>Ga0172382_10006879_pt1 | contig 16345 bp, 11 predicted proteins | sample Leawel138RmetaG_FD_122245 | JGI IMG/M metagenome (GOLD analysis project Ga0172382, IMG submission 122245) | Leachate microbial communities from a municipal landfill in Southern Ontario, Canada - Leachate well 138R metaG | ecosystem: Engineered > Solid waste > Landfill > Unclassified | place...
GCTGCGATCGACGACACCATCGCCGGAATCCGGACGCTGACGCTCACCCACGTCGACGAGGCACCGCTGCCGTCCTTCACGCCCGGTAGTCACCTCGTGGTCGAGTGTGGGGCGCGCAATGGGCCCGCCAACGCGTACTCGTTGACCGGTGACGGAATCGCACCCGCGGCATACGTGATCTCGGTGCTGCGCGCCGGCACCTCGGGGGAGGCGCCCAGCGGATCCCGCTGGATCCACGACGAGCTGGCGGTCGGAGACACGGTGCTCGCCCGCCCACCGCGCAGCGCGTTCGCCCCGATCCTGCGTGCGCGCCGACATCTGTTGGTGGCAGCGGGTATCGGGATCACGCCGATGGTCTCGCATCTGCGCAGCGCCCGGCTGTGGGGACGCGACGCGCGGCTGCTCTACATCCACCGGCCGGGACGCGGCGCCTACGTCGACACGGTGCGGTCTCTCACCGACCACGCCTCGATCCACACCCTTCGCGAGGAATTCGTCGCCGAGCTGTCGACCGCCCTGGCCGATCAGCCGTTGGGGACTCACCTCTACGTCTGCGGCCCTGCCTCGTTCATCGACTTCGTCGCGGCGACCGCAACGGAACTTGGATGGCCGGCCAGCCGGATCCACTTCGAACACTTCGGAGCCGGGGCGCTCGACCCGGGCGAGCCCTTCACCGTGCGAGTGCCGTCCACCGCCGACGAGTTCACCGTCGAGGCCGGGGTGTCGCTGTTGGAAGCGCTCGAGAGCCGCGGCTTCGCCATCCCCAACCTGTGTCGCCGGGGGGTGTGCGGCGAATGCCGGGTCCCCGTGTCAGGCGGTGCCATCACACACCGCGACCTCTATCTGTCCGACGACGAGAAGCGTGCGGGCAATTCGATGATGGCCTGTGTGTCCCGGGCCGCGAGCCAAAGTCTGGAGTTGAAGCTGTGATCTCGGCACCCGATCTGATCGAGACGTTCCCATTCCCGTTCGCCGCCGACGAGTACCGCTACAGCACCAACGTGGAGCCGGCCGGCGCGGCGGTGCCGACTCCCGCGGGCCGCTGGGGGGAACGGGTCGTCGACCTCGACAGCGAGTACGAGACCGAACTCGCCGAGCGCGCAGCGATTCTCGCCGCCGACCCGACCCGGTACGCGGTGTTGCCGCACATGCGACCGGCATGCTGGGACGCGATGCTGACGCTGATGCGGGCGATGGCGTCGGCCTACCCCGACACCATGTCCCTGCAGCGCCACGGAACGGGGTGGCGCTGGCGCAACGACCGGCTGGGTCTCGCCCAGGACTTCGTCATCGGTGACGAGGCGAGCCTGCCCGCCGAGCCGCTGGCCTACATCGCCGGGCAGGTGCAGGAGGACATCGTGCTGCTCGACCAGCGCGACGGCGACCTGTTCGGGGATGCCGGCGTGGTCACGTTCGCCGCCGACTGGTCGTTCGGGTTCGACGTCGGGATGACATTCCTGGAGATCCACGGTCCGGTGCCGCGGCTGCGGGAGACGGGTGTCATCACCCGTGCCCGCGAGTTCCTGATGCGGCTGCAGCCGGGAGAGACGTACCGGCGCACCAACTGGTCGCTGACGATCGGTCGCCGCCTTGATGTTTCGACCGAGCTGTACCACGAATGGGGCCCTGACCGGACGGCCATCCAGACGGTCTCCGACGAGGAGTTCGGGCGTCTCGTACATCTGCGGGTCGAGGTGCAGCACCTGATCCGGCTGCCGGAGTCGGGCTCGATCTGTTTTCTGATCCGCACCTACATGCTGCCGTTCGCCGATCTGGCCGCCTTCGAACCGTGGCGGCAGCGTGCGGCGGCGGTGCTGGCCGAGCTGCCCGACGACATGGCCGACTACAAAGGCATCATCGCCTACCGCGACCGTGCGGTGGCGTGGCTGCGCAACGCGGGCTGAACCGCGAGTTGGGTACCACCCGCTTGCGGGGGGACACAAAATCGCCCGAATCCTCTCGGATTCGGGCGATTTCGTGACTGCTCGCGGTACTCAGTAGGGGGTTGGTTCTCCTTCGGCCGCCGGTCCTTTCTCGACCGGGGCGTGATCGATGATGGCCTTGTACGCGTGATTCTCGTGCTGGATCATCCGGACGAAGAACCCCACGAACAGGACCACTGCCAGGATGAAGAACAGCCACGTGCCAAAGCTGTTGCCGCCGAACGTGAACACCACACCGGGTTCGTCGTAGCTGGTGATCGGACTGAACATTTAGTTGACCTCCTCGGTGACGACCAGGACGGAGCCGTTGAGTTTCATCGCGGTGACTGGGATGCCCTCCGGGTACGGTGTCGCCGGAACCTCGGAGAGGTCCAGTCCCTGCTCCTCGACCTCGGCGGGAATCCTCAGCAGCCCCACCTTCTTGAGCAACAGCGACAGCAGGTAGGCCGGGATGAAGCCCAGTGCTGCGAACACCACCGCGCCGATCAGTTGACCCCAGAACGAGATCGACGGATTGCCACCGATGTTCGGGTAGCCGGCCAGGAAGATGCCGGCCACGATCACCGAGTACAAGCCCATACCGCCGTGCACGGCAACCGCGCCCACCACGTCGTCGATCTTCATCTTGTCGAGCAACTTGCCGATGAAGGGGATCAACCCGCCGCCGACGAGCGCGATGACGAACGTCAAGGCGGGGTGGTAGAGATCCATGCCGGCTGCGATGGCGATGACGCCGGCCAGGCCGCCGGAGATGGTCCAGAATGGCTCACCGCGGGACATCACGTACGCGCCGATGATTCCGCCGACCATGCCCATCAAGGTGTTGAAGGCGAACGCCGACAGCGTCGTCGGGCTGCCGTAGATGGTGGAGTAGCCGGTGGCGCCGTAGATGACACAACCCATCAGGAAGCCGAAGAAGCCGGTGAAGATCAGGAACAGGCCGAGCATGGTCAGCGGCAGGTTGTGCGGACGGATCGTCACGGCGGTGCCGTCGGGCAGGAACCGCCCGATCCGCGGGCCGAGGTTGATCAGGATGCCCAGTGTCGCGAACCCGGCGATCATGTGCACGCAACCGGCGGCGCCGACGTCGTGGAAGCCGAGCTTGGTCAGCATCCAGCCGGCACCGTGCCAGCCCCAGGACGCGCCGATGATCCAGAGCACAGACCCGACGAACACGGTCAGGATCAGGAAGCCGCTGGTGCGGATCCGCTCGAGCACCGCACCCGACATGATGGAGCCGGTGGTGGCGGCAAACAGCGCGAACGCGCCCCAGAAGATGCCGCTGGCCGCATCGGCGGTGTTGGGGCCCATGTTGTCGCTCCACGGCAATGCTGCCTTGGCCGCATCGCTGAACTCGATGAAGCCGGTGGGCATCGCGTTGTAGAGGAACCAGCCGACGAAGAAGAACGACGCCACGATGGTGGCGAACGCCAGCAGGTTCTTCATCGCGGTGGCGAGCACGTTCTTGGACCGGGACGCGCCGATCTCGTACGCCAGGAAGCCCGCGTGGATGAGCATCATCAGCGCGATGGACATCCAATAGAAGAACTCGTTGTTGACTGCGGTCATGGACGCAATCGCGTCCTCGACTTCGGGTGTCAAAGGGACCTCCGCCGGGTCTGTTGGGGTGGCTTCCCGAGAACACGGGTTTATCCGTAGTGTTCTCGAGGTACTGATGGTGTACGAGGCATGACGCTAACGGTGGGCATGTGTCCCACTTGTCAAGGCGTGTTAATTCCGCGTGAAGTCGTGTCCGGCAATGTGTTACGAATTCCGCATGTCTTCCGCTCCTGAGCAACCGACCCCGGCCACGCCCGGCACGACGGCCTTTCACGACCTCGACGAGTTTCTGGCGCTGCCCCGGGTGGCGGGTCTCGCGGTCTCACCCGACGGCACCAGGGTGGTGACCACGGTGTCGCGACTCGACGACAAGCGCACCGAATTCGTCAGCGCCCTGTGGGAACTGGATCCGTCCGGGCAGCAGCCCGCGCGGCGGCTGACCTTCGGCGCCAAGGGCGAGTCCGCGCCGGAGTTCACCGCCGACGGTGATCTCCTCTTCCTCGCCGCCCGGCCGACCGGTGACGACGACGAACCGACCCGGAAAGCGCTGTGGCGACTACCCGCGGCAGGCGGCGAGGCGCACGAGGTGGCGACCCTGCCCGGCGGAGTCGACCGGGTGACGTCTGCACGAGAGGCCGCGACCACGCTCATCACGTCGGCGATGCTGGCGTCGGCCACCGATGTCGACGACGACAAGCGGTTGCGGGCGGCTCGCAAGGACAACAAGGTCTCGGCCGTGCTGCACGCTGGCTACCCCGTGCGCTACTGGGACCACGACCTCGGGCCGGAGCAGCCGCACCTGTTCGACATCACCGAGGAACGGCCGCGCGATCTGACCCCGACGCCCGGACAAGCCCTGCGGGAGGCGCACTTCGACCTGAGCCGCGACGGTGCCTTCCTCGTGACGACGTGGCAGGGGCCCGCGCCGGGGGCGGCGTTGCGCACCACCCTGGTGCACGTCGACGTGGCCACCGGTCGGCGGACCACGATCGTGGACGACCGGGACGCCGACCTGGGCAACCCAGCCGTCTCACCCGATGGTCAGTCGGTGGCCTACACCCGCGAAACCATCTCGACTCCCCGGAAGGCGCCGCGGATCACGCTGTGCCTCCTGCGTTTCGGGGAAGAACCGGTCGAGCTGACCACCGGGTGGGACCGGTGGCCGACGTCGGTCACGTGGTCGGCGGACGGTTCCTCGGTGATCATCACCGCTGACGACCACGGCCGTGGGCCGATCTTCGCGGTCGACCCGGACACCGGCGCGGTGCGCACCCTCGTCGCCGACGACTTCACCTACTCCGACGTGCGACCGGCACCCGGTGGGGTGTTGTTCGCGCTGCGCAGCTCCTACGCCGCACCTCAACACCCGGTTCGCATCGACGCCGACGGGACGGTCACGGTGCTGGATTGCGTTGCGCTGCCCGACCTTCCTGGAACGTTGACCGAGGTGACGGCGACCACCGCGGACGGGCGCACCGTCCGGTCGTGGATGGTCCTGCCGCACGGCGAGGCCGCGGGGTCATACTCCTCGCGCGAGCGCTCGTCGGCGTCATGCTCCTCGCGCGAGCGCTCGTCGGCGTCATACTCCTCGCGCGAGCGCTCGTCGGCGTCATGCTCCTCGCGCGAGCGCTCGTCGGCCCCGCTGCTGCTGTGGATTCACGGCGGGCCGCTGGCAAGCTGGAACGCCTGGCACTGGCGCTGGAACCCGTGGGTGATGGCCGCCCGCGGCTACGCCGTGCTGCTCCCGGACCCGGCGCTGTCCACCGGGTATGGCCAGGAGTTCATCCAACGAGGCTGGGGCTCATGGGGTTTCGCGCCGTACACGGATCTGATGGCGGCCACCGACGCGGCGTGTGCGCATCCCCGGGTCGACGAGACACGCACCGCGGCGATGGGGGGCTCGTTCGGCGGCTACATGGCCAACTGGATCGCCGGGCACACCGACCGCTTCGCCGCGATCGTCACCCACGCCAGCCTGTGGGCGCTCGACCAGTTCGGGGCGACCACCGACGGTGGCTACTGGTGGGCAAGAGAGATGACGCCCGAGATGGCCGCCGCGAACTCCCCGCACCTGTTCGTCTCCCAGATCGCCACGCCGATGCTCGTCATCCACGGCGACAAGGACTATCGGGTACCGATCGGGGAGGCGTTGCGGCTCTGGTACGAACTGCTCAGCAGCTCGGCGCTGCCTGCCGCCGACGACGGCAGCACCGAGCACCGGTTCCTCTACTTTCCGTCGGAGAACCACTGGGTGCTCAGCCCGCAACACGCCAAGATCTGGTACCAGGTGGTTCTCGCATTTCTGGCCCATCACGTCCTCGGTCAAGACTCCGAGCTGCCGGAAATGCTCGGGTAGCGTCGGCTGGCATGAGCGCAAACGAAGCACACGACCGGGAGCACGACATCGTTGTCTACGGCGCCACCGGGTTCGTCGGGAAGCTGACGGCGCAGTATCTCGCCGCCGCGGGAGCCGGCGCCCGTATCGCGCTGGCGGGCCGCTCCACCGATCGCCTGCTGGCGGTGCGGGAATCGCTGGGGGAGGCCGCGCAGGACTGGCCGCTGCTCGTCGCGGACGCGTCGCAGCCCTCGACGCTCAATGCGATGGCGGCCAGCACCCGCGTGGTGATCACCACGGTCGGTCCCTACCTGCGCTACGGACTGCCGCTTGTCGCGGCGTGCGCGGCCGCGGGCACCGACTACGCGGATCTCACCGGGGAGACGCTGTTCGTGCGCGAGTGCATCGACCTGTACCACAAGCAGGCCGCCGACACGGGAGCGCGCATCGTGCACGCGTGCGGGTTCGACTCCATCCCGTCGGATATGACCGTGTTCGCGCTGTACCGGGCCGCCGAACGCGACCGCACCGGTGAGCTCGGCGACACCAATTTCGTCGTCCGCTCCTTCGCCGGCGGGGTATCCGGCGGCACGGTGGCGTCGATGACCGAGCTGGCTCGCCAGGCATCGCAGGACCCCGAGGCCCGGCGCCTGCTCAACGACCCGTACACGCTCACCCCCGACCGTGCGGCCGAGCCCGAACTCGGAGCCCAGCCCGACGCGCGGTGGCGGCGGGGCCGCGAGATCGCCCCGGAACTGGACGGCTACTGGGTCGGCGCGTTCGCGATGGCGCTGCCCAACACCCGCGTCGTCCGGCGCAGCAACGCGCTTCTGGGCTACGCGTACGGCAGGCGGTTCGAATACGCCGAACAGATGAGCACCGGCCGTTCCGTGGGCGCGCCGCTGGTCGCCGCCATGGCCACGGCGGGCAACGTCGCGACGATGGAGCTCAGCAGTCGCTTCCTGGACCGGGTGCCGCGGGGCGCGCTCGAGCGCATCCTCCCCAAGGTTGGTACCGGGCCCAGCGAACAGACCCGTGAACGCGGGCACTACACCGTCGAGACCTACACCACGACGTCGACCGGCGCCCGCTACCTCGCCCGGATGTCCCAGCAGGGCGACCCCGGCTACAAGGCCACGTCGGTGCTGCTCGGCGAGAGCGGCCTGGCCCTTGCGCTGGACCGCGACAAGCTGTCCGACCTGCGCGGGATCCTGACCCCGGCCGCCGCCATGGGGGATGCGCTGCTGGCCCGGTTCCCGGCCGCGGGGGTGTCGCTGGACGTGTCCAGGCTGAACTGACCGAACCCGACCGCGGCCTGTTCACCTGGGACTACTGTCCAGTCATGGCTGACCTCGACGAACTCTACGGTGAGATCCCCACCCGGCAGATCGCGGCGCGGTTGGGCGCCGACGAGGCGGAGGTGAGCAGCGCGGTCAAGACCCTGCTGCCCGTGCTCGTCGGCGGCCTGCAGCAGAACGCGCTGGACCCCGGAACCGCCTCGACCATCGCGTCCGCGGCCAACAGCCACGCCGGCCTGCTGGACGGCGGGGTGGACGTCGACCAGGTCGACGAGGTCGACGGCTCCAAGGCGGTCGCGAAGATCTTCGGCGGCAACGACACCGGCCAGGTGGCCTCGGCACTGTCCGGCGGTGGGGCAGGCAACAGCGATCTGATCAACAGGCTGCTGCCGATTCTCGCGCCGATCGTGCTCGCCTACATCGGCCGGAAACTGTCCGGCGGACAGGCGCAGCCGCAGGGCCAGAGCGGCGGCGGCCTCGGCGACATCCTCGGCGGGATCCTGGGCGGCGGCGGTCAGCGCGGCGCCGGTGCAGACAACCCGCTCGGCAGCATCCTGGGCAGCGTGCTCGGCGGCGACAAGGGTGGTCCGCTCGGTGACATCCTGGGCGGGTTGCTGGGTGGGAAGAAATAAGCCGGCCCGTCGGGCGGGAAGAAGTGGTCCGTCGGCTCTTCCTAGAATGGCGCGGTGACCTCCCAGCCCACCGCCAACGGTGACGCCCCGCGCGCCCCAGAGCTCGACGCCCTGCCCAAGTCCTGGGACCCGGGAGCGGTCGAGAGCGACCTGTACGACGGCTGGGTGAAGGCCGGCTACTTCACCGCGGACCCGACCAGCGCCAAGCCCGCGTACTCGATCGTGCTGCCACCGCCCAACGTGACCGGCAGCCTGCACATGGGCCACGCCCTCGATCACACGCTGATGGACGCTCTCACCCGGCGCAAGCGCATGCAGGGTTACGAGGTGCTGTGGTTGCCGGGCATGGACCACGCGGGCATCGCCACCCAGACCGTGGTCGAAAAGCAGCTGTCGGCCGACGGCAAGACCAAAGAGGACTTCGGCCGCGAGCTGTTCATCGACAAGGTGTGGGACTGGAAGCGCGAGTCCGGCGGCACCATCGGCGGCCAGATGCGCCGGCTCGGCGACGGGGTCGACTGGAGCCGTGACCGGTTCACGATGGACGAGGGCCTGTCCCGCGCCGTGCGCACGATCTTCAAGCGGCTCTTCGACGCCGGATTGATCTACCAGGCCGAGCGGCTGGTGAACTGGTCACCGGTGCTGGAGACCGCCATCTCCGACCTCGAGGTCAAGTACGAGGACGTCGAGGGCGAACTGGTGTCTTTCCGGTACGGCTCGATGGACGACTCCGAACCGCACATCGTGGTCGCCACCACCCGGCTGGAGACCATGCTCGGCGACACCGCGATCGCCGTGCACCCCGACGACGACCGCTACCGGCATCTCGTCGGCACCACGTTGCCGCACCCGTTTATCGACCGCCAGATCGTCATTGTTGCCGACCATCATGTCGACCCCGAATTCGGCACGGGCGCAGTCAAAGTGACCCCCGCCCACGATCCCAACGACTTCGAGATCGGGCTGCGGCACCAGCTGCCGATGCCGTCGATCATGGACACCAAGGGCCGGATCGCGGACACCCGCACCCAGTTCGACGGCCTGGACCGCTTCGAGGCGCGATTCGCCGTCCGGCAGGCGCTGGCCGACGAGGGCCGCATCGTCGAGGAGAAGCGGCCCTATCTGCACAGCGTCGGTCATTCCGAGCGCAGCGGTGAGCCGATCGAACCGCGGCTGAGTCTGCAGTGGTGGGTCAAGGTGGAATCGCTGGCCAAGGCCGCCGGAGACGCGGTCCGCAACGGCCGCACCGTGATTCACCCGGCCAGCCTGGAACCGCGGTGGTTCGGCTGGGTCGACAACATGCACGACTGGTGCATATCCCGGCAGCTGTGGTGGGGGCATCGCATCCCGATCTGGCACGGCCCCAACGGCGAAACCGTGTGTGTCGGGCCGGACGAGACACCGCCGGAAGGCTGGGAGCAGGACCCCGACGTGCTGGACACGTGGTTCAGCTCCGCGCTGTGGCCGTTCTCCACGATGGGTTGGCCGGACCACACCGCCGAACTGGCGAAGTTCTACCCGACCACCGTGCTGGTCACCGGCTACGACATCCTGTTCTTCTGGGTGGCCCGGATGATGATGTTCGGCACCTTCGTCGGCGACGACCCCGCCATCACCGGAGGCGGCGCCAGGGGCCCGCAGGTTCCCTTTGAAAACGTGTTCCTGCACGGCCTGATCCGCGACGAGCACGGCCGCAAGATGAGCAAGTCCCGGGGCAACGGCATCGATCCGCTGGACTGGGTGGAGATGTTCGGCGCCGACGCGCTGCGGTTCACGCTGGCCCGCGGTGCCAGTCCCGGCGGTGACCTGGCCATCGGTGAGGACCACGCCCGTGCGTCCCGCAACTTCGCGACCAAGCTGTTCAACGCCACCCGCTTCGCGCTGCTCAACGGCGCCAGCCCGGCACCGCTGCCGCCGTCGGACCAACTCACTGACGCCGACCGCTGGATCCTGGGCAGGCTCGAAGAGGTCCGCATCGAGGTCGATGCGGCGTTGGACAACTACGAATTCAGCCGCGCATGCGAATCGCTGTACCACTTCGCGTGGGACGAGTTCTGCGACTGGTACCTCGAGTTGGCCAAAGTCCAACTGGGACAAGAAGAGGCGCACACGGCTCGCACTACTGCGGTGCTGGCCTTCGCGCTCGACGTCCTGCTCAAGTTGCTGCACCCGGTGATGCCGTTCGTCACCGAGGTGTTGTGGAAGGCGTTGACCGGCGGAGAGTCGCTGGTGATCGCGGACTGGCCGACCGCGACCGGGTACGCCGTGGATCAGGGGGCGACGCAGCGGGTCGCCGACATGCAGAAGCTGATCACCGAGGTGCGTCGGTTCCGCAGCGACCAGGGCCTGGCCGACCGGCAGAAGGTGCCCGCCCGGCTGTCGGACGTCGCCGCCGCCGGCCTGGAGGAGCACGTCCCCGCCGTCACCGCGCTGGCCTGGCTGACCCCGCCCGCGGACGAGTTCACCCCGTCGGCCGCGGTGGAGGTGCGGTTGTCCACCGCGACGGTGGTCGTCGAGGTCGACACCTCGGGCACCGTGGACGTGGCGGCCGAACGCCGCCGTCTGGAGAAGGATCTGGCCGCCGCGCAGAAGGAACTGTCGGGCACCTCGGGCAAGCTCGGCAACGAGGCGTTCCTCGCCAAGGCGCCCGCCGACGTCGTCGACAAGATCCGTGCCCGTCAGCAGGTGGCCAATGAGGAAGTGGAGCGCATCCAGGCGCGCCTGGCCGCGCTCTCGGCGAGCGAGTAGCGAAGCGGATCGCGGATGTCATCATTCGAGCCGAAGCCCGACGAGATCGCGGCGCTGCTGCAGGTCGAGCACCTGCTCGACCAGCGCTGGCCGGAGACGAAGATCGAGCCGAGCACCGCGCGGATCTCGGCGCTGATGGAACTGCTCGGGTCGCCGCAGCTCGGCTACCCGTCGATCCACATCGGCGGGACCAACGGCAAGACGTCGGTGGCCAGGATGGTCGATTCGCTGCTGACCGCGCTGCACCGGCGCACCGGGCGCACCATCAGTCCGCACCTGCAGTCGGCGGTGGAGCGCATCTCGATCGACGGCAGGCCGATCAGCCCGGCCGCGTACGTGGACACCTACCGGGAGATCGAGCCGTTCGTCGAGCTCGTCGACCAGCAGTCCCAGGCTGCCGGCGGTCCCCGGATGAGCAAGTTCGAAGTCGTCACCGCGATGGCGTTCGCCGCGTTCGCCGATGCACCCGTCGACGTCGCGGTCGTCGAGGTGGGTCTCGGCGGCCGGTGGGACGCCACCAACGTCGTCAACGCGCCCGTCGCGGTGGTCACCCCGATCGGTATCGACCACGCGGACTATCTCGGCGACACGATCGCCGAGATCGCCGGCGAGAAGGCCGGCATCATCACCCGCCAGGACGACGATCTCGTCCCGACCGACACCGTGGCCGTGCTGGCGCGTCAGGTGCCCGAGGCGATGGAGGTACTGCTCGCGCAGGCGGTGCGCTGCGACGCTGCCGTGGCCCGGGAGGACTCCGAGTTCACGGTGCTGGGCCGGCAGGTCGCCATCGGGGGCCAGCTGCTGGAACTGCAGGGCCTCGGCGGCGTCTACCCGGACATCTTCCTGCCCCTGCACGGCGAGCACCAGGCGCACAACGCGGTGCTCGCGCTGGCCGCGGTCGAGGCGTTCTTCGGCGCAGGTGCGCAACGCCAGCTCGACGTGGACGCGGTGCGGGCCGGTTTCGCGGCCGTCACATCGCCGGGACGGTTGGAGCGGTTACGAAGTGCGCCAACGGTTTTCATCGACGCGGCGCACAACCCGGCCGGGGCGGCGGCGTTGGTGGAGGCGTTGCGCGACGAGTTCGACTTCCGCTACCTCGTCGGCGTCGTCTCGGTGATGGGAGACAAGGACGTCGACGGCATCCTGGCCGCCCTCGAAACGGCGTTCGACCAGATCGTGGTCACCCACAACGGATCCCCGCGGGCGCTGGAGGTGGCGGCGCTGGCCGTCAAGGCCGAGGAGATTTTCGGTCCCGAGCGCGTGGTCACCGCCTCGACGCTGCCCGACGCGATCGAAACGGCCACCGCCCTGGTCGAGGAGTCCGGCAGCGCCGGCGACGCGGCGGGCATGGGTGGGGCTGGCATCGTGATCACCGGCTCGGTGGTGACCGCGGGCGCGGCGCGCACCCTGTTCGGAAAGGACCCCGCGTGAACGGGCAACCGCCGCCGGATCCGTGGAAGAGCTTCCGCGGGGTGATGGCCGGGACGCTGATCCTGGAAGCCATCGTCGTGCTGCTCGCCCTGCCGGTGGTCGGTGCCGTCGGTCCCGGCCTCACCGCCGGGTCCACCGGCTACGTCATCGGCGTTGCCGTGCTGCTGGTGCTGATGTCGGGTGTCCAGGGCCGGCCCTGGGCCATCTGGGCGAACCTCGGTGTGCAGCTCCTGCTCGTCGCCGGCTGGTTCATCTATCCGGGCGTCGGTTTCATCGGCCTGCTGTTCGTCGTGGTCTGGCTGCTGATCGCCTATCTGCGTGCCGAGGTGCTGCGCAGGCAGAAGCGTGGGCTCCTTCCGGGGCAGCAGCCCACCGACGACTAGTCTGTGTCCCGTGACTGAGCGAACTCTCGTACTGATCAAGCCCGACGGTGTGCAGCGCCGCCTCATCGGAGAGATCATCAGCCGGATTGAAGCCAAGGGCCTGACCGTCGCCGCGTTGGAGCTCAAGAACGTCGACGACGCCCTCGCCCGCGCTCACTACGCCGAGCACGAAGGCAAACCGTTCTTCGCCTCGCTGCTGGAGTTCATCACGTCCGGACCGGTGGTCGCGGCGATTCTGGAGGGTCCGCGGGCCATCGCCGCGTTCCGGCAGCTGGCGGGCGGAACCGACCCTGTCGAGAAGGCCACACCCGGCACCATCAGGGGTGACCTCGGGTTGGAGACCCAGTTCAACCTCGTCCACGGCTCGGACTCGCCCGACTCGGCGGCCCGGGAAATCGAGCTCTGGTTCCCCGGCCGGTAGAGGCCGCCTCGCCCGAGCTAACCCGGCCTCCACGGGCCACTCCGTGCGATGTGGGATAATGGTCGAAGGGTGTCCGGCCTTACAACCCGGGTCGGCCATCCGAATGAAGACTTAGACGAGCGCGACCACCGTTACCCGCGGTGCGGCGCGATCCGTCCAGCCATCATTCAGACCGGCACCGAGACCGTTCCTTCGGGATCACTCGGAGCGAGACCATAAGACATCCGGGAGTAGGTAGCCCGGGACACAATCGGAAGCCCTCGCGTGGCCGCGTCAGCACATGACGCGCCCGGGGGCTTGAGGAGAATACGTGGCCGACAATGAGAACTTTGAAGCAGCAACCCACGACCTCACGGATGAGCCACAGCTTGCCGCTGACTCGTCCGGGTCGGCGAAGGATGCACCGGCGCCTGAACGGTTGAGGGTTCACTCCCTGGCCCGGGTGCTCGGCACCACCAGCAGGCGGATCATCGATGCGCTGGTCGAGCTCGACGGTCGCACCCGCAGCGCGCACTCGACCGTGGGTCGGGAAGAAGCCGACCGGGTGCGTGAGGTGCTCGCCGAGCCCGAGGTCGCCACGCCCGAGCCGGATCCCGAGGCGTCGACCCCGGAGCCGGCCGCCCCGGAGTTACAGGCCCCCGATGTCGACGCCGAAACAGTCACCGAGGACGAGCCGGAGTCCCGGTTGATCCTGGAGACCCCCGTCGCGCCGGTCAGCGAGCCCGCCGACTATCTGCCGCTGTTCGTCGCGCCGCAGCCCGTGCGGTTCGACGAACACGACCACGACGACGATGACGGCGACGACGTGGACGACGACGGCGACGACGTGGACTCCGAGTCGGACTCCGACGAAGACCAGCCGGGCCGCCCCGCCGCCAAGCGCCGCAGGCGCGGCAGGCGCGGACGCGGGCGCGGGCGCGGCGAGCAGAACGGTGACGAATCCTCCGCCGACTCCGACGAGGGTGACGTCGACACCGAGAAGGCCCAGTCCGGCGAGTCCGCCGACGACTCCGACGACGACAGCGGTGAAGACGACGGCACCGGTGCCGACGGCGCCACCCGCAGGCGTCGCCGTCGCCGTCGCCGCAAGTCGGGATCGGATGACGACGGCGAAAACGGTTCACCCGACGATCCGCCCAACACCGTCGTCCACGAACGCGAACCCCGGAAGTCCGCGAACCGCGGCGACAAGACGTCGTCGGATTCGGAGATCCAGGGGATCAGCGGCTCCACCCGGCTCGAGGCCAAGAGGCAGCGCCGCAGGGACGGCCGCGACGCCGGCCGGCGCAGGCCCCCGATCCTCAGCGAGGCGGAGTTCCTGGCCCGCCGCGAAGCCGTCGAGCGGATGATGGTGATCCGCGACAAGGTCCGCACCGAGCCGCCGCACGAAGGCGCCCGCTACACCCAGATCGCGGTGCTCGAAGACGGCGTGGTGGTGGAACACTTCGTGACGTCTGCGGCGTCAGCTTCTTTGGTGGGCAACATCTACCTCGGCATCGTGCAGAACGTTCTGCCCTCGATGGAGGCGGCGTTCGTCGACATCGGCCGCGGCCGCAACGGTGTGCTGTACGCCGGAGAGGTCAACTGGGAGGCCGCCGGGCTCGGGGGCGCACAACGCAAGATCGAGCAGGCCCTCAAGCCGGGCGATTACGTCGTCGTCCAGGTCAGCAAGGATCCGGTCGGGCACAAGGGCGCCCGGCTGACCACCCAGGTGTCGCTGGCTGGCCGCTACCTGGTGTACGTGCCCGGTGCGTCGTCGACCGGGATCAGCCGCAAGCTGCCCGACACCGAGCGGCAGCGGCTCAAGGAGATCCTGCGTGAGGTCGTCCCGTCCGACGCCGGTGTGATCATCCGGACCGCCTCAGAGGGCGTGAAGGAAGAGGACATCCGCTCCGACGTGGAGCGCCTGCAGAAGCGGTGGACCGAGATCGAGGCCAAGGCCGCCGAGATCACCGAGAAGAAGGCCGGGGCCGCGGTCGCGCTGTACGAAGAGCCCGACGTGCTGGTCAAGGTGATCCGCGACCTGTTCAACGAGGACTTCACCGGCCTGACCGTGTCGGGTGATCACGCGTGGAAGACGATCAACGACTACGTGACCGCGGTGGCTCCCGAACTGCTGCCGCGGATGACCCAGTACGAGCCCGCGTCGCCCGACGCGCCCGACGTGTTCGCCGTGCACCGCATCGACGAACAACTCGCCAAGGCGATGGACCGCAAGGTATGGCTGCCGTCGGGCGGCACGCTGGTCATCGACCGCACCGAGGCGATGACGGTGGTGGACGTCAACACCGGCAAGTTCACCGGGTCGGGCGGCAACCTCGAACAGACGGTGACCCGCAACAACCTGGAGGCCGCCGAGGAGATCGTGCGTCAGCTCCGGTTGCGTGACATCGGCGGCATCGTGGTCATCGACTTCATCGACATGGTGCTGGAATCCAATCGCGATCTGGTGCTGCGCCGACTGACCGAGGCCCTGGCCCGCGACCGCACCCGTCACCAGGTGTCGGAGGTGACCTCGCTCGGCCTGGTGCAGTTGACCCGCAAGAAGCTCGGCACCGGCCTGATCGAGGCGTTCTCGACCACGTGCAGCCACTGCGCTGGCCGCGGAATCATGTTGCACGGGGACCCCGTCGACTCGATGGCGCCCGCAAACGGCCGCAAGTCCGAGCCGGGGACCGGGCGGCGCAGCAAGCGCGGTAAACGTGGTGCCCGGGCCGAGCAGGAGGTGCCGGTCGTCAAGGTGCCGTCGCACTCACCGGGTGAGCACCCGATGTTCAAGGCGATGGCCGCTGCCAACGGCAAGCATGAGGACGACGATTCGGAACACGAGGACGACGGCACCGCGGTGCCGCCTGAAGAGGTCGCCGAACTCGACGCCGATGCCACCCGGGCGGTGACCGACAGCGACGACGACGACCTCGACGACGACTTCGATGACGAGGACGCCGACGACGAGGACGCCGACGACGAGGACACCGACGACGAGGACGAGATCGACCTCGACGACGATGACGACGAGGCCGATGACGACATCGAAGAACTCGATGACGAGGACTCCGATGACGAGGAGACCGACGAGGACTCCGATGACGAGGACACCGACGGGGAGGACTCCGACGAGGAGGAGGAACCCGTCGCCGTAGCTGTCCGGCCAGGTCGGCAACGCAGGCGCGCAGCAGCGCGACCCGCTGGTCCGCCCAGTCAGGACTGAGCGGTTTGACCCTCTACCCGCTGGTCACGTACCCTTGACCAGTTGTCTCCAGGGCCTGCCCACAGCCGGCCGGAGACGGGACGAGATCCCGAACCCAGACCCGCACGCTCACCCCGGTGATGCGCGCCCGCACGCAGAGCAGAGGAAGACCTAGCGATGGCAGCCAAAACAGCCACGTACGCGATCGTCAAGACCGGTGGCAAGCAGTACAAGGTCGCGGCCGGCGACATCGTCAAGGTGGAGAAGCTCGACGTAGAGCCCGGCGCCTCGGTCTCCCTGCCGGTGGCGCTGGTCGTCGATGGTGCGAAGGTGACCACCGACGCCAAGGCTTTGGAGAAGGTCGCGGTCACCGGCGAGGTCCTCGAGCACACCAAGGGCCCCAA
>Ga0172382_10006880_pt1 | contig 16344 bp, 12 predicted proteins | sample Leawel138RmetaG_FD_122245 | JGI IMG/M metagenome (GOLD analysis project Ga0172382, IMG submission 122245) | Leachate microbial communities from a municipal landfill in Southern Ontario, Canada - Leachate well 138R metaG | ecosystem: Engineered > Solid waste > Landfill > Unclassified | place...
AGCGTTTACCGCGTTAGTGGTGTATGCCGGCAGCGCACATACGTTGGTGCCTTTGAGCAATGATTTGCTGACTAGCAAAAATCTTCTAACAGCACTGCAACCTGATTTGATGCCCGTTGCTGGGCAGCGGGCTGACTTAGCGATTGAACGTGCAGTGCATTTATTAGAACAAGGTGCGCAAGGTGAAGGGCAGGTTTTATTGATCAGCACAGGTGTATCCGTGCCCGAGCAAACCGCAATCAAAGCGCTGCTTAAACAACATCCCATCCAATTAAAAATCATCGGTGTTGGTACCACAACAGGCGCACCCATTGTTGACCCTGTTCATGGCCATTTTATTACCGACGCCTCAGGCGCCATTGTTATTAGCCGTTTAAATGCAGTGTCGTTACAACTATTAAGTAAGCACACCAACAGTCCTTATGCACTGTTAAATAATGAAGACAGCGATTTAGACGCACTCGGTATATTGACTCAAGTAAGCAGCAATCTAACCACCGAGGCCGCAGAACGCTCCATCGTTCGCCATGACCAAGGTTATTGGTTTATTTTACCCTTGCTGCTGCTTTTCGCTTATTTCGCGCGGCGCGGTGGACTGCTGCTACTGCTAGTGGTTTGCATGTTACCGATACCTTCTTTTGCATTTGAGTTTGACAATCTATGGCTACGCCCGGACCAACAAGGACAAAGGCTTCTCGAGCAACAACAACCCTCGCTGGCAGCGCAACATTTTAACGACCCGCTCTGGCGCGCAACAGCCCTGTATTTAGCCGCTGACTACACAGCTGCGGCCGAATTATTTGCGCACTTTGATAACCCTGAGACGCACTATAATCGCGGTAATGCTTTAGCCTTAGCTGGCCTCTTGCCTGAAGCCATTCAGGCCTACCAACAGGCACTGGCCCAAGATCCGAGCCTGCTCGCTGCACAGTTTAATCTGAGCGTTATCCAAGACGCTCTCAACAACCAGCAAGCCGACCCTATTAATGAGCAGACTGTCGGCACGCAAGAGCCATCAACCAGCGGCCTCAGTGATCCATTAAGTGCAATTAAGACAACAACAGCAATAGAGGATGCAACAACAACTCAAGGCGGCCCAGAGCCAGCAGCAAGCAGCACAGCGAGCCCTATTGTGTCTGACCTTGAGCAAGATTTAACCATACAAGCGCAAGCTCCGTTACAACCGCCCTCACCTGACTCCACACTTGCAGAGCCGCCTATCCATTTAGAAAGCTGGCTGGAGCAAATCCCTGATAATCCCAGTGAATTATTAAAGCGAAAGTTTTGGTATGAGCACAATATGCAGGAGACTACACCTTGAATATACGTCATATTGTTCATTGCTTAGGCGCGCTAGTACTGCTGTGCATCAGCCAAGTACAAGCAGCAACCTTTACTGCAACAGTCGACAGAACGCAGATCAATGCTGGCGAAAGTATCGAGCTGATCTTAGAGTCAAATGACAGCTCGCAGTTTTTAGCTCCGGATTTAACCCCGTTAAAACCATTTTTCGAACTTATCAACAGCAAACAAGTTAATCGCTTTAGCACTGCACAAGGCTTTGAGGAACCGGTGACGCAGTGGATTTTAACCTTACTGCCTAAGCAAACAGGCTTTTTAATTATCCCCTCGCTGAGCTTAGGGGAACGGCAAAGCGCGCCTATCAATTTATATATAAAAGAATCTGCCAGTTTAAGTACAGCGCCACTTGAGCCGGTGTATATCGATACACAACTCGATCAAGAGTGGGTCTATGTGCAAGCGCAAACACTGCTCACGTTACGTATTTACCATGCCATTCCATTGTTTGCGGACAGCAACCTAACACCACTTTTGTTGGACAACGCACGCGTTGAACCCTTAGGCAAGCCGCGTACATTTGAGCAGCACATTAATGGCGTGCGCCATGGTGTTATTGAAATCAGTTATGCTATTTTCCCGCAACAAAGTGGTCTAATTGAAATACCAGAGCAAGTTTTCTCAGCCACCCTAGCTGGACATGACCCGCACTCTCTCACCCCTTTTAGTGCCCAAGCGGGGCAGCGTATTGAAGTCAAATCAGCACGTATTCCATTGCAAGTTAAAGCTATCCCCAAAGACTACCCAGAACATGCAGCCTGGCTGCCAGCGCAGCAGGTAAGCCTAGAGCAAAGCTGGACGCCCAGCCTCGATGCGCCGATTAGCACAGGCACAGCCATTACTCGTTTGCTGAAAGTACACGCGCAAGGCTTACCGGGCTCTCAGCTACCTGCGCTGCTTCCAACATCGACAAACACCTATACTGTGTATATTGATCAACCTTCATTCGGCCACCAGTTTACTGACCAAGGCCTCGTCAGTCATCGCGATGAACGCCAAGCCTTTGTCTTTCAAAACGCCGGTCAACACACCCTAGCGGCCATCAAACTGCCGTGGTGGAATACCAACACAGACCAACTTGAATACGCTGAATTACCCGCACAAACTCTGCAGCTCATTGCCGCAGCACTCACGCCCAACACCTCCGATGTAACAGCACTGGCCAGCGATGCCACGCCCCATATACTAGACAGCCAGCAACTGTGGGTCTGGCAGGCACTCAGTGCCCTCTTCCTTAGTCTAAGCTTGACCGGTTTTGGCTTATGGTGGCGCGCGCGTCACCAACCAGCAGTTATCACTGCCATCAACAACGGACCAAACTCGCGCAATTTACATGACGACTTAAAGCGCGCTTGTTTATCCAACGACCCGCAGAGTACACGCCAAGCCCTAGATGCATGGGCACGTCAACACTCAGAGTCACTGGCTGATATGGCCGTTCGCGATAATAACTTAAGCCATGCTTTGGATGCTTTAAACAGCGCCCTATACAGTGAAAGCGACAGTCACTGGCAAGGCCAAGCGTTATGGCATGCTATTGCACAGCTATCCTTTACTGAGCCTGCTACAGCCAGTAGCGATGATCAACTACCACCGCTTTATCCTCCCTAGCCGCCTATTCACAACAATGCTGGCGTATACTATGAGCAATAGTAGACTTTCGTTACTGCGAGTAAAGCGGTATGGTTTAAAGTTTTATGATCATGTTATGGCGCTGGGCAGGACCGCTCAGCTTCTTTTATAACCTGCGAGTGAGATAACGACGACGATGGCTGATTTACCGATCGATGACTTAAATATTGCTTCTAACGTGACACTAATCACTCCAGAGCAACTTAAAAAGAAAATGCCACTGAGCGAGAAGGCACAACACACCGTGTCGCACGGTCGTCAAGTTGTGCGTGATATTCTAGACGGTAAAGACCACCGCTTATTTATTGTTATTGGTCCTTGTTCTATCCATGATTTGAAAGCGGCACATGAGTATGCAGACCGTCTTAAGGCGCTGGCTGATGAGGTCTCTGACAGCCTATTTTTAATCATGCGTGTGTACTTTGAAAAACCGCGCACGACCGTGGGCTGGAAAGGCTTAATCAACGACCCGTACTTGGATGACTCATTTAAAATTGAAGACGGTCTACACATTGGCCGTAAACTATTGCTGGATCTCGCTGAAAAAGGCTTACCCACTGCCACTGAAGCTTTGGACCCGATTTCACCACAATACTTGCAAGACCTGATCAGCTGGTCAGCCATTGGCGCGCGCACCACAGAGTCACAAACACACCGAGAAATGGCGTCAGGTTTATCTTCTGCAGTTGGCTTTAAAAACGGTACTGATGGCGGCTTAACGGTTGCTATTAATGCGCTGCAATCCGTCTCCAGCCCACATCGCTTTTTAGGTATCAACCAGAAAGGTGGTGTATCCATAGTCACCACCAAAGGTAACCCTTATGGCCATGTGGTATTACGCGGCGGCAACGGTAAGCCAAACTACGACTCAGTCAGTGTAGCCCTGTGTGAGCAAGAGCTAGAAAAGTCTAAAATTTCTGGCAACATCATGATTGACTGCAGCCATGCCAACTCCAACAAAGACCCAGCGCTGCAGCCGCTGGTATTGAACAACATCACCAACCAAATTGTTGATGGCAACCAATCCATTAGCAGCTTAATGATTGAAAGCCATTTAGGCTGGGGCAACCAATCCATTGGTAAAGACCTCAGTCAGCTTAAATACGGTATTTCTATTACTGATGCGTGCATAGACTGGGACACCACAGAAAAAAGCATCCGCAGCATGCATGAAAAACTGAAAGACGTACTGCCTGCGCGCAAGCGCAATTAAAGCATTACGCATCAAAACAACAACGCCCAGCTTATAAGCTGGGCGTTGTTGTTTGAGCGTCTAAGTTTATTGCGGATGACGCTGCAAATAGACTTCAATATATGAACAGGAAGGAATCACTTTACAGCCTTGTTGCTTCGCAAAAGCCAAGCCGGCTTTTGCCAATATGGCAGCAACACCTCTACCCCGCAGCTCATTAGGAACATAGGTGTGATGAAAGTCTAACGTTTGTGCACCCACCGTGCGGTATTCTAAAATAGCTAGATGGCCATCCACTACTGCTGAAAAACACTGTTTTTGTGGATCGTGCTCAACCTCTATGTGCTCACTCATCGGTGCCTCCAAGTCGTTAACAATTCAGTTGTTTTAGCATACACCGTTTTTATAAAATCGTATTTACCAATCACTAAGCTCGCAATGAGTCTGATTGCACAGATGCTTGTCAATGTCTCGGCTACGAGGTCATAACCATTTGAAACATATAGCTCAGCAAATTTTAGATAAAAAAAGACGGCCAAAAGGCCGCCCAAAGAAACATCCCGGGGGAGGAATGTTTTTACGCATGAATCTGTCATCTCGCAGGAGGTAGACAGTTTGCATATTAGCCTAAAAAAAACTACTAACAATTAAACAAAAGTCTAGACAGTCAATAAATGACTGATGATTATCATCCTTCTAAACATATTATTTTTTTGATAAAAGCAGCTTCATCTAAAACAGGAACAGACAACTCTTGCGCCTTGGTTAACTTAGAACCAGCGCTACTTCCAGCCACCACACAGTTGGTTTTTGCTGAGACAGAGCCTGCCACTTTAGCACCTAGCTGCTCCAATCGCGTTTTGGCTTGCTCACGCGTAAGCTGCTCTAGCGTGCCTGTTAACACCCACGTTTGCCCAGCCAAGGGCGCGGTCTGTACCTGTTCACGCTGACAGCTCCAGTGCATGCCAAATTCAATCAGTTGCTGCTCCAACTGCAGTGCACGTTCGCGCTGCCCTGCTTGACTGATAAAGTCTTGCAGCGCTTGTGCGGTATTTTTTGACAGGCGTTCAATGCTGCACAAATCTAGCCAATCGGCAGAAAATAAAGCCTCAAGTGTTTTAAAGTGCTCAGCAAGTCGCTGCGCATTAGTACGCGCCACACCCGCAATATTAAACTGCTCAATAAAGCCTGCGAAGGTCGCACACGCCTGAAACTCAACATCAGTCTGCCCTTCATCCATTGCCTGCACCTGCAATTCTGCAAGCTGAGCAATCACTTCTTGGTTATGCCTGTCGGCAAAAAAACTGGCGATTTCATGCGCCACTTCAGCGCCAATCTCGGGTAGCCACAATAACGTTTGCGGATAGGCCTGCTGTAATCGTTGCAAAGAACCTAACGCGCGCGCCAACACTTTAGCGGTTTCTTCGCCAACATCAGGGATACCTAAGGCAAAAATTAAGCGCGCTAAACGCGGCTGCTTACTCCCAGCAATCGCACTGAGTAAGTTACGCGCAGATAAGTCGGCAAAGCCGTCCAGCTCAATGACTTGCTCATAGCTCAGCCGATACAAATCGGCAGGCGAGGCCACCAGTTTGCGAGTGACTAACTGCTCAATAATTTTCTCACCCAAGCCATCTATATCCATCGCGCGACGCGAGACAAAGTGGATAAGGGCTTGCTGCAGCTGAGCCTGACAACTTAAACGGCCCATACAGCGCCATACCGCACCGTCACTGAGTACCTGCTTGTTTTTGCTACGGCGCACTAACTGTGTGCGCTCAACTTTCGAGCCACATACCGGACACTGGCTTGGCGCCTCGATAGCCCGAGCATCACTGAGGCGGCGCTCAAGCACAACTTGTGTGATTTGTGGAATCACATCACCCGCGCGGCGCACAATCACGCTATCGCCGATCATCACACCTAAGCGTGCCACTTCATCCATATTATGCAGGGTCGCATTAGAGACCATCACGCCGCCGACATGCACGGGCTTTAAGCGTGCCACAGGGGTGACAGCACCGGTACGTCCCACTTGGAATTCAACATCCAATAACTCGGTGATTTCTTCTTGCGCAGCAAACTTATAGGCCAACGCCCAGCGTGGTTCACGCGCACGAAAACCTAGGCTGCGTTGCTGCTCAAGGGCATTAATTTTAAACACCACGCCATCAATGTCATATGGCAGTTGCGCACGACGCTGACCAATATCGGCATAATAGGCTAAGCAGCCTTGAATACTGTTTACAACTTTCAGCTCAGGGCTGATGCTAATGCCCCACTCACGCAGACGCTGCAGCGTACTCGCATGGGTCTGCGCCAGACCTTCTGTGCTGGTGCCATAGCAACAAAATTCCAGTGGACGGCTGGCAGTGATTTTTGCATCCAGCTGACGTAAGCTTCCGGCAGCCGCATTACGCGGATTGGCAAAGGGCTTTTGATCCGCTGCTAAAGCACGCTGATTCAGCAACTCAAAGCCGGCTTTTGGCATATAGACTTCACCGCGCACGTCTAAAAAGTCGGGCCAGCCCTCACCTTGTAACTTCAGCGGCACATTACGAATGGTGCGCACATTAGCGGTAATGTCTTCGCCAACTTGCCCATCACCACGTGTTGCTGCACGCACCAACACGCCCTGCTGGTAACTGATGCTAACCGCAAGACCATCCAGCTTAGGCTCGCAACAATACTCAATAGAGACTGGCGCAGCGGAGAACAAATCAGTCTGCTCCTGACTTGCACCTAATGCCTGCTCTGCGCGCTGGGCAAACTCGAGCACTTGCTCTTGTGCAAAGGCGTTGCCCAAACTTAACATCGGCACGCCATGCTGCACCTGAGTAAAGCCATCTAAAGGCTGCCCTGATACACGCTGGGTTGGCGAATCTAGCGTGATCAATTCTGGGTGCTGCTGCTCCAGTTCGCGCAACTGTGCAAATAAACGATCGTACTCACTGTCCGGCACCGTGGGCGCATCTAAAGCATAGTAGCTGTAATCATGTGCCTCAATAGTTTGGCGCAACTGTGCGATACGTATAGAAATAGTCTGCTTTGAATTCATGGCCTAGTACTCAAACAAAAAGAGCAGCCTGAGCTGCCCTTTTTCATAGTGTCAGAATGACAACAATTATAGTTTATGCGTCAACTGCTGTCGTTCAAAGTCAGCAATACGTTGACGGTAATGCTCGATTGTCTGCGCAGTTAATACGCTGCGGTGATCATCTTTAAGATCACCGTCCAATTCTTTAGCTAACTTACGCGCTGCAGCAATCATTAAATCAAAAGCTTGGCGGCTATTGCGCGGCCCCGGCAAGCCCATAAAAAAGCACACAGCACGGGTGCTAAACAAGTCCATATCATCTAAATCGAATGTACCTGGGTTGAGCGCATTGGCCATAGAAAACAACTTATCACCATTGCCGGTCATACTTTCATGACGATGGAAAATATCCATCGCACCAAAGCGCAAACCACTCTCTAAAATACTTTGCAATAAGGCTGGGCCTTTAAAGCCTTGTTCGTTACGGGCCACGACATGAATAATAAGAATCTCATCATATTCACTGACATCATTCTGGGAACTGTCCGACTGCGGCTCGTCAACATCATCAAATGGATTAAGCAGCGTCGGTACAGGCTGATCAGCTAACGACACTGCATCTACACCGCGATCAACTGAATGCTGCGTGCGACCTTCTGTATCTGCATGCAAACCAAGATTGACGTCATTAGCACCACCCAATGAAGGCTCTTGCTTCTTAACGACACGCGGTGGACCTAAGATCTCTGGATTATCTTCATCCGCTATATCGGTAAGATTACGATCCAAACGAAACTTTAACGTATTTCTATTGCCACTCATACGACGCCAAGCATCAAACAAAATAGCAGCAATAACGATAATACCGATAACAATTATCCACTCACGCAAACCGATATCCATGAGATACGTTAACTCCTATGACCAATAAATAAAAAAGGGCTTCGCAACCCTACACACGTGATACTTGTATAAAAGCATTCACAAGACATCACGCCAAAAAAATTAAACTTAATCCAATATATTGAGCAGCCAGCCTATGCCATCAACATTTAGAGCTATAAATTGCGCTACTGTTCCATGACTTGCGTCTATATTAACAAAGATCATAGTAAAACTAATCTAATTAGCGGCTATTAAGCCTAATAATCTTATAAACAACTCATTTACTACACTATAGAGCCGATAAAAGCACATTGTGATCAATTGTCACGGCAAAATTGCTTGCCATTAGCTCGGCAGCTGTTGCTCAAACCATTACCAAGAGAAGGTATCAGCATCTAAATACGCTGGAAAACGTTGTTTAAACTGGGCCAGCGCAGTCGCGGAGAGGGTTGCATAAAAAACACCCGCTTGATCACCTGCCTGCACCAAGGGTTCCCCCATATAATCCAGCACTTGGCTGTCACCACTATGCGCATACCCTTGATGGTCCTCACCGGTGCGATTAACTGCAGCGACATAACACAGGTTTTCAATCGCCCGTGCTGGCAGTAGACGATTCCAAGCGGTGCGGCGCGCAGCAGGCCAACTCGCCACATACAACAATAAATCTGTATATTGCGCATCACGACTCCACACCGGAAAGCGCAAGTCGTAACAAATCAATGGACGAATACGCCAACCTTTTAGCTCAACCAATAACTGTTGCTGACCCGCGCTAAAATACTGATGCTCTCCAGCCATGCGGAATAAATGACGTTTATCATAGTGTGCAAAGCTGCCATCAGGTCGCGCCCAGATCAGACGGTTGCGGTAGTCTCCCTCAACCACTTGGGTGATTAAACTGCCGCACACCACGGCATTTAAGCGCACAGCTTGTTGCAATAGCCACTGCGTAGTTACTCCCATCTCGGGTTCAGCTTGCGCGGCGGAATCCATAGTAAAAGCGCTATTAAACATCTCAGGCAATATGACTAAATCAACAGGCTCAGGCTGTGCCTGTACCTCATCCAACGCTTGGGTAAAATACGCCAAATTAGCGCACACGTCGTGCCGCACTAACGGGCCTTGCACTAACGCTAAGCGTAAATCAGGCAGAGCATTTAAATCGCGCATAATTTCTCTCCAGCCAAGGCCAAAGTGTCTTCACGCTTAGCAAAGCACACACGCAACAGATACTGATCAACAGGCGGTTGCTGATAAAAAACCGATAATGGGATACTGGCCACACCATGTTCTACAGTCAACCAATGCGCCATGTCAACATCGCTTAAATCATCGCGGATAGCGCGATAATCAAGCAACTGAAAATAGGTACTGGCGGTTGCCACAAAAGTAAAGCGAGAGTGTTCTAACGCGAGGCACAACTGATCACGCTTGCGCTGATAAAAAACCGGTAACTGATCAACATGTTCGGGCTGGGCTTGCATAAAGTCAGCCAAAGCATGCTGTATAGGCGTCACCGCACAAAAACTCACATACTGGTGCACTTTGCGTAACTCGGCAGTGAGCTGTGGTGGCGCCACCATATAGCCAGTTTTCCAGCCGGTGACATGGTAGGTTTTACCAAACGAACTCACCACACAAGCACGCTGGTAGAGTTCTTCATGGGCAAGAACACTGCAATGCGACTGACCATCAAAGACCAAATGCTCATAAACTTCATCACTGAGCAGATAAATATCGCGTTCACGAATCAAATCAGCCAATTGCTGTAGGTCGGCACGCTGCAACACAGCGCCACTGGGGTTATGCGGACTGTTGATAATCACTAAACGCGTACGCTCAGTTAAGGCGTCAGCAAATTGCTGCCAATCAACGGAGAAGTCCAGACTATTAAGCGCAACATGCACACAACGGCCACCAGCCAAGGTGACCGCAGGCTCATAACTGTCATAGCACGGATCAAAGACAATCACCTCATCACCGGCTCGCACCAAAGTTTGAATGGCGCAAAATAACGCTTGGGTAGCACCGGGCGTGATGGTGACTTCTTGCTCAGCGCACACAGAGTTTCGATATAAGCGGGCGATTTTTCTGGCAACTTGTTCACGCAAAGCGGAAACACCCGCCATTGCGCCATACTGATTACGTCCGGCTTGCACATGGCGCTGCAGCGCCTCTTTCAACGCCTCGGGTGCATCAAAGTTAGGAAAGCCTTGTGATAAATTTAGCGCACCATGCGCATCGGCCAGCTGTGACATTTGTGAAAAGATGGTCAATCCGATGTTAGGTAATTTACTCTGCAGCTGCATTTTATCATCTCTAGAATGAGGTCACCGCAAAAGCCGGGTGCTAGCACAAGCGCGCCTGGCGACAGCGCTTACTTTTTCTTCTTACGCAAATCCCTTTCTTTTTTATTGGCCATTAAGCGACGCTTTTTATTCACCTGACGATCACTGAGCTTGTTTTTCTTACCTTCAAAGGGGTTGGAGCCACCTTTAAACTCAATGCGAATCGGCGTACCCACCAGTTTCAACACGCGACGGTAAGTGTTTTCTAAATAACGCACATAGCTTTTAGGTACCGCTTCAACCTGATTACCATGAATGATAATCAGCGGCGGGTTAGCGCCACCTAAGTGTGCATAGCGCAATTTAATCCGGTGTCCGGCGACCATTGGCGGCTGGTGCTCACGCACCGCATCTTCAAGAATCTGCGTCAATCGGTTGGTTGGCCAACGGGTAATGGCTGAGGTAAAGGCATTTTGTACCGACTTATACAAGTGCCCCACGCCAGTACCGTGCAAAGCAGAGATAAAGTGAATATCTGCAAATTCAACAAAATAGAGACGACGTTCTAGCTCTTTTTTGGCGTACTCGCGCTCACTGGGTTGCATGCCGTCCCACTTATTCAGTGCGATAACAATGGCGCGGCCCGATTCTAAAGCAAAACCTAACAAGTTCAGATCGTGATCAACCACACCCTCACGAGCATCCATGACAAAGATCACCACGTTGGCGTCTTTAATCGCCTGCAAGGTTTTCACCACTGAGAACTTTTCAACTTCCTCAGAGATCTTGCCGCGACGCCGTACACCTGCTGTATCAATCAGGGTGTACTTTTCATCATCGCGCTGAAACGGGATATAAATACTGTCGCGGGTGGTGCCCGGCTGATCATAGACCACCACGCGCTGCTCACCGAGCATGCGGTTGACCAGTGTTGATTTACCCACGTTAGGCCGACCAATAATGGCAATTTTGATGCCGTCTTTGGCATCAGGACCCGGGATACGTTTGAGGTCTTCACCTTCAACAATACTATCCAGATCGATTTCATCCAGCACGTCATCTTTAGCAAAGCCACCGAGGCTTAGTTCAAGCATCTGGGTGATACCACGGCCATGTGCCGCTGCGATTGCTACAGAACTGCTTAGACCCAGCGGACTAAACTCAGCAAGGGCAATATTTTCATCGATATGATCGACTTTATTGACCACCAACAGCGTGGTTTTATTGCGCTTGCGCAGATGCTCAGCAATCATTTGATCGGAGGGACACATACCATCACGCGCATCAACTAAAAACAGCACCACATCTGCTTCTTCAATCGCCAGTAGCGATTGTTCGGCCATTTTCGCATCGATACCTTCTTCATCACCGCTGATACCACCGGTGTCGATCAAAATATAACTGCGATCCTGCCACTTCGCCTCGCCATATTGGCGATCACGCGTCAGTCCAGGAATATCGCCTACAATCGCATCGCGGGATCTAGTCAGGCGGTTAAACAACGTCGATTTGCCGACATTAGGTCGGCCCACCAGAGCAATTACGGGAACCATTGGCTCCTCCAGCGATAAATCAAAAAACACAAAAGCCGCTGTCGATTAAACGACAGCGGCCAAACTCTTTGTTAAACAGGTCGTTCCTATCTAACAGTTTACTTAATGGTTAGAGCAACTAACTTGCCGCCATTACCGTAAACATACAGCCAGCCACCAACCACTAAGGGTTGTACGCGCAATCCTTTGCCGTCAATTTTTGTCCGAGCAATAAAACGCCCATCAACTTGACTCAAAACATGCAAATAACCCTCAAGGTCACCTACTGCAATATAACTTGAAAATACTGCCGGGGCAGACAACTGACGGCGCAGTAAAGCATTGTTGCTCCACATTGCGGTTGCCGAGCGCTCATCCACACTTTCAATCGTGCCATCAGCTAAACTGACATAGGCATTACCAAAGCCTTCAGCGACGCCCACATAACTGGACGCCTCACGCTGCCAGAGCACCTGACCGCTTTGCGCGTCAAGCCCGGCGACACGACCCTGATAACTTGACACATATAAGGTGCTTCCTGATAGCAATAAACCGCCATCAATATCGACCATACGCTCAAGTTCTGTGCGCCCAGTCGGAACTGTTATGCGTTGTTCCCAGATCGGCAAACCACGTTGCGTATCAATTGCAATCACTTTACCTGTCGACAAACCAGCGTAAGCCACATAGTCAGTCACCAGAGGCGCGCCTGTGCCACGCAAGGTCAACACGGCTGGTGTGCTTTCATAAATCCAGCGTTGCTGCCCTGTTGCCGCTTCTAAGGCAATTAAGCGGTCATCTTGGGTTTGCACAACCACCACATCACCATTGGTGGCAGGCGCAGCTAACACTTCACTGGTGACCTTGCTGCGCCACAGGTCTTCACCCGTGCTGGCATTTAAAGCAATCACATCACCATTAAGTGTACCCAGTAACAGCATGTCAGAGCCCACACCGACACCACCGGAAACATTCAGTTTGAGCTTACGTGTCCAGACTGTTTTACCGGTGAAACGATTTAATGCAGAGACACGACCATTCACATCAGTAGCGAATATGTGATCGCCATCAACGGCAGGCGTTAAGGTATTCCATAGTTTACCCTGTCCTGCACCGACTGAAGTACTCCATTCTTTTTTGAGTTGGATCTCAGTGGTGATTTTTTCTAACGCTTGTGGTTTTAGCTCTTTTTTGCTTGTGCTGCTGCAGCCCACGGCCAGCAGTGCTAAAGCAAGTACAGCCATATACTTGTATCGTTTCAAGTTAGGCATCCTTATCACTTAGATTGTCGAGTTTCATCAATAAACTACCCGCCGCTGCTTCAGGCGACAAGGCTTTCTGAGCGTTTAAATAGGCTGCTTTAGCTTCAGCAGGTCGCTCTAAAACAACCAAAGCGTCACCGCGCAACTCTTCACGTGTCGCCACAAAAGCTGGCTGAACTTTAGCATCCAATAACTGCAACGCTTGCTCGGCTTGTTCCTGAGCGAGAAGTACACGTGCCAAACGCTGACGCGCAAGTTCTTGTAAGGTGTCATTGGCCGGCTTAGCCAGAATTTGATTCAGTTCAAGTACAGCATCATCCAGCTGATTTGCATCTACCGCAACTTTAACCGCCAATAAACGCGCGTACTGTGCATAGGCATTATCGGAATTAACTTTTTTAATCTCGGCTAATAATTTCGCAACCTGTTGCGCATCCACTTGCTCACTCGGCATTAAGGCCGCTTCCAATAATTGCTGATACAACACAGATGATGCGTGTGCTTGATTGGCCTGATGCTTCTGCCAAGCCTGCCAACCAAATACAATCACTAGCGCTAAGGCACCGCCCACTAATAATGGCTTACCGTTACGCTGCCACCACTCTTTAATCAGCGCAATTTGTTCTTCTTCAGTATTATCGCTCACGCTGATACTCCTCGTTAATTAATGATGAATCGTACTGGAAAAAATGCTTTAAGTGCTCGCCTAAAATACTCCAAGCAACGGATTGTTGCTCAGCATCGCTACGTAAAGGCTTAATCGCAACAGTATTTGACTGCAACTCATCCTCGCCCAATATTAAGGCATACAATGCGCCACTTTTGTCAGCTTTTTTAAACTGACTTTTAAAGCTGCCCGCACCTGCATTGACTTGTAAGCGCAGTCTAGGCATAGCATCACGCAATTGCTCGGCTAAGGTTAAAGCAGCCAACTCACTGGCTTCACCAAACGCGCAAAAATACACATCCACTTGGCGTGACAGCTCTGCAGGGGTTTTGTCTAATGTTTGTAGCATCAAAATCAAGCGCTCAACACCCATAGCAAAACCCACACCAGGGGTTGCGCGACCACCCATTTGTTCGACCAGCCCATCGTAACGACCACCAGCACACACAGTACCTTGCGCGCCCAACTGATCAGTCACCCACTCAAAAACGGTTTCACTGTAATAATCTAAACCGCGCACGAGGCGGGGATTGATCACATAGGGCACACCGGCGGCATCAAGACGAGCACGTAAACCGGCGAAATGCGCCTGCGACTCTTCACCTAAATAATCTTCAAGCTGCGGAGCATCGCCCAGCAAAGCTTGAGTATCTGGATTTTTACTGTCGAGCACGCGTAACGGGTTGCTCAACACGCGACGCTGACTGTCTTCATCAAGCTGATCATGACGTGCGTTCAAATATTCAACCAGCGCTTCACGGTAGACGCTACGTGCAGCAGATGTGCCTAGGCTATTGAGTTCTAACCTAACATGCTCACTGATACCCAGTTTTTTCCATAAACGCCAAGTCAAAACGATCAACTCAGCATCAATATCTGGACCGGCAAGATTAAAGGCTTCAACCCCTACTTGCTGAAACTGGCGATAACGACCTTTTTGCGGACGCTCATGGCGAAACATCGGGCCTTGATACCAGAGCTTTTGTACTTGTCCACCACTAGCCAAACTGTGCTCAAGCACTGCCCGTACACAACTGGCAGTGCCTTCTGGACGCAAGGTCAGTGAGTCACCATTACGGTCGGCAAAGGTGTACATTTCTTTTTCGACAATATCGGTTACTTCACCAATAGAACGCTTAAACAGCTCAGTGAACTCAACAATGGGCATACGTATTTGCCGATAGCTGTAGCTGTCTAATAACTCAGCAACGGTTTTCTCAAAATAGCGCCACAGCGGTGTCTGATCCGGCAAAATATCATTCATGCCGCGAATGGCTTGTAATGGTTTACTCACAAAATTCCCTTAACAATTAACTGCGGACAATGAGAGCAGCATCAGCTGCAACTTTTTCACTGGCTCGCTGGCGAATCAGCGCTTCAAGCTTATCCACCAAATGTTCATTATTTAATTTTTGTACCGGTTTGCCATCGATATAGAGCAAATTAGGCGATCCACCGGTCAAGCCAACATGCACTTCTTTTGCTTCACCAGGACCATTCACCACGCAACCAATCACTGCCACATCCAAGGGCACCAGCAAATCTTCTAAACGTACTTCTAACTCATTCATGGTTTTCACCACATCAAAGTTTTGTCTGGAACAGCTCGGACAGGCAATAAAGTTAATCCCACGTGAACGCAGTTTTAATGACTTCAAAATATCAAAGCCAACTTTAATTTCTTCTACAGGATCAGCTGCCAGAGAAACGCGAATGGTATCGCCAATGCCTTCAGCCAGTAACATACCTAAGCCAACCGCAGATTTAACCGTACCCGAGCGTAAGCCACCTGCTTCGGTAATACCTAAATGCAAGGGCTGCTCAATAACTTGTGCAAGTTGGCGATAGGCCGCCACTGCCATAAATACATCAGAGGCTTTAACGCTGACTTTAAAGTCTGGATAGTTCAAGCGATCCAGGTGTTCAACATGACGCAAGGCTGATTCAACCAAAGCTTCAGCGGTGGGCTCACCGTATTTTTTCTGCAAATCTTTTTCTAGGGAACCGGCATTCACGCCAATTCGGATCGGAATACCGCGGTCACGCGCCGCATCAACCACCGCTTTAACCCGTGCTTCATTGCCAATATTACCTGGGTTAATCCGCAAGCAATCAACCCCCAGTTCAGCAACACGCAAGGCAATACGATGATCAAAATGAATATCAGCCACTAAGGGTACATGCACTTGTTTTTTAATCAGACCAAAGGCTTCTGCAGATTCCATATCCGGTACAGAAATACGCACAATATCGGCACCGGCTTGCTCTAAGCGTAAAACTTGCGCAACAGTTGCAGCAACATCACAGGTGTCAGTATTGGTCATACTTTGTACGCTGATGGGTGCATCACCGCCTACGGCAACTGAACCCACATAGATTTTTCGTGAAACACGACGCTTAATTAAAGATTGCTCATGCATGATTATTGGTCCAGTGTAATTCTGGCGGTTTCACCACGAATCGACGCACTAAAGTCGACAGGCTCAC
>Ga0172382_10006881_pt1 | contig 16343 bp, 14 predicted proteins | sample Leawel138RmetaG_FD_122245 | JGI IMG/M metagenome (GOLD analysis project Ga0172382, IMG submission 122245) | Leachate microbial communities from a municipal landfill in Southern Ontario, Canada - Leachate well 138R metaG | ecosystem: Engineered > Solid waste > Landfill > Unclassified | place...
AACGAGATCGGCGACGCCCAGCCAGGCGCCCCACAGCCGGCCGACAATCCCGGTGAACCCGGCGGCCCCGCACCACCAGACAACCAAGCGGCCTGACCGCCGCGGGCTGACAACCGCGCGGCCTGACCGCCGCGGATCTCGAATGCGCATCTCCGTCGCTCAGCGGAGCCGGGGTCATTTCAGGCTTGTTCGGGAAACCCCGAGCGGTGGTGAAGCTCGACTGCTGGTGCGACCCAGCGGTGCAGAAAGGCGCGCAATTCGCCGCGGTGGCGATCGGGCCCGCCCGGATCGAGAATGAAGGATTGCAGTGTGCGCAGCATGAATTCGACGAGTTCGTCGAGGCTTTGGCCGCTGAACCCTGCGCCGGCCCAGTCGACGTTGAGGCGCTCAAGGATCGAACGGCCGAACGAGATGGCCACGTCCGAGGTGACCCCGGCGGCGAAGGCACTGGCCTTTCCGGGTTGCATGACCAGACCGAGATAGCGGTCGTGGGGTAGTTGCTCGAGGGTGTAGGCGATGCCCTCGACCACCGCTTCGGCGGGGTCCGTGATCGACGCCAGATCCTGTGCCAACCGGTCGAGGAAGCCGCCGACAGCCGACAACGCGGTTCCCGTCAGCAGCGCGTCGAGAGTGGGGAAGTAGCGGTACACGGTCTGCCGTGTGATCCCGAGTTCGGTCGCGACCTCCGACACGCTGACCGTGCCCCGCGCGTCGATGGACGCCCTGGCTGCGGCCACGATGCGACTCACCGCCTCGTCGTCGTCGACGGGGATGTTGCCCGCCCACCCGTGTCTGCGCATCTCCGCATCGTTTCATCCCGCCGCGGGGAGCAGTGAAACTCCGTCGACCCTTGACCATACATGAGAGGCATGATGTATGGTCCGACTCGAGCCCGCAAACGAAAGAGGTATGCCATGACGGCGATCGCCGACGGCCCGGTCAGCAATCAAGATGAGGAGCTGACCAGGCGCGCGCTGCGGCACGCGGTCGACAAGACCACCGACATGGCCGACCGTGAACTGCGGGTACCGCTGCACTACTACCGCGACCCCAAGATCACCGAGATCGAGGAATCCCAAGTGCTGCGCCGCGTTCCACTCGCGATCGTGCCGTCGGCCCAGATTCCCGCCGTCAACGACTACGTCGTGCGTTCGGTGCTCGGTGATTCCCTGCTGGTGACGCGCGACCGCGACGGTGTCAGTCATGTCTTCCTGAACTACTGCCGACACCGTGGTGCGAAGCCGGCATGCGGAGCGGGTAACACCTCGAGGTTCACCTGCCCGTACCACGCCTGGAGTTACAAGAACACGGGCGAGTTGTTCACCGTCCCCGGCAAGGCGGGCTTCGACTCGATGGACAAGGCCGACTACGGACTCGTGGAGCTGCCGAACCAGGAGCGCCACGGTTTCATCTGGGCCGTCCTGACCGCCGGCGCAACCATCGACGTCGACGCCCACCTGGGGGCCATCGGTCCGGAACTGGAGCTCATGAACTACGCGTCCTACGGCTACCACACCGAGAAGGAATTCCAGTCACAGGTGTCCTGGAAGGGTGCACTCGAGGCGTTCGCCGAGGGCTACCACTTTCCATTTGTCCACGGCGAGAGCGTGATCGGGCAGAACACGCTGCCCAACACCGGGGTGTACGACGAGTACGGCAAGCACCACCGCATCGGTTTCCCGTTCAACTGGGTCACCAACCTCGCCGACGACGCGTCCGGGTCCTGGGACCCGCACCAGAACATGGGCGTCATCTACTGGATCTATCCGAATCTGATCCTGGCCAACAGCCCGATCGGAGTCGAGATCATCGACATCCTGCCCGCCGGGGAACCTACCCGTTGCTCGGTGCGGCACAGCTGGATGGGCCGTGTGCCCGCCACCACCGACGAGATGCGCGAGATGTATGACCAGGTGTACGACAGCGTGCACGCGGCGGTCGTCGACGAGGACTTCGCCATGCTGCCCCAGTGCGGCGAAGGCGTGCGCCACGGCCAGCACGACCACATGATCATCGGGCGCAACGAGATCGGCGTGCAACACATGGTCAAGGTGTTCGCCCAAGAACTCGGCGTCGCGCTGTCGTAGTAAGAGGTCCTGCAATCGAGGCGCCCGGAGCCGGCATCACGTTGCTCCGGCAGGCGGTATGGGGGTGGGCCGTGCGGCACGTGTGTCTTGCAGCGACGAAAGGTCGGGCAGCGGGTGCCGGCACAGTCCGCGCGCCTGCTGGGAGGTCATTCCGAACATCCGTAGGACGCTCGCGGTGACCTCGTCGGTGGCCGAAGCGCCGTCACGGTCCGGTCGCTGGGTCAAGAGCGTGCCGAGTCCGTACAGCGCCCCGGCGGCGATTGCGAGTCCGAGTTCGGGGTCGGTGATCTTGAACCGCCCTTTGTCGATGGCGGCGGTGATGTCACGCAGCGCTCGCGGCGACAGCCCGTGCTCGGACAGGATCAGCGAGCTGCCGTTGGCCAGCAGCAACTTCGCCTCCTGGGGGCGAATGCGAAACAGGCGCCCGCTCAGGCGAAAGCTGGTGGCGAATGCTTCGGCCGGATCGGCCACAGCGGCGGTATAGCTGTCCAGCAGCGCGCCGAACCCATCGAGGGCCTCGGTGACTGCCGCTTCGAACAGCTCGTCCTTGCTGTCGAAGTGGTTGTAGAACGAGCCCATTCCGACGTCGGCGGCCTGCGTGATCTCCAGCACCGGAACGGCGAGTTTGCCCTCCGCGATGAAGCCCTGTGCGGCATGGATCAGGGCCATCCGAGTACGCATCTTGCGGCGTTGGAGCCTGCTGACCGGTGCCGTCGACGCGGCGTGGGCGTCGCGGTGCGCCTCATTCATGGCGGGAGAATACCAGTGACCTCAGTAGTGAGGTTTTCGTCAGAAACTCCTTGACTGACGTTTCACTCTTGTGTGACGATTTCGTCAGTAACGTGTCGAGGCGGCGGGAGACGTGACCGCGATGGTGAAACTGAGGAACGACGGGCACAAACATCTGCACAGCGAGCAGGGTGCCCGGCGCGGCGAACATCCTGGGCGATCGACCAACCCGTTGATCCGGGTGGCTGACATCGCCTGGCTGGAATTCGACAAGCCCGATCTGGTGCGCGCCGAAGCGTTCGCGCGCGCCTTCGGGCTCGGCGTGGCCTCCAGCGATCCCCGGCAGTTGGTACTGCGGGGCACCGACGCCGGATGTCCGTGCCTGATCGTGCGACCCGGGACACATAGTAGGTTCACGGGAGTGGCGTTTCGCGCCGCCGACGAGGTGGATGTGCTGAGGCTCGCGGACAAGGTTCATGCCCCGGTCCAGCCGCTGCCCGAGGCGCTCGGGGGAGTGGCGGTGCAGCTGACCGACCCCAGCGGTGTCGCGGTGAAAGTCGTTGGTGGACTGCACGAGCTCCCCGAACAGCCGACGCAACCGCCGCTACTGCTCAACACCGGACGAAAGACCGTGCGGACCAACGCCACCCAGCGGCCACTGCGCGCACCCGCCCGCGTGCAACGTCTAGGGCACGTGGTGTTGCAGTCCACCACCTATCTGGCGACGCTGAACTGGTATTTGGACACCCTCGGGATGATCGTCAGCGACTTCCTCTACTTTCCCGGCCAACGCGACCGCGGCCCGACGATGAGTTTTATCCGCTGCGATCGGGGCGATTCTCCAGCCGACCACCACACCCTGGCACTGGCCCTGGGCCCGGCCAACCGATACGTCCATTCGGCCTACCAGGTCAGTGACCTCGATGCCTTGGCCGCCGGTGGCGAATATCTGCGCGACCGGGGCTACTTCCGGTCCTGGGGTATCGGCCGACACATCCAGGGCAGCCAACTGTTCGACTACTGGCGCGACCCCGACGGCTTCCTGGTCGAGCATTTCACCGACGGCGACATGTTCGACAACACCGTGGAACCGGGCTGGGCGCCGTTCACCGCGACCGGCCTGGCGCAGTGGGGGCCGCCGGTGAGCAGGGACTTTCTGGGAACCACCCCCAAACATGCTCCCCAGGAACTGCGTTCCATGGTGAGCGCACTGCGCGACCGCAACGAGTTCGACCTCACCCGCCTCATCGGCCTTCTGAAAGTGGCTTCCTCATGACCCTCTCCGTTCTGCGCACCGCCGACGCCTGGTGGGTGCACACCCCGGCCGGCGCTGCCCGCATCGACACGAAGGCGACCACCACCGCACAACTTCTCGCCGATCGCGCGGCGGTCGAGGAAGCTGCGAGTAGTACGCCGACAGCCGCGGTCTCGGAGTTGAACCTGTTGTCCCCGGTCACCGCACCGTGCCGGGTAGTCGCCCAGATGACGAACTTCGAATCCCACGTCAAAGACGCCGGCATGGACCCGAAAACCGTGCCGCTGACCTTCTTTCGCAAGTCTTCGGCATCGATCAGCGGACCGTTCGACGACATCGTTCGGCCGTCGCACGTCCGACTGCTCGACTACGAAGTCGAAATAGGATTGGTCATCGGTCGGGACATCCCGGTGGGTACCACGCTCACCGATGCCAACCTGGCCGATTACGTTGCCGCCCTGGCGATCACCAATGACGTGTCCGCGCGGGACATCCAGCTTCCCCAGACCCAGTTCTACGAGGCCAAGTCCTACCCCACGTTCACCCCGGTCGGGCCGGCGCTGGTGCTCGTCAACGCCGAGGAGCTGGCACGTTTCGGTGACCTGCGGCTGCGGTTGAGAGTCAACGGCGACGAGCGCCAGAACGCGTTGGTGGAGGGTGACATGCTGTACCGGCCGTTGCAGGCCCTGCAGTCACTGGCGCGATTCCAGGACCTCGCGGCCGGTGACCTCGTGCTCACCGGGACCCCAGTGGGCACCGCGCTCAGCGCCCCACCGAAACCGATAGAGATCATCGGCAATTTGCTGCCGCCGGCGGTCAAGTGGAAGGCCTTCTTCGCCCGGCAGGCGAAGAACCCGAAGTATCTGCGGCACGGCGACGTCGTCGAGGCGTCCATCGCCACCGACGACGGTGCCATCGACCTGGGCACCCAGCGGTTGACGGTGCGGTTCGCGTGAGCGCCGGTGCGGTCTGGCCCACCTGCTCGATCGGCAGCCGGTGACCGAGGCCGTCGGCGAAGGGCCCGATGAGCACGTGCCTGTCGTGGTCGTCGGCGGCGGCCCCACCGGTGTCACGGCGGCCACCCTGCTGGCGCAGTACGGAGTCGACACCCTGGTGCTGGACCGGTGGTCGCAGGTCTACCCGCAGCCGCGTGCGGTGCATCTCGATGACGAGATCTGCCGAATCCTGGCGCGACTCGGCGTCGCCGAGGAGTTCGCCCGCATCTCACGTCCAGCCCGCGGATTGCGGTTGGTCGACCGGAACCTCGCGGTGCTCGCCGAATTCCGGCGGGACACCGCAGTGACCCGCAGCGGTTATCCCGCGGCGAACATGTTCGATCAGCCCGAACTGGAAAACCTGCTCAGGCGCAATCTGACTCGGTTCCGACGCGCCCGGTTCCGTGGCGACGTCGAGGTTCTCGACATCGCCGTGGACGCCGCCGGTGTCACCCGAGTTGCGTTCTCCGACCGGCTGAGTGGGCGCCGATCGGTGATCACCGCCGATTACGTGTTGGGCTGCGACGGCGCCAACAGCATGGTGCGTAACGCCATCGGCGCGACCATGCGCAACTTGAAGTTCGATCAGCGGTGGCTCGTGGTCGATGTTGCCACCACCGCTGATCTCCAGCAGTGGGAAGGCGTCCACCAGATCTGCGATCCCCGGCGTGCGGGTACGTACATGCGCATCGGTGACACCCGATACCGTTGGGAATTCGCACTATCGGCCGGCGAATCCGCCGACGACTTCGCGACTCTGAGCGCGTTGCTTCCCTTGCTCGCACCGTGGACTCGCCACGTTGCGGAGGCCGATCTGCAGCTCGTCCGGGTGGCCGAATACACCTTCCGTGCCCAGATCGCCGATCATTGGCGGTCCGGAAGTATCTTCCTGCTCGGCGACGCGGCTCATCTGACACCACCGTTCATCGGGCAGGGAATGGGCGCAGGGCTGCGCGATGCGATGAACCTGGCGTGGAAGCTTGCCGGTGTCCACCATGGCAGCCTGCCGCCGACCGTGCTGGACAGCTATGAGCAGGAACGTAAACCGCACGCCCGGCACATGATCTCCCTGGCGCTCAACATGGGGCGTGCCATGACCGCCGGTGGCCAGCTCGGCGCTGCCGTGCGCAGGCTGATTGTCCCGCGGTTGCACCTGATCCCGGGAATGCGCGGCAAGGTCATCGATTCCGAGACACCGGCCCTGAAGGCCTCATCGCTGGTCCGGCGCACACCGGCCAGTCGTCGCGTCGCGGGTCGGCTGTGTCCCAATCCTGTCCTCGCCGACGGCCGCAGACTCGACGAGGCGCTCGGGTCGGGTTTCGGTGTGGTGACCACCGGCGCGCTGACGCCGGCGCAGCAGGCGCTCGTCGAGCGCTGCGGGGCGCGCGCACTGTGTGTGGCTCCGGCAACCGAATTGGCGTCGTGGCTACGGCGCGGGCGGGTGACCACCGCGATGATCCGGCCCGACCGAACCGTCATGAGCGCAGGCCGAGACGTCGACGCGCTGTGCCGCCAGTTCCTGTCCGGCAACCTCGTCGGCGTGTGGAACCCGGTTGCCGCGACGCCGGACTGACCTGCCGCGCGTGCACCGGTCAGGTGGGTATTGCGGCGGCGATCGCCTCCTGCAAACCGCGGGTCGCCAGCGCGTCGGCCAACTCGTTGTCGGCGATGCCCGAATGGCCCTTCACCCAGAACCACTCGACGCGGTGCTGCGCGGACGCGATCTGCAGCCGCTGCCACAGATCGACGTTCTTGACCGGTTGCTTGGCGGCGGTCATCCAGCCGTTGCGCTCCCAGCCGAACACCCACTTGGTGATGCCGTTGCGAACGTAGGTGCTGTCGGTGTGCAGGTGCACGACCACGGGCCTGGTGAGCGCCTCCAGCGCCATGATCGGCGCCATCAACTCCATCCGGTTGTTGCTTGTCGCCCCGGCCTCGCCGCCGAACATCTCGCGGACGTGGTCGCGCTGACGCAGCACCGCACCCCAGCCGCCGGGGCCGGGGTTGGGCCTGCAGCCGCCGTCGGTGTGGATGATGACGGGGTCGTCTGTCATGCGCCGAGAATAGGTGCCGAGATCATCGCCGTGCGGACCGACATCCCGAAATCCTGATGCCGGAGCGTGGTGATCCGGCGTCCGGGCTGCACCGCATCCTTCACCGGGGTCGCGTGGTCACCGAAGAACGCGGCGGTCGCGTCGATGTCGTCGACGACGTAGGTGATGCCCCAGAGCGTGGACGGACCGTCACCCGCCGTCCCGGGCGAACCGATGACCTCGAGAATGACCTCACTCAACCGGAAGAAGATCTGGCGCACCGCCCGCCCGCCGAGCTCGGTGTCGCGTTCGCGGCGCGGGTGCACATCGACGACGGCCAGTGCGTCGACGGTCCGGCTCAGGTCGGGCGAGAGCATCACGACGTGGTCGATCGCGGTGACGCCGTTGGCATGGGCGGCAGGAGTTGACGCGGATGCGCTCGATCTTGCCGTCGGCACGCCGTCGAGGTCGCCGGCCGAACGCTCGGGGAGACCGCACAGCGACCACCCGACGATGCCCGTGCCGCGGTCGCGGCCGACCAGTCTGATGCGGACGCCGCCGACCCGGCAGACGGCATCGGCGTCGACGCTGAACCCGGCCCACGTCCAGGCGTCGACGGGATCGGCGACCGCGAACTCGTCGACGGTCACGGGTGAATTGTGTGAGTTTCCGATGCGCTTGACCCTACGTCGAGCCCCTCTCGCGCGGGCAGCGCACACTCGAGTCTGCGCACGTCCGCGCGAATCCGACGGTGAAGGCAGGTTCGGTTTGAAGGTGTCGAGAAGGGCTTTCGGCAGTATCGCGGTGGCGGCCGCGGCAGGAGTCGCCGCCGCACGGATCGGGCCGCGGGCCCGCGCTGCACCGGCTGGGGTCCCGGTCGCCGAAACGCAGGCCCGCAGCGTGGTGCTGGTGCACGGCCTGTATGCGGACGGCTCGTCGTGGATCGACGTGGTGCCGCATCTGCAGAACGCGGGCCTGGCGGTGACGGTGGTGCAGAATCCGCTGACGACGCTGGCCGACGCGGTCGCCGAGACTCGCCGCGTGCTGGCTCTGCAGCCCGGCCCGACGGTGCTGGCCGGTCACTCGTGGTCGGGCACCATCGTCAGCGAAGTCGGCGGTGACCCGACGGTGAGTGCCCTGGTCTACATCGCCGCGCGGGCTCCCGACGCAGGCGAGGATTTCCCGGCGTTGGCGAAGCGGTTCCCGGCGCCGCCGGCATCCAAGGGCGTCGTCGTCACACCGGACGGATACGCACAACTCGGCGAAGCGGCATTCCTGTCGGATTTCGCCGGGGGAGTACCCGCGGAGCGGGCCCGCGCGCTGTACGCGGTGCAGGGTCGAAACCTGACCACTTTGCCGGCCGAGCGGACTACGACCGCCGCATGGCGGGACAAGCCGTCCTGGTACCAGGTGTCCACTCAGGACCGGACCATCGACCCGGAGCTGGAGCGATACCTGGCCCACCGAATGGGCGCGCACACAATTGAACTCGACACCTCACACGTATCGCTGCTCACGCGGCCGCGCGAGGTGGCGGACCTGATCCTGGCGGCCGCCGGCCGCGGCGCAGGCTAGGTCACGTCCGACATGGTCCGTGGCCGATGAACTGCGCACCCGGATCTCGCCCGGACCGGCATCAGTTCTGTGTCAGTAGAACTTTGAGTGCTCCCGTTTCGCCGGCATTACTGAATTCGTGATAGGCGCGCTCGAATTCGTCCAAGGGGTAGCGGTGCGTCACCAGGGCGGATGTATCGAGTCTGTGCGCGGCGACAAGGTCGACAAGGGTCGGTGTCGAATAGGTGTCGACGAGGCCTGTGGTGATGGTGAGATTCCTGATCCAGATGTCTTCGAGATGAAGTGTTGCCGGCCCGCCGTGCACCCCGATGTTGGCGACGTGTCCGCCCGGACGGACGAGTTGCACGGCAAGTTCGAACGTTGCGGCCGTCCCGACTGCTTCCATGGCCGCGTCAACACCCAATCCGCCTGTCAAGTCGGCGATCGCCGCAACCGGGTCTTGGCGGTCGGGATTGATCACGATGTCTGCACCGAACTTGCGGGCAGCATCCAGTCGGCTGTCGGCAAGGTCGATGGCCACGATGCGGCTGGGGCTGAACAACTGGGACGTCATGATCGCCGCAAGGCCGATCGGCCCGGCACCCACGACAACGACTGTGTCCGCCGGCCGGACTCTGCCGTTGATGGCTCCCACTTCGTACCCGGTCGGAAGCAAATCCGCCAGCGTGATCATGTTTTCGTCGCTCACGCCGTCCGGAACCCGATGTGTCGAATTGTCCGCAAACGGAACTCGCACGAACTCAGCCTGAGTTCCGTCGATGCGATTCCCCAGGATCCAACCACCTCCTCCGCTGCATTGGCCATAGCTCGTGCGACGGCAGTATCGGCAACTCCCGCACGAACTGATGCAGGAGATCAACACACGGTCACCGACCGCAAGCTGCCGCACGCCTGAACCGATCGCGGTCACGGTTCCCACCGCCTCGTGGCCGAGGATTCGTCCCCTGTCCACGGTGGGGACATGGCCACGTAGGATATGCAGGTCAGTCCCGCAGATCGTGACGGCGTCGACCCGAACCACCGCGTCGGTCGGATCGACGAGGACGGCATCCGGTACGTCGTCCCATGAAGCCTTTCCATTGCCGTGATACACCATTGCCTTCATTGCTGTCTCCTTGACTTTGTGGGTTCCTGAATGGAACATCCAGCACCGCTTGAGAATTTGAGTGACTGGCGACAACTGCCGGGCGTTGACCGGCTGCTGGTAGCGCCACTCTTGCTGTCGAGGGCGCTCGTTCAGGTGAGTTTCGCGAGTTGATCGAGCACGTGCTCTGGTGATGCCGACGGCGGAATCGAGGTAACCAGCAGATCGGTCTCCGGGACGGCGTGGCCGAATTCCGCACCGCCGGTCCAGAACTCGGGCCCGAGCACGCCGATGCTGGGATCGCCGGCGGCCCCGTGAATTCCGTCGTCGTTCCACATCGCCAGTGTCCAGTCGAAGTGCGACGCCACGTTGGCCACCGCCGTGTAGGGCGTCAGCGTCTCCGCGAACGAGGCGTCGCGAGCATCGAGCAGTATCAGTGCGATCGGCAGTGACCCGAGCCGCCCGAGCCATTCCGCAACGTAGATCGACGCGTTGTCGGCGCGGTCCGCATCCACCTCGTCGAGTGGTGTGCCTGCGACCTCGTGTGCCGCGCCAAGCCAGGCCCCTGGCGAGGGCAGATGCAAAAGCAGCTGGCGCCGTGTGGTTTTCGCCACCGTCTCGAGCATCTCACGGCTGGCAGCGAGGACGTCGGAATCGGTCAGCAGGGTGCGCAGGGGATAGCCGATGCGGGTGCGTGCGCCCATCGACGCGATGAGATCAGGGCGCGCGTCGGTGTGCGCGGTGAGCAGTCGCCTGACGTCGATCCAGAGTGCGTCAGGATCGAGTAGAGCCCTGACTTGGTCGAAATGCCCGGCTGCCAGGGCGGTGTCGGTCCACGGGATCGGTGTACCCTGGCGGACCACCGCCGTGGAGTAATCGGCGTCGTCGATCAGCAGTGGCCGGCGTCGCCCGGTCGGCGTCGCGGCCATCAACGATTTCGCACTCATGAAGCTGCCTTTCTGGGCTGGTGGCGGCCCCGGAAGCCATCCGGGGCCGCCACCGATCTCAGGTGAGTCGGGTGACCTTCTCGCCGTGCTTGGCTTCAAGCTCGGCGATGCGGGCCTCGAGCTTGCCGATCTTGACTTCGCGGCGGTCAGGAACCATCACGATCGGAAGTTCGCTCAGTGGTGCGCACACCCGCTCGGGACCGTCGATGGAGTACACAGTCGCGGTGATGTCCTGGTTGTCGTCGGCCCAGGTTCCCCACGATCCGTAATACGGCAGATCCTTCGGCGGTTCGGGCGTGACGAACTCCTCGCAGAACGCGGCAAACGGCTTCCCCCGCTGTAGCCGGTTCTTGCGCGCCGCGGCGCGTGCCGCCTCGGTGCCGGCCACGTCCAGGCGAAACGTCTTCGGCTCGTAACGAACTCCGAAGATGTCTTCGGCCACCTTCTGGCTGATCCGGCCGAGCTCAGCGTCGCGGACCACCGACTCGGGCAGCCTCTCCAGGGGATCTCCATAACCGCCCCCGGCGCCCTGGCTGATCATGTACAGCTCGCCGTCCTTGGCCAGGTCGAACTGTAGACCCATGTGATACGTGGAGTAGCGGCCGTCGGGGAAGGGGCGTTCGTTCATCACCTTTTCGATCGACAGGTCGAACTTCTTGTTGTCACGTCGGAAATGTTCATAGACATTGGTGCCTTTGACCATCGCCAACGGGTAGGTGCCGCAGCCGTATCCGCCGTACATGCCGTAGATCGACGAGAACTTCGCACCGGAGGTCACCGTCATGAATCCCCACTGAGGCGTTCCCTCGGCGGCCACGATCATCTCGTAACCCATCCCGCCGGTGAACTTGCCGAATCCCATGTTGTCGCGGACCAGGCGCTTGGCGACCAGTTGCATGAACGGCACCTCTTCCTCCATCACCTCCTGCTCGGCCGTGTCGGCCATCGCACAGAACAGTGGTGAGACGGCGTCCTCGCCGTCGTGGAACGGCTTGGCGCCACCTGGCATTCCGTTGAGGTCGGCGCACAGGTTGCCCACCATGTCGCCGTGCTGGGTGATGCCGCCCCACAAGAACGTGTTGATCTGGTTGAACCAGTTGGCCACCACGTTGGAGTACTTGTGCGGGGTGGAGAACGACATCCGGCTGTAGAGCGCCTGCATGCAGGAGAAGCCGCGGAACGAAGCCTGCAGCGACTGCCCCATCGGGGCGTCGTAGGAGGCATCCGCCCAGGTGCCCTCGTCGGAGATGATGTCGATGCAACTCATCGCCGCGGTGCAGCGCGGCAGGTCCGGCCACCAGAACGCCAGGATCGCCTGCATCATCATCGATTTCACCGAACACAACGGCGAATTGATAGCCCGGTTGAGGATTTCGGGCCCCGTTCCGCGCAGATCCACGGTCATGTGGTCGCCCTTGACCGTGATCTTGCACGCGAACTTGATGAGGATGTTCTCCTTGAGCGTGCTGTCCATGAACTGGTCGAACCGGTAGGTCCCATCCGGCAGTTCGGCGATGCGGCGACGCACCTCGGCGTCGACGTCCTCGACGGTGGTGCGCAGTGCTGCCACGAAGGTGTCGACCCCCACCTCGTCGATCACCTTGTCGATGCGCTCCATGATCTTGCGCACCGCGGTGATCTTCACCTTCAGGTCGGCCAGCTGGAGCTTCGGGTCGCGCACCGAATGCTGCAGGAAGGTCAGCAGATCCCGGCGCAACTCGCCGCGCTCGACGATCTTGAACGGGCTCATCCGCAGCCCGTCGTCGAACGCCGTCTCCGAGCCCGAGGGCATGCCGCCAGGTTCACACGCCCCGTTCTCGCCCTCGTGGATGGTGGCTGCCACCCACGCGATGATCTCGTCGTCGCGGATGATCGGCATGATCATCGACTGGTCGGTGTTGTGCACGTTGCCGAATCGGGCGTCGTTGTGGATGAAGCCGTCACCAGGGTTGATCCCGACGGTCGGCTCGTCCTTCCAGTACTTCATGATGTATCGGATCGGGTGGTGCAGGATCGCACTGAAGGCGATGACGCCGTGGCACGACAGGTAGGAGACATCGCCGGAGCCCGTGTAGATGGCGGTGGTCAGGTCACCCCACTTGGCACCTGGGGCCGCACCCTGTGCCTCGCACATCTCGTAGCCCTCGTCCAGGGCGCCGGCGATGCGCTTTCGGATGCGCTCCACCTGCAGCCGGTCCACGCCGGCCGCGATGGCGACCTCCTCGTGCAGCGAGCGTTCCGAGATGCGGTGGCTGCGCATGATTTCCGGGTCCGGGCCCAGGAACAGCGTGGTCTCGTCCATGAACTGATCGACCCACCGTTGCTCAGTTGCGGTGAGCTTGCCGCCCGGGCGTTCGTTGACTGTGGTCATGTCTTGTCCTTACTTGGAGTTTTGGGGTCAGTCCTGCAGGAACCACACAGCGCCCTGGGCGGTGGGTTCCAGACGCCAGCCAGGTTCGACGAGAAACGTGGTGTTCTCCGTGGTGACGATCGCCGGGCCGACGATGACGCTGTCGGGGGTGAGCGCTTTCTCGTCGTAGACGGGGGTTTCGATCGGATCGTCGATGCCGATGAAGTAGGCCTTGCGAGTGCCCGCCGGCGCCGGAGCGGTGCGGGCACCGCCGTGCTCGAGAGGTTCGAAGTTCACCACGTCGCCGTCCACGTAGGAGGCTACCCTGATTGTGCTGCAACGGATTCCGGCCTCGGGTGCGGCCGAGGACGCACCGAACCGGTGGCTGTAGACGTCTCCGAATGTCTTGATGATCTCCAGGACGTCGCCCACGCCGTTGATGCGGTTGATGTCCGAGAGCGCCACCGCCTGGGTCAGCAGCTGGTTGCCGTAGCGCATGTCCAGCTCCAACCGGAACTTGACGTCCTCGGCGGAGAATCCCTGCCGGATCAGGTCTTCGCAGCCGCGGGCCTCCAATTCGGATACAACGGAGTTGAACTCGTCGTAGTCCTCGAACAGGGCCCTGGTGGTGGCGTTGTACATCGTCACGTGCACACCGCGTTCGTGGAAGTGCAGCTGCTTCATGTTGCCGGCGCCGCACGCGGAGAACACCGACGAGAACGGCGGAGCCAGGACACGTTTGATCCCCGCGTGGCGGGCGACGCCGCAGGCGTGCAGCGGCCCGTTGCCCCCGTAGGCCAGCATCGTGAAGTCCTCTGGCAGGTAGCCGCGCACGCGCAGCTCCTTACCGATGCCGATGGCCATCTGCTCGTCGACGCCGTCCTTGATCACGCGGGCGACGTCGATCGGATCCATGTCGAGGTGGTCGCAGAGTTCCTCTTCGATGGCGAACAGTGATCGCTTCGGGTTGAGCTTGATGTAGCCGTTGGCGTAGTTGTCCGGATCGAGGTAGCCCAGCAGCAGGTCGGCGTCGGTGACGGTGGGCTTGAGCCCGCCGCGGTCATAGCACGCCGGACCCGGATTCGACCCGGCCGACTTGGGGCCTATCTTGACCGAGTTGTGGATGCGGTCGTAGCTGGCGATCGAACCGCCGCCGGCGCCCAGGGTGTCCAGGTGCACCATCGGCACCGACACCAGCCAGCGGTCGATGGTGGGCAGAAAGTCATAGTGCTTGACCCCGCCCTCAGGCACCAGGCCGATGTCGAAGGACGTCCCGCCCATGTCGGTGGCGATGACGTGGCCGATTCCCGTTTCGTTCGACAGGTGCTCGGCCGCACCCACACCGGCTATGGGGCCGGAGTGGATGGTCTGTAACGCGTCGGTGGAGTTCATCTGCGCCATGCCGCCGGAGTTGTGGATCACCAGCATCGGTTTGTCGTAGCCGAAGTCGCGCAGGTTGCTCGACAGCTGGGCCAGCGCGTGGAACATGATCTCGTGCAGGTAGCCGTCGATGATCGTCGATGTCGCGCGCACGTATTCGCCCTTGCGGCCGGACACCTGATGACCGAGCAGCACTGGGATGGCGCCCAGCTCGTGCGGCGGGAACTCGTCGAGGATGATATCCTGGATCGCCAGTTCGTGCTCCGGGTTCTCGGTGGCATTGACCAGCGACACCACGATCGCTTCGGCTCCAGCGTCGACCAGCTCGCGCACCACGGTGCGGACATCCTCGGCATCCAGGCGTGCCACGATCTTGCCCGCGGAGTTCACCCGTTCCTTGACCGAGCGGATCATCGCCCGCGGCACCAGTGGTTCGGGCCGCTCGGCAGCCGGAAGGTTCTGCTGCATACCGTAATCCAGGCCCTCGCCATAGCCCCGGCCGCGCGATAGCGGGATGGTGTCCTCGAAACCGTGGGTGACGATGGCCGCCACCTTGGGTCCGTTGCGCTCGATCAGCGCGTTGGTGCCCAGCGTGGTGGCGTATCGGACCGAGTCCACCTCGGAGAGCACGGTTGAGCGGTCCAGCCCGGCGCGCTTGCACGCCAGGTCCAGGGCATCGTTGAAGCCGATGGCCAGGTTGTGGTGTGTGGTCAGCGCCTTGGCATCGACGTAGATGTCGTCCCACACGAAGAAGCAGTCGGTGAAGGTGCCACCGATGTCGACCGAAATACGTTTCATCTCTGGTGTTCTCCTGTACAGGTCAGTCGAAGGTTCAATGCAGGTGGCCGGCGGCCTTGAGAGCTGCGGTGTACTTCTGGGCGTCTTCGCCCGGTCCGTAGTTGAAGACGGCTTCGGCGTCCTGACCGCGGTCCGCCCACTGCTTGCGCAGGGCCGCGACGTCGATGAGCATGTCCACGGCCGGCGGGTGTCCCGGTGGCAGGTATTCACATTCGATCTGCGTGCCGCAGCCCGGGCAGTAGTACTCCAGGATCCGGCAGTACGTCGGGTCCGGGCTGAAGGTGTACTCGTAGCGCTCGGGATCGATGATCGGCTGGTGGATCTCGCGCGGATCGCGGTCATAGACAAGCGTTCCGGATTTGTAGGTGTCGTGCGCGGAACCCATGTCCTGGGTGCACACCCGGCATACCCAGCGTTCGGTGTCCAGGTCGATGACGAGGTATTCGGTCATTGGGACTCGCATGGCAAGTCTCCTTTCTTGGTGGTCTGGGGGTCAGGACTTGTCGTTGAGCAGGAGGTCGCCGGCTGCGGTGAGGCGGAACGACCAGCCCGGCAGCACCCGGGCGGTGAAAAAGGGGCCCTCGATGATGGCGGGCCCTTCGCCCCCATCGCCAGGGCTCAGGTCATCCAGGACGTGTACTGGGACGTCGTCGACGTGGTCGGCCGCCGACCGGACCTGCCGCGTACCCGCCGCGGGCGCCGCGGTAGCGGTAACCACGGCGTCGGCTGTGAGGTCCGGATGTGACAGCGGCGCTGCGGCATTGAGTTGCAGCGACACCACGGAGCCCGGGTAGTCCACCTCGTCACCGGGCTGATAGGGCAGCCGCGAGACCGATCCGTCCTCGAGATTCTCGACCAGCAGCTGCCAGGAGGTCTCGCAATCCGCCAGCGCGTAGCCTTCCTGGAACATGTCGCGTTCGGCGCGCACCAGCAGCGCGTCGTGGGTTTCGGTGGCGGCTTCGGTGGTGGGTTCGGCGACGATGACCTCGTAGGTCTTGCCGATGTCGGAGAACGAGATTCCGAATGCCGAGAACACCGCTGCGGTGCGCGGGACGAGCACCTGTTTGACGCCTGCCAGCCGGGCTGCGCCGGTGGCGCTCATCGGTCCGG
>Ga0172382_10006882_pt1 | contig 16343 bp, 15 predicted proteins | sample Leawel138RmetaG_FD_122245 | JGI IMG/M metagenome (GOLD analysis project Ga0172382, IMG submission 122245) | Leachate microbial communities from a municipal landfill in Southern Ontario, Canada - Leachate well 138R metaG | ecosystem: Engineered > Solid waste > Landfill > Unclassified | place...
TATCGCGCAACCCCGTCGCCACCATCCTGATCCTGCTGCTGCCACTGGCGAGCTTCTTTCTGCTGCTGGGCGGCGCCCCCTTGTTCGATGTAGACGAAGGCGCCTTCTCCGAGGCGACCCGCGAGATGTTTGCGCGCGGGGATTTTCTGTCCACCTACCTCAACGGCGAGCACCGCTTCGACAAACCGATCCTCGTCTATTGGTTTCAGGCGCTGGGCTACCTGATCTTCGGCGCCAACGAGTGGGCCTTCCGTCTGCCTTCAGCGCTTGCTGCAACCATCTGGAGTTATGCCACCTGGTACTTTGCGCGTCAGCGTTTCGGCCCCGACACTGCGCTTGCCGCACTTGCCGTCGCCGCCACCGCAATCGGCCCCTTTGCCATCGGTCGTGCCGCCACGGCCGACGCCCTGCTCAACATGCTGCTGGCGCTGGCATTGTTCGATGCCTGGCGGCATCTGGAATCGGGCCAGCGCACGCCCTTGCTGCGCAGCTACGTCTGGATCGCGCTGGGCGTGCTCACCAAGGGGCCGATCGCCCTGATCGTGCCCGGCACCGTCACCCTGCTGTACTGCGCCACGCGCGGAGAATGGAAGCGCTGGGCGCGCGCCGTATTCGACCCCACGGGCTGGGTGATTCTCGCCGTCCTGGTCCTGCCCTGGTACCTCTACGCGCTGTTTACCCACGGACAGAACTTCATCGACGGCTTCATCCTCAAGCACAACGTTGAGCGCTTCACCGGCACCCTCGAAGGACACACCGGTAGCCTGTTCTACTACATCGTTGCCGTACCGTTGCTGCTGCTGCCCTGGACCTCGCCGCTGATCGCGTCGCTGCGCAACATCCGCGCCGACGCGGGCACGAGCGTGCGCCGCTTTCTGTGGATCTGGGCCGGCTTCGTCGTCGTCTTCTTCTCGCTTTCCGGTACCAAACTGCCACACTACGTGCTCTACGGTGCAACCCCGCTGTTCCTGCTGATCGCAGCACATCGCGACAATCTGCGCCGGGGCTGGGTGCACTTCGGCCCCGTCACGCTGCTGCTTGCCCTCTTCGTGACCCTGCCGCTGGTGTTCGATCTGCTCTCTGCGAGTTCCGCGGGCAATGCTTACTACCGTGCCCAACTCGGCGACGCGCTAGCCCGCGCCGACACGATCTACTATGCAGTGACCCTCGGCTGTCTGCTCCTGTGGCTGGCGGTCGCATTACGCCTGCCTGCGAGCATCTGGTCGAAGATGATGATCGGTGCGGCGCTGCAGGTACTCGCATTGACCACGGTTGTCGTCCCCTGGGTCGGCGATGTCCTGCAAGGGCCGGTGAAGGAAGCGGCAGCATTCGTGCGCGAACGGCCGGAGCCGGTGGTGACATGGCGGCTCGACGTCCCCAGCCTCAGTGTCTATCGCGAAGCCGTCACCCCCTCGCGCGCACCGCTGCCGGGTGAGCTCGCCGTCACCCGCATCGACCGCATACCCGAAACCGGATACGAAACACTGTTCCTCAAGGGCGGTGTCGCGGTCATAAGGCAACAAGTCGCAGAGGAATGAACATGGACGCAGCACAGACGCCGACCGACCCCACCCTTGCGGGCGGACCGACAAGCCACCTCACCCTGATCATGCTCGTCAGCATGCTGGCCTGTGCTGCGCTGTTCCTGTTGTGGCCGGAGATAGACCTCCGCACCAGCGCAGCCTTCTACACCGAGGGCGCCGGCTTTTCGGGCGAACGTAACGCCTTTGTGATGGCGCTTTACCGCGGCATCCCGATGATGTCGAACGCCATCATCATTGGTCTTTTCATCGCACTGTTTGCCTACATGTTCCAGCGCGGTCAGCAGGGCGCCCGCAGACGCATCCAGGTCGGTTACCTGATCACTGCGCTCATCCTCGGCCCAGGTCTGCTGATCGACGTCGTGCTGAAGGATCACTGGGGGCGGGCACGCCCGGTGAAGGTCACAGAATTCGGTGGCGCCGCGACCTTCTCCCCCGCCATCATCCCATCCGATCAGTGCGGCAGGAACTGCTCATTCGTCAGTGGTCACGCATCCGCAGGCTTCTACTTTGTCAGCCTCGGCTTTCTCGGTGGCGCCGCCGCCCGGCGGCGCTGGACCCTGATCGGGCTCGGACTCGGCGGCATATTCGGATTTGGCCGCATTGCACAGGGCGGACATTTTCTGAGCGATGTCGTCTTCAGCTTCTATGCAACCTGGTTCGCCGCCTGGCTGGCGTGGATAATATTCAGGAAGCTGGGCTGGCTCACTGATCCCGACCACACCGGACTCGCGCGTCCGGACTGATCCGCGCACCGTGTTTCAATCCTTCGGCAGCGGCCATTGTGCAGCGGCGCAGCCGCGACGTAAAAACAGCGGTCAGCTCAGCGCGGTTTGGGGCTTGCTGTCCGTGACTTGAGAAAGGCCAGCTCGGCCTGTCGTTTCTTCAGCGAATCATTGAGCTCAACGAGCTGACGCTCCAGTTCGGCGCGGGTCGAGCGCTCCATTTCGAGGTCAAGGCGACCGACGCTGAGAGCCTCACCCAGGCGCTGATTCTCCTCCTCGAGCGTCTGCAGCTTCACCCCGTATGCCAGATCGGTGTCCAGGTACCACACCAGTCCGATCAGAAACGTCAGCAAGGCGCCCCCCAGCGCGGCAAACGCAACGTGTTTTCGCTGCTGTGCAGCGATGCGGTCGCTGACGGCGTCTTCTCCCAGGCGACGCGGACGAAAACCTGCGAAACGGTTCACCGTGGCCCCGCGTCAGGAATTGTCGAGGTAGCGCAAGGGGTTGACGAAGGCTCCGTTGTGCAGCACTTCGAAGTGCAGATGCGCCCCGGTCGAGCGGCCGGTCGAGCCCACGGCGGCAATCCGCTGCGATGGAGTCACCACATCGCCCACCTTCACGAACAGGCGCGAACAGTGCGCATAGCGACTCACCAGCCCGTTGCCGTGATCAATTTCGACCAGATAGCCGTACTCGCGGTGATAGCCCGAATAGACAACCCGCCCTCCCGCGCTGGCATGGATTGGTGTGCCTGAAGACGCCTGAAAGTCGAGGCCGGAGTGAAACGCGCGGCGACCATTGATCGGATCGACCCGGGTACCGAAAGAAGAGTTTCGACGCCCACCCGGAACCGGGTTACGGCTCGGAAAGGCCATCTGCGCAAGGTCGAGCTCGGTGGTCGCGCGTTCGACTTCAAACAGCACTGCGCCCAGGCGCTCGAGCTCATATTCAAGATCGGTCAGACCCGCGCCCTGATCGTCGAACACCGCCAGCGCAGCATCCGCATTGCCGGTACCGCCAAGCAAAGAGATCATCGGACCGCCGCTGCCGCCAACCGATTTCCGGTTCGCATCGGACTGCACTGCAGCTGTTTTCCCTGCGTTTTCCGTCGGGACCACGGGTTTCAAGCCCGCATCAGTTTCGCCGCGCTTGTCTTTGCCCTTGAGCACGCCGACGCGCTTGGCGAGGGTCAGCGCCTCGGATTCGAGGCGGGCAAGCTTGCCGGAAATCTCGCCCAGACGATCAACCAGGAAGCGGCCTTCGGGATGGTCCACACTCAGCGGAGAAACCTGCGCGTCCGGCACACCGCGTCCCACGCCAACACCGAGAGCAAACGCACCACCTGCCACCGCGATCAGGGTTCCCGACGCGATCAGTATCAGCGCGCGCGAACTCAGCGTGCGAACGTGCGACCGGTTGCGGCGTCCCATGGAAAGAATGACCAGTGCCATCCACTTCCTCCGAAAAGTGCCAACCCGCCTGAACAAATCCGGGCATGTGGCCTGATAGTGGGTGTGCCGACCACAGCGACGGATACATCCCCGCACAACTGATTTGGTCAAACACAAAACAGCAGGAGTCTATCACCAAGTCGGGATCAGGAAAGCACACGCCCATTCGGGAGCCGTAAACGCATAACGGCGGCCTGAGCCGCCGTTATGCCTTGATACCCGAGTACGCTTTACTTGCCAGCGTGCGTCGACAGGCTCAGCCACGTCGATACCACGGTATCCGGGTTCAGCGAGATGGTCTGAATCCCTTCATCCATGAGCCACTCGGCAAAATCGGCATGGTCAGAAGGACCCTGACCGCAGATGCCAACATATTTGTCGAGGCGGTTGGCCGACTGGATCGCCATCGACAGCAGCGCCTTCACCGCTTCGTCGCGCTCGTCGAAGGCGTGAGCCACGAGACCGGAGTCGCGATCCAGACCAAGCGTGAGCTGGGTCAGGTCGTTGGAGCCGATGGAGAAGCCGTCGAAGTACTCGAGGAACTTGTCGGCCAGCAGCGCGTTGGACGGGATCTCGCACATCATGATGAGCTTGAGATCGTTCACGCCGCGCTTCAGGCCGTTCTCGGCGAGCAGGTCCACCACGCCGGACGCTTCTTCGAGGTTGCGCACGAACGGAATCATGATCTGGACGTTGGTCAGACCGAGCTCGTTACGCACCTTGCGCATTGCCGCGCATTCCAGTTCGAAGCAGTCGCGGAAGGAGTGCGCGAGGTAACGCGACGCTCCGCGGAAGCCCAGCATCGGGTTTTCCTCTTCCGGCTCGTAGATGTCACCGCCGAGGAGCTTGCGATATTCGTTCGACTTGAAGTCGGACATGCGCACGATCACGGGCTTCGGATAGAAAGCCGCAGCAATTGTCGCCACACCTTCGACCAGCTTCTCGATGAAGAACTGCTTCGGGGTTTCATAGCCACGCGAACGACGTTTGATTTCTTCGCGCAGACTGGCCGGAACCTGCCCCAGCTCGAGAATGGCCTTCGGGTGAATGCCGATCATGTTGTTGATGACGAACTCGAGACGGGCCAGACCGACACCGCCGTTGGGGATCTGCGCGAACTCAAATGCGAGTTCGGGGTTGCCCACGTTCATCATGATCTTCACCGGGATCTCGGGCAGGTTGCCCATGTCGGTGGTGACGACTTCGAATTCGAGCTTGCCGCGATACACGTAACCGGTGTCGCCTTCGGCGCAGGACACGGTCACCGAATCACCTTCGGATACGATGTCGGTGGCGTTGCCGCAGCCCACGATGGCCGGAATGCCGAGCTCACGCGCGATGATCGCAGCGTGGCAGGTACGACCGCCACGGTTGGTGACGATGGCGCTGGCGCGCTTCATCACCGGCTCCCAGTTGGGGTCGGTCATGTCCGTCACGAGAATGTCGCCGGCCTGGACACGGTTCATCTCTGATGCGTCCTTGACCACGCGCACGGTGCCCGCACCGATCTTCTGTCCGATCGCGCGACCGTGGGTCAGTGCCTTGCCGTACTGCTTGAGGCGATATTTCTCCATCACGTGGCCGGTGGTCTGACTCTTCACCGTTTCCGGACGTGCCTGGAGGATGTACAACTTGCCGTCGACACCGTCCTTGCCCCATTCGATGTCCATCGGACGACCGTAGTGCTTCTCGATGATCACCGCGTAACGTGCGAGCTCAAGCACATCTTCGTCGGTCAGCGAGAAGCGGTTGCGATCGGCCTCGGGCACGTCGATCGTGCGCACCGACTTGCCGGCTTCCTTCTTGTCCGCGAACACCATCTGGATGAGCTTGGAGCCGAGGTTGCGACGAACCACTGCCGGACGGCCCAGTGCCAGCATGGGCTTGTGCACATAGAATTCATCAGGGTTCACCGCACCCTGGACGACCGTTTCGCCGAGGCCGTAGGATGACGTGATGAAGACCACGTCCTTGAAGCCGGACTCGGTATCGATGGTGAACATGACGCCGGAAGCACCGGTATCCGAACGCACCATGCGCTGCACGCCAGCCGACAGCGCGACGTCGGCGTGAGCGAAATCCTTGTGAACGCGATAGGCGATCGCGCGGTCGTTGTACAGGGAAGCAAACACTTCCTTCATGGCGTGAAGAATGTTCTCGTAGCCTTGAATATTGAGGAAGGTCTCCTGCTGACCGGCAAACGATGCGTCGGGCAGGTCTTCTGCGGTGGCCGACGAACGCACGGCGAAGCTGCCCTCGCCTTCAGCGGTAATCTTTTCGTAAGCAGCCTTGATCTCGGATGCGAGCTGGGCCGGGAACGGCGTATCGATGATCCACTGACGAATCTCGGCACCGGTCTTTACCAGCACATCGACGTCGTCCACATTGAGGGCATCAAGCGCAGCATTGATCCGGTCAGCCAACCCGTTGTGCGCAAGGAACTCGCGGTAGGCATCGGCAGTAGTGGCAAAGCCACCAGGAACGCGAACGCTCGATGGCAACTGGCTGATCATCTCGCCGAGCGAGGCGTTCTTTCCGCCGACCTTGTCGACATCGGTCATGCGAAGTTCTACGAAGGGTATGACGTAACGGCTCATGAGTGGCTTCCGGATTCCATGAAGTGAAAGCAAAATGCGATTTTACAGAAAAATTGTGCCCTGCCGCACTGCAGGGTATGCCCTAATCACAATTTGACACATCAGAAAGAGCCCTCGCACATGAGCAACCTTCCGAACCGGACAGTTTTTTTCATCTCCGACGGTACCGGCATCACCGCGGAAACACTGGGGCACAGCCTGCTGGCACAGTTCCCGGACGCGCGTTTCCGCCAGGTCCGGATCCCTTTTGTCGATGACCTCGACAAGGCAATCGAATGTGCAAGCCAGATTCGTGATGCATTCGCCACCGACGGTACGCGGCCAATCGTGTTCAGCACCTTGGTCAACCCCAAGATGGTCGCAGCCCTGCACAAGGCCAACGCCTTGTTTCTGGAGCTTTTCGACCGTTTCATCGGCCCGCTCGAGTCGGAACTCGGGCAGCGCTCGACCCACGCCGTCGGCCGTTTTCACGGCATCGCCGACAGCAGCGACTACAAGAACCGCATCGAGGCGATCAACTTCGCCATGGCCCACGACGACGGTATTTCGTCCGATGGCGAACTGGCCGAAGCCGACGTCATTCTGGTCGGTGTATCCCGCTCGGGTAAAACCCCAACCAGCCTCTACCTTGCGATGCAGTTCGGTGTAAAGGCTGCCAATTATCCGCTTATTCCCGAAGATTTCGAGCGCAATAAGCTCCCCGGCGAACTCCATCGCTATCGGAGCAAGCTTTTTGGACTCACCATTGCCCCCGAGCGGCTGTCTCAGATCCGTCGGGAACGCAGACCTAACAGTCGCTATGCAGCGCATGACAATTGCACCTACGAGATCGATGCAGCACAGAAATTGATGCGCCGCGAAAACATCCGCTGGCTCGACTCCACCACCAAGTCCATCGAGGAAATCTCGGCCACCATTCTGCAGACTGTCCGCCTCAACAGGCCTGCTTACTGAACCGCGTGCGCTAAAATGACTCAAAGTGTCCGAGAGCTTAACCGAACAACATCATTGCCACACAGGACATGAGATGAAAAGACCGCGCATCAAGCGCCGCGGCGGCATTGGCCGCCTTGCAGAACAACTTGTCTGGCTATCCTCCGGGCTGGCGGAATCCGGCTGCCGGGTTGAGGACCGCTTCTGGGAAGAGCGCCTGACGACCACAATCGACACCATTCTGGGCGACAACGACGAAGACACCCTGAATGCCGCGCTAGACCGCCTGTTCGGGAGCGAAAACCCGGGGTACGACGAACTTGCGGACCACATCGAGTCACGCGCCGAATCTGGCGCAGGCGTCGTCCCCGAGCACGACATCCTGCTCATTGCAGCACCTGTCCTGGCATGGTCCCGCTTCAGCATTCCCGCCACGCCACTGTCGGCGGCCACGCTGGCAAACCTCCGTGTTCACCTGCAGGCGCACATTCTGGCCTCGAACACGCAACTGGCGATTGCCGATTTCCTTTTCAGCCCCGATCAGTTGCCACAAGGCTACTGTGCAACGGCCGGCTTTTCGGGACTGGCTGGCCGGGCCGCAATCAGCGGACAGGACCTGCACATCGAAACGGCGGACATGCCGGAAACAACACAGTTTCTGTCTGACACCCGTTACCTGCTTGCGGTCGTTGCAGTACGCAAGGGTGAAGCGATTTTCCGCTGGCAAGAGCCGGACGGCAGCCGCGAGCAGGCGCTCGCCCAGTGGCGCACACAAGGGGGAGCATGCCTCGCGCCGCTCATGCCGGGCTGCGTCCTCGAATTCGTGCTGCCCGAAGCCTACTTCACCGCCAGTCGGGCGGCCGACAAGGGCAGCAGGCCCTACTCCATCCGGGCGTCCGTTGCTTTCCTCGGCGCGGCGCTCGACGCCCCGGCCCCCAAACTGGTGGCAGTAATCGCGCCGTTCCGCGACGACGAGATTGAGGAATACCGCATCGGCTTCACCCTGCATGGTCGGGAAGATGTGCTGCATGGTGTCGTGTGGCCCCTGCTTGGCGCAGAGGACGAAGCCATCGATGTGCCCGCAGAGATCGAAACCGTGCTGCGCGAATGCGGTGTCGGCGAGGTGCGCTACCTCGATCACCGCTTCCCTCTGGAATACTGCGAAGACTGTGGCGCGCCGATGTACCCCTCTCCCGAAGGCGAAATCATGCACGCCGAAATGCCCGAAGACCAGACAGAACAAGTGCCTCGCCACCTGCACTGAGCGCACACCGGAGACCCACATGAGTCGCAGGATCGAAAAAACCGATGCAGCCTGGCGCGAACTGCTGACGTCCATCCAGTACCACGTTGCGCGCGAGAAAGGCACAGAACGCGCCTTCACGGGCGAGTACTGGAACACTTGGGACAAGGGCGAGTATCGCTGCGTGTGCTGCGACGCACCGCTGTTTGCTTCGGAGCACAAGTTCGACGCCGGTTGCGGCTGGCCCAGTTTCTGGACCGCCGCCGACGCGGAAAACGTCGAGTCTGCAGAAGACAACAGCCACTTCATGCGCCGCACCGAGGTGCTGTGTCACCAATGCGGCGCTCACCTGGGACACGTGTTCGATGACGGCCCCCAGCCGACCGGCCTGCGCTACTGCATCAATTCGGCATCGATCCGCTTCATCCCCGAGGAGAAATCCGGGGACTGAGCTGACAGACCCTGCTTCAGGCCATCAGGCCTGGAGCAGGAAATCGTGCACCACCGAAATCTGCGCCGGATCCATCAACACCGGCGCATGACCGACCCCTGCAAACTCGACGATCTTCGCCTTCGGGCCGCGCAACGCCATGGCCTCGAGGGTTTCACGTTCGAGCAGATCCGACTCGGCCCCGCGCAACGCCAGCGTCGGACAGGAGACCCGGTCATAGGTGTCCCACATATCGACGTCCATCACGATCGGAATCTGGCGGAGAGCCTCGCCGATACCAGGGTCGTAGACCATCGCAAACCCTTCTGCCACCGGTCTCACGGTGTATTGGGTCAGGTGGCGCCACTGCGCATCCGTAAGCGGGCCGAAGGGGGCGCTGACCTCACGCACGTAAGCCTCGGCCGCCTCCATCGACGGAAACACCGGCGCAGTACCCACGTAGGGGCCGATACGGCGCAGCGACACAGCGGTGATCACCGGGCCGACATCATTGAGCACCAGGCGGCTGATCGGAGAGTGCGGCAGACTGGCGATCAGCATGCCGATGATGCCGCCCATCGAGGTTCCGACCCAATGCACGGTCTCGACATTGAGACGGGCGATGAGCGTAATCATGTCGGAGACGTAGAGCGGAAAACCATAGTCGGACTTGACCCCGAGCCAGTCGCTGCGGCCCCGTCCGACCACGTCTGGACAGATCACCCGGTATTCGTCGGACAGCGCAATCGCAAGATCGTCGAAGTCGCGCCCGTTGCGGGTCAGGCCATGCGCGCAGATCAACACCCGTGGATTGTCCCTGTCGCCCCACTCGGTGTAAGCCATGCGATGCAGACCGTGGGGACCGATGCATTGAACCGTGCCTTCGCGCAGCCCGCGGTAGGGCCGTACCGGCGCGGGGGGTGCCTTGAACAGGTTGCGCAGGTTGTCGAGCAAGCTCATTGCATAATTACCGGTAGTCAGAATGCACCGAGTCTAGCACCATCCGTGCCAGTCCACGGCTCATCCCGTGGGTGCAGGCAGGGGGAGTACCAAGCACCGGCGTCATGCCTCAGCCGCCCGTGTGGCACGACGGTCAATCGGCCGGGTCGAGCCTCAGCACCGACCCCTCGGTTTCCTCCAGCAGCCACAACTTGCCATCCGGCCCCTGACGCACGTCCCGGATACGACGTCCGAAATCCGTCAGCAGGCGCTCGACCTCGCGCACCTTTCCGCCCTTCTCACTCATCCGCGCCAGCAGGCGGAACTTGAGCGCCCCCACGAACAGGTTGCCCTTCCATCCCGGATAGACATCGCCGGTGTAGAAGCTCATGCCCGACGGCGCAATCGAGGGAGTCCACTGATGACGGGGCGACTCGACATCGGCCCGCTCCGTGCCTTCGCCGATGCGCGTACCGACGACGTACTCCCGTCCATAGGTGATCACCGGCCAGCCGTAATTGCGCCCAGGCAGGATCTCGTTGATCTCGTCGCCCCCCTGCGGACCGTGTTCATGCGCCCACAGCACGCCGGTGACGGGGTGCAGGGCGGCGCCCTGGACGTTGCGATGCCCGTAGGACCAGATCTCCGGCAGCGCGCCCGCCTTGCCGACGAAGGGGTTGTCGGGCGGAACCGAACCATCGGGCCGGATGCGGACGATTTTCCCCATGTGGCTGCCCAGATCCTGCGCACGGTCACGGAAGCTGTAGCGATCGCCCAGCGTGACGAAGAGGTTGCCGTCACGCCCAAAAACGAGTCGCGAGCCCCAATGGTGGCCACCCGACGGCGCCTCGTTCTGCGCAAAAATGACCTTCAGTTCGCTCAAGCTCAGCCCATCGCTGTCGAGCACTGCACGCGCCACTGCAGTGCGTGCGCCTGACTGCTCAGGCTGCGCGAAGGAAAAGAAAATCGTGTGGTCGCTCGCATACGCCGGGCTGAGCACGACATCAAGCAAACCGCCTTGCCCCCGGGCGTAGACGTCGGGCACACCCGCGATCGGCGCAGACACCTCGCCCTGCTGCGACACGATGCGCATGCGCCCCGGCCGCTCGGTAACCAGCATGCGGCCGTCCGGCAGGAAAGCCAGGGACCAAGGTGTTTCGAGCCCGCTCGCCACCACCGTCACCTTCACCTGACCCGCTGCCTGCGCCACGCCAGACGCCATCAACAACATCGCCGCCGCCAACCCGTTTCGCAGCAACCCACCCCAGGAAACACCGAACATGCGTCGTTTTGCGGTCATCTTGCCCTCCCGGCCCGGGCTTTCGCCCATTGCTTCATTCAGGGCTGAGGCAGCGCCCGGCTGAAATCGTTCGCAGCCCGGCCTGCGCCCCTGCACGAGCCACTCCGACGCTGCACAAAATACGCTCAACTGCTTCGAAAATGCTACCATTTGCGCCATGCAGGAGAACAAATGCTGACAAACGACGAACCCGGCCTGATCGCGCCGGCCCCTCAGAACGGCGTACACGAAGGCCGAACGGCGGAGCGCGTCGACCGCCGCGGCATCCAGTCGATCGAGGTCGGCGGCACCTTGCTGCAGGCGCTGGTACGAAACGGCACGCCGATGATGCTCAAGGATCTCGCACGTGACGCCGGCATGCCACCGGCAAAGGCCCACCCTTACCTGGTGAGCTTCGGCAAACTCGGACTCATCGAACAGGACCCGGTCACCGGTCGTTACGGACTGGGGCCGTTCTCCCTGCAGATGGGCCTTACCGCACTGCACGCGCTCGACCCGCTCAAGGCGGCGATGCCCGAAATCGCCAAGCTGGCGGACGACATCCAGCTCAACGTAGCGATCGCGGTATGGGGCAATCGCGGCCCCACCATCATCCGCATCGAAGAGTGCCACCGCCCCATCCATATCAACATGCGTCCGGGTACGGTCATGACCCCGCTGATGCTCACCGCCACCGGGCGCGTGTTCGCAGCCTTCCTGCCCGAACGCATCACCCGTCCGCTGGTGGAAGAAGAGCTCTCACAGCTCGCAGCGGGCGAACAGCCCGCGCTCAAGATGTCGAAGCGCCATGTTGACGAAATCCTGAACGAGGTGCGCAAACATGGCATCGCGCGCGCACTCGGCCACCCGATTCCGGGCATCAACGCCTTTTGCGCCCCGGTGTTCGACAACAGCGGAGCGCTTTCCCTGGCCATTACGGCAATGGGACCGGCAGGCGCCTTCGACGCCGACTGGCACGGCAGCACTGCGACCAAGGTGCTTGCCTGCGCGCGTGAAATCTCCGGTCGCCTGGGCAATATCTCGGGCGCGGGCTGAAACCGGGGAAAACACGCCCCGGGCCGAGATTTACTCTGCGTCGGGCTGATTCGCCGGCGCAGCAAGCCGGAAGGCTTCGAGATCCTCACAGCGTTCGGCGATGCGGCTGATCACCGGCAGTGCGTCCATCCGGCAATTGAAGCGCCGCGCATTGAAGACCTGAGGTACAAGACAGCAGTCTGCCAGCGTCGGGCTGTCGCCATGACAGAACGCACCGGTACGTGCATCGACGGCCAGCATGGCCTCTACCGCAGCAAGCCCCAGCTCGACCCAGTGCCGATACCAGGCACTCTTCTGCTCGTCACTCACGCTCAGTTCGCGCGCGAGGTACTGCAGAACGCGCAGGTTGTTGAGCGGATGAATGTCACAGGCAATCGTCTGTGCGATGGAGCGGATCCGGGCACGGTCCACCGGTGTCCCAGGCAGCAGCGCCGGTTCGGGATGCGTTTCATCAAGATACTCGATGATCGCCATCGACTGGGTCATCACCCGTCCCCCTTCGGCAAGCGCAGGCACCAGCGCAGCGGGATTGATCGCCAGATAGTCTTCCTGCCGGTGCTCACCGCCCGTGCGGGTCAGATGAACGGGAATTGCCTGGTAGTCGAGGCCCTTGAGGTTGAGGGCAATACGCACGCGATAGGCCGCCGAACTGCGGAAATAGGTATAGAGCTTCATGGTGTCTCCTGTATCGACCCGGCACAGCGCCACCCCGAGCATACGCAGCAAGACCCGACCTGTTCAAGACCGGGCCCTGCCACGCTCATCGTGCCGCCGGAGCCAGGTGCGGCGCCCCGCGCCCGCTCACTGCTTGTACTTTTCGATCAGGCTCTTTGCGCTGTCGAGCATGGCCTGCCCCGGGTAACCCTTGCCATTCATCTCCTCGACCCATTCGGCCGCCAGCTTGTCGCCTTCCTTGCGCCACGACACCAGCTCCGACGCAGGAATGGTATTGAACACGTTACCGTGATCAATGGCCTGCTGCCGCGCAGCCGGCGCAGACTCATCCCACACGCGACCGATCTGCGCCGAGAAATCGGCCCCGGAGTTGTTGTCGATCACCTTTTTCAGGTCCGCCGGCAGACTGTCGTACTTGGCCTTGTTCATGGCGATGACGAACACTGCCGTGTACAGCGCCGGCTCGGACGGATCGGTCTCGGTGTGGTATTTCGTGAGTTCCTGCAGCTTCATGGTGGGAATCACCTCCCACGGCAGGACATAGCCGTCGATCACGCCCTTTGACATCGACTCGGTGACCGCCGGCAGCGGCATGGCGACCGGCGCGGCACCGAAAGCCGCCAGCATCTTGTTGGTGAGCCGGGTCGGTGCACGCATCTTCAGGCCATTGAAGTCGGCCATGCTCGTAATCTGCTTGTTGCCGTGCACGAAGCCGTTGTCATGCACATGAAACGCCAGCGGCTTGAGCCGCGCAAAATCCTTTTTGCCGTACTTTTCGACGTAGTCCCACAACGCGCGACTGGTCGACTCGGCCGAACGCGACATGAACGGAAGCTCGAACACCTCGACCGACGGGAAGCGCCCCGCCGTGTAGCCCGGCAAGGTCCACACGATGTCTGCCACGCCGTCCATCGCTTGCTGAATCAGCTGTGGCGGCGTGCCGCCGAGCTGCATCGACGGGTAGATCTGACACTTGAGCCGATTCGCAGACTCCTTGGCGATCTTCTCGCACCAGGGCAGCAACACCTTCTGCTGTGACAGGGCCTGGGAAGGCCAGAAGTGAGCCACCTTGAGCGTGATCTCCTGCGCACCAGCCAGTGTCGCGCCCAGCGCCAATGCGGCGCCTAGCGCTGCGTTCACGAAATGTCGGGTCTTCATGCGTGTCTCCGTCGTTTTATTGGTTTGGGTCGTGCCGCCGCCCGCATCGGCGGGCGGGTACTGCTCACCGCCACTCAGCCGGCTGGCGTTGCGACCGTGTTCTCGATGGCACCGAAAATACTGTGTCCGTCAGCGTCGAACATCTCGATGCGAACCGTGTCGCCGGCGCGCATGAAGGGGGTCACGGCCTTGCCCTGCTCGATGGTTTCGTAAGTCCGCACTTCGGCCAGACAGCAATATCCCACGCCGCCGTTTTCAACCGACGAGCCCCACAGGTTGCCCTGCTTGTTGGACACGGTGCCGGAACCGATGATGGTCCCCGCCGCCAGCCGGCGCGTCTTGGCCGCATGCGCCACCAGCTGCGCCAGGCTGAAGGTCATGTCGACACCCGCGTTCGGATTGCCGAAGCGCTTTTCGTTGAGATCGACCACCAGCGGCAGATGCACCTTGGCATCACGCCACGCCACGCCCAGCTCGTCGGGCGTCACCGCCACCGGGCTGAAGGCGCTGGACGGCTTGCTCTGGAAGAAGCCGAAGCCCTTCGCCAGCTCGTTCGGGATCAGGTTGCGCAGCGACACGTCATTGACCAGCATCACCAGACGAATGGCCTGCTCCGCCACCTCCGGGCTCGCGCCCATCGGCACGTCAGCGGTGACCACGGTCACTTCGGCCTCGAAGTCGATGCCCCAGCTCTCGTCCGCCACCACCGTGTCGCGCGGGCCGATGAAGCTGTCCGAACCGCCCTGATACATCAGCGGGTCAGTGTAGAAGGACGCCGGCACTTCGGAATTGCGCGCCTTGCGCACCAGCTCGACGTGGTTGATGTAGGCCGAACCGTCGGCCCACTGGTAGGCACGTGGAAGCGGCGAGTGACAATGCGCGGGATCGAAGGGGATGGCGTGGCGCGCGTGTCCTGCGTTGAGCATGTCATAGACGAGCTCAAGCTCGGGCACGACATTATCCCAATCGTCGAGCGCCGCCTGCAGCGTTCTGGCAATGCCGCCCACGGACTGGCAGATGCTCAGGTCGCGGCTGACGACGACGAGCGTACCGTCACGGCCGCCATGCTTGAGGGTAGCGAGCTTCAATTGAACATCTCCTTGTAACGCCCATCGTGCATCCATGCAGCGTGCTTGGGTGCCTTCTTGGTCTGCGCCCACTCTTCGAGCATGTCCCACTTTACCTTGTCGAGCGCTTCGAGCATCCTCGGGCTGCCGGTGTTGCACGCCAGCTCCAGCCGGTGACCGTTCGGATCAAAGAAGTAGATGGACTGGAACAGCGCATGATCGGTGGGGCCGACAACGTCGATCCCCGCCGCCTCGAGCCGCGCCTTTGCCGCCATCAGCACCTCCATCGACTCGACTTCCATCGCCAGATGCTGGGTCCAGGCCGGCGTGTTCTCGTCACGTCCCATCGGCGAGCGCGTCGGCAGCTCGAAGAAAGCCAGTACGTTGCCCATGCCCGCATCCATGAAGATGTGCATGTAGGGGTCGGCCTCGCCAGTCGACGGCACGGCGTCTTCCGCAATCGACAGCACCAGCTTCATGTCGAGGTTCTTCTCGTACCAGCGCGCGGTCTCGAGTGCATCCTTGCAGCGGTACGCCACGTGGTGAATTTTCTTGATCATGATGAATGTCTCCTGCTTGCTTGTCGCTTAAACGCCTTCACGGGCAATCTTCATCGCCTCGCGCAGCACTGATATGTCGCCGATATGATTGGACAGCAACAGGATCAGACGGGCGTTGACCGCCGCGCTCTGTTCATCGCTGAGGTCGCGATGGGTCTCGATCAGCGCCTCGTAAAAGTCGTCGCCGGGTGAAAAGGCACGGAAGTAACGTTTGCCGGGTTCGTGCAGATTGCATTGTGTATTCAGGGCCATGTTCTGCTCCTTCAGGCGTTGCAGCTTGCTTTGGCGACGGCAGCGCGCACTTTCGCCACATCAAGGACGCGCCAGCGCGCGGCCACGTGTTGATCGGGACGGGCGAGAACGCTCGCACCGGGGCTGAGGTCGTAACGTTCGCGGATACGGCCCTTGGTGTCGATCAGGGTTTTCAGCCCCGCCGGCGCCGTGCCGCGCTCGGCCACCACCAAGGCATCGACCGCAATCGGCGCATCAGCCAGCGCCACCAGCGCCTGCACCGTCGTCGCATCGAGCGTGGCCGCATCCGGCACGTAATGCAGCAGCTTGAAGCCGTTGCCAAGCGCAGCGAGCAACCAGCGCTCGCCACTTGCGGTGTCGATCGGGGCGTCGTCCATTGCCGCACCCGGCACCATGTCACCGCCAAACTCGTCGCTGTCCGGAGTGTTCAGCCGCGA
>Ga0172382_10006883_pt1 | contig 16343 bp, 17 predicted proteins | sample Leawel138RmetaG_FD_122245 | JGI IMG/M metagenome (GOLD analysis project Ga0172382, IMG submission 122245) | Leachate microbial communities from a municipal landfill in Southern Ontario, Canada - Leachate well 138R metaG | ecosystem: Engineered > Solid waste > Landfill > Unclassified | place...
CAGCGCGGGCAACAATTATGCGACTTGTACCAACGGTTTAGGTTGCGTTGCAGCGATGGGCGGCGGAAATACACCCAATGGAATCCTCACAACCGGACAGGGATTCATCGTCCATACGGATGATAGTTCCGTGGTTTTCAATAACACCATGAGAGCAGACGACAGCGGGATTTTCTTCAAAGTAGATGAATTGGAAAGCCATCGGTTCCGACTGAACCTCAACGGTGAGGACGAAGAAAAATTCAACCAAATCCTGATTGGTTATGTCAGCGAAGCTACCAACAACATAGACGCGCAGATTGACGGAAAAATGTTCGCTTACGAAGGCTCTGCAATTTACAATATCATTGATGAAGAAAAATTTGTGATTCAGGGAAGGGCATTGCCATTTGAAGCAAGCGATGTGGTTCCACTTGGGTTCAAAGCGGCTCAAACCGGTAAGTTCAAAATCGCTTTGGCTGATTTCGATGGAATTTTTGCCGAAGGAAACACCAAAATTTATCTGAATGACAAGAATCTGAATATTATCCATGATTTGATGGAATCAGATTATGAATTTGAATCAACTCAGGGAGAATTCAAAGAAAGGTTCGAAGTGGTTTACGAAACCGAGGAAACGATGGGAACCGGTGAATTGGATTCGAATTGGGTTCAAATTTACCAAAATGAAAACCAAATCATCGTTTCATCCAAAACCGAGAAAATCCTTTCGGTGGAATTATTCGACTTAAGCGGAAGGAACCTTCACAGAAATGCAAGAGTGAATTCAAATCATTATGAAATTAATTCCAAACCATTCGGAACTCAAGTTCTGGTCGTGAAGGTTCAAACGGAGAAGGGGGAGGTTCTGACTAAAAAAATAATCAATTAATAAAGGGAGAAACCTATAGAAAACAAAAAGCAGGGAATTTTCCCTGCTTTTCTATTTGGATTGAAATGTTTTATATGTGGATGGCGTGTCCATAGGCATCTTCCACGGCTTCCATGATCGCTTCGGACATGGTTGGGTGCGGATGAATGGATTTCATGATTTCGTGTGCGGTGGTTTCGAGTCTGCGTGCGGCAACGGCTTCGGCAATCATTTCGGTTACGCCATCACCAATCATGTGGCAACCCAGCCATTCGCCGTATTTGGCGTCGAAAATGACCTTTACAAATCCGTCTGAAGCACCGTTTGCAACTGCTTTTCCGTTGGCAGAGAAAGGAAATTTTCCTACTTTCACATCGTATCCGGCTTCTTTGGCTTTGGCTTCGGTAAGTCCTACAGAGGCGATTTCGGGCGAGCAATAGGTACAACCCGGTACATTGTTGAAATCGATAGGTTCCACATGTTCTCCGGCGATTTTTTCTACACATAAAATAGCTTGTGCCGATGCCAAATGAGCCAAATCTTGTCCGTGAACCACATCACCGATGGCGTAATAGCCGGCAATATTTGTCTGACAGAAATCGTTGATTTTGATTTTTCCTTTTTCGGTTTGAATTCCTACTTCTTCCAATCCGATATTTTCGATGTTTGCCGTAACGCCCACTGCCGAAAGCAAAATGTCTGCTTCCAGAATTTCTTCACCGTTTTTGGTTTTCACAGTGGCTTTTACGCCGTCTCCCGAAGTGTCAACAGATGTAACTTCGGAGTTGACCATGATTTTCACGCCGTTTTTCTTGAAAGATCTTTCCAATTGTTTGGAAATGTCTTCGTCTTCTACCGGAACGATGCGCGGCATAAATTCAACAATTGTTACCTCTACACCTAAAGTATGGTAAAAATGTGCGAATTCTACTCCGATTGCACCACTCCCCACCACAATCATGCTTTTGGGTTGTTTTTCCATATTGAGCGCACCTCGGTATCCGATTACTTTTTTCCCGTCTTGCGGCAAGCTGGGTAGTTCGCGGGAACGGCCTCCGGTGGCAATGATGATATGGTCGGCAGAAACTTCGTTTGAAACGCCGTCTTCACCTTTTACCATGATTTTCTTGCCTGGTTTTACGGTGGCTTCGCCTTTGATAACTTCGATTTTATTTTTTTTCATCAGAAACTGAACGCCTTTGCTCATGGTATCGGCAACACCACGGCTGCGTTTTACGATGTTGGAGAATTCGTAAGAAATGTTTTCGGGTTTGTTGAAACCGAAATCTTCTGCATGGTTGAGGTATTTGAAAACCTGCGCACTTTTGAGGAGTGCTTTGGTGGGGATACAGCCCCAATTCAAACAAATCCCGCCCAGTTCGGCCTTTTCAATGATGGCTACTTTTTTGCCCAATTGAGCGGCACGAATCGCCGCAACATATCCGCCGGGTCCGCTTCCGATTACTGCTATGTCAAATTTCATCTGTTATTTTTTAAACTGATTTGACGGCTAAATTAAGAATTCTAAAAGGAATTTTATCAATGTTGTGGAAAGTATGTGGATTTTTATAATTTTGGGTGGAAGATGGATGATGAAAGAAGAAAAATGTAGAATAAATTTACTTAATACATAATACATTGTACAATACATGAAACTGTTTTTTGAAAATATAAGGGAAGATTTTAAAATTCCTATGGACTTTCCGCTTGAAGCAGTTTTGGAACAGGCATTGGAAATCTTTGAACAATTGCCGGAAGATGATGGGAGTACTTTTGGAATTGTAAACGAACAGAATACCGTGGTTCAATTCAGTAAATACAATAGATTCATGTGGTTGGTGGAGATTCCCGATTTACCCAATCATGGGGTTCATCAGGCGATTTCGAACCGAAATCAATGTATCAGAATTTTGGAAGATTTATTTTCCGGTGCCGATGCGATGAGCGTGGCGGAGTTTAAGTTTGTGAGTTATTTGTAAAAGAGAATAGAATATAGATAATAGATGAAAGATATTTACGAACCGGAATTTGTGAAGAAATTATTTGATCAAATGTCGGCATCGTATGAAAGGATGAATTACATCACCTCATTTGGTTTTTCAATCCGCTGGCGCAAACAATTCATCCAAAAAATGACTGCTACTGATGAAAAAGTAAAGGTCATTGATTTGTTATCAGGACTTGGCGAAAACTGGAACTATTTAATCAAAAGATTTCCCAACGCGGAATTTTATGCGCTTGATTTTTCTGATGAAATGATTGAAAAGAGTAAGAAAAAGAATATTGAAAAACTTGATAATCGCTTTATGATTCTTAATCAAAATTTTTTGGAATCTGATTTGGCATCAAACGAATTTGATATTGTGAGTTGTGCTTACGGAATGAAAACTTTCAATGAAAAGCAGTTGGAAATAATCGCTAAAGAGGTATCAAGGATTTTAAAACCAGGTGGTAAATTTTCTTTTGTGGAAGTTTCTAAACCTGAACAAAGCATACTTCATTTCTTTTACAGCTTGTACATAGGGAAAATCATTCCGATTTTAGGGAAATTATTTTTAGGAAATCCACATGATTATAAAATGTTATGGATTTATACGGAGAAATTTCAGAATGCAAAAAGAGTGGTTGAGATTTTTGAAAGAGAGAACCTCAAAGCTAAATATGATTCTTATTTCTTTGGATGTGCGAGTGGGATTTCGGGCGTCAAGAAATGAAAAAATGCTTAGAAAACCAATTCATTAAACAATCTCTCCAAAGTTTTTTCTAAATCATCGGCAAATCCGGGATGCGGACGGGAAGTCTGGATACAGGAGCTTCGCACTGCGGTCATCCACCGGAAGCGGGAAGGCATATCCATCTTTGCAATCGGGCCGCCGTTTTCATGGGCATTGGCAATGCGTTCAAAGGATTTTAAATTGAGTTTCACTTGTTCTTCGTCAAGTTCGGTTTCAAATGCACGAAATTTTTGCTCGTTGAAGTAAGTTTTGACGAGTAATTTTTTTGCCTGTTTGGAATAAATCAAGATTCCGGCATTGATGAATTCTTCCCGTTCTACTTTGGGGAAAATTCGGATTACGGCATATTCATATAAGATTTTGTCTTGCATTTTGGGCTTCTTTTACAAATATTCCGGAATTTTCTCTTCTGATTTTCAAAAAGTCGGCATACACTTTTCGCAGTTCGGCGGGCGATTTATCGTAATCCCAATTGAGCCATTCGTCGGGAATTAATTCGACTAATTCTTGAATAAATTTATCGGTGATTAAGGGTTTTAATGTTTCATCGGCTTTTTGGATTTCACTTGCTTCACCCAAGAAAACATGGTCTTTGATAAATTCAAATGGACTTTCTGCTTGCTTTTCCCAATTGTCCCAGCTGTGGTGAAAATAGAAACCGGATCCATGGTCAATGAGCCATAATTCTTTGTGCCACATCAACATATTGGTATTTCGGAAAGTACGGTCAACGTTGGTAATGAAGGCATCAAGCCAAACGATTTGCGAAGCTAATTCGGTGTCGACCTTCATTACATTCGGATCATAATTGATCGCGCCCGAAAGAAAATGTAGCCCCAAATTCAACCCCTGACTGGCTTGTAATAAATCCTGAATTTCTTCATCGGCTTCGGTTCTGCCAAAGGCTTCATCCACATTTAGAAAGACCTGTTCAGGAACTTTTAAACCTAATTTTCTTGCAATTTCGCCACCCAATAATTCGGCAATCACCGATTTTTCGCGATGGCCTGAACCTTTGAATTTGACCACATATTTGAAATCATCATTGGCTTCGGCCAAAGCGGGTAAAGAACCGCCTTCGCGAAGGGGCAAAATATATCGGGTCAGATGGGCGGTACGCAGTTTCATCGGCTGAACAGATTAATAACCCATATAACCACCATAATAATCGCTGCCGAAACTAACCCGTTTTTTGTCGCGGAAAAGCACGCGGTCGATTTCGTTTTTGTAGGTTTCTTCCAAATATTCGTCGTCGATGTACTCGATTCCGTAATAGGAAAACACGGTGTCGTCGGTTGATTCGCCGTACATTTCTTCGGCCGCAGCTTCTACTACTTCAACAGCACCTTCAACAGCGGTCTCTATTTCATCATAGTTTACGAACGTATCTTCTTCCTTTTTTTCTTCTCCGCTATTGATTTTAAAAGAATTGTCTTTGTCGATTTCAAATGCGGTATAGCCGATTTCGGTCATTTCCATTCCGTTGTACCGGTTTTTGGATTTGACTTTGAAGAAATAGATTTCGAATTTCTTGTTTTTATAATGCGCTTTTTTAGTAGTTAAGAATTCAATGGAATCTTCTTTTTCATTGATTTGCCGGTTTTTGTTGAGTAAAACGCTCAAAGCAATGGCTTCTTTATTCACTTCTTTTGGGAATTTGTCTGATTGTTTGTTCTTTTTCAAGACTTTGTAGAGCTCCCAATAGGATTTTTTATTTTTTAATATTTTCTGAATCAAAGTAGGGGAAAGGGTTTCACCGGACTCCAATTTTTCTTCCAAAGTGAACAGGAGCAATTCCGGGATGTCCAAGGCTTCGACTTTTTGGAAAAAAGCAAGGTTTTCTTTTTCATGTGAAAAAGGTTGCAAAAGTGTGATGTAATTTTTGAGCAAACTGATATCGGGTGAACCGGAATAAGAATAGTAATTCGTTTGTTCTCGTTTGGATTCCATCCAAGCACTTGTGGTGCGTTTGAGTTCCAGTTTGGCCAAGGTCAAAATGTCTTTGCGGTACTTGCGGATTTTTCCGGGTGGCAATTCATCGTTCTCCAAAAGCGTTGCCGTCAGGTGGATGATGTGGTTTTGGTATTCGGGAATGGAACGGAATTGAAGTAAATCGGGAATGATCTTGGAACTGTTTTCCGGGGATTCCAGCATGGAATTGAAAATGCCGTGGAGGTTGTTGATGTCGCCCGGAAGCGGTAAATCTTCGTTCATGAGCTGAGCAACGATTTGGTAATTCTCCCATTCGTCCTTTTGCATAAACGCATTCAAAACAGCCAATTGCAAATTACTGTCGCCTGCATTTTCGCGGTAATATTGACTGAGAAAACGGTTGACTTCGGTATGTTTCAATCCACCCAATTTGTTAATCAACACATTTTTAAACAGGGTTTCTTCTTCCTTAAAGTTAAAATTTCGAATCAGATCAACCAATGCGGGATAATCCTCTTCAGTGAATTTAACCAAATAAACGGATTGTAAAGCGGAATTACGTAAGCTATCTTCCGAACTTTGGACATCTTCCAGGAATAGTTTTGTTTTCTTTTCAAAAACAGAAATTCCTCCCGGCGATTCACCGGGTTTGAAATCGTCGAAAAACCGTTCGATGTAAGGGTCGTTCTCGGTGTAGCTGCTGTCCACCAATGTTTTGAGTGAAAAATAGCCTGTTTCATTGGCGATGTATCGAGCCTTAATTATTTGAGAAGACTGCGGGTTTTTGAAAGCAACATCCATCACATGGTTGCCGTATTTACCCGTATAGATTTTCTTTTTTGCCACTTCAAAGTCCAAATCATTCTGGTTGTTTTCAAGGATTTGGTTCCAGAGCGAATCTACTTCTTCGTAATAGTCATAGCGATGGAATTTCGTGTAATTGACGAGGATGTCTTGTTTGGATTCGGAACTAATCAACCTGGATTTATTAGACCCTTCAAAATGGTTTTTTTTGGAATTGTAACTGTCGTTTTTGTAATAATAATCAAAATCAATCTGGCTTCCGGCCGGTCGAATTTGTGTCTTTACGGTATAATTGAGGATGGTATCACTGTAAATTTCGGGTTCTCTGTAATAATTGAATGCCTCTATATTGAAGCTGTCAAAAAATCGTTTGGTTTTCTCTTCATTGCCCACAGTTCCCAACAAATAATAATGTGCGCCGTGGATGACTGATTTCAGGCGGATGGTTTTATCTTCATTTAATTTGGCTTCCGAAGAATAGGATAGGGGATTTTTGGTTAATTTCCCATTGAGCGAATCCGTTTTCAGGCTTTTGTAAAATTCATATTGAATCCGTTTGAGTTCAAATTCGGTATCTTCCAAATAACTGATGTCGTTGATAGATTTTTCAATGACGAAATAATAGGATTGATCGGTTTGGTCATAGCCCAATACTTCCGGGCTGCCCATCAATGAACCGAAACGGTCGTTGGCAACGATGTTGTAATGTCCCGGCACCTGAACCGAATAGCCGCCGTGGATGGGCGAAACCTTTTTCCATTCATTCGGGTTGCCGTTCATCTGGATGGATTGCAACATATTTGCACTTTGTTTTTCCACAAATTCGGCTTTGCCCAACATGGTGATGATGAGGTATTCCAAAGGCGTGGAAATAATCCAGTAACGTTGGGAATCGCCTTCTTTGGTTTTGTTGCTGATGTCAAAAGCATCAAATCCGTTGATTTTTATTTTTTCCTTCTGGAGGATTTCACCTGGTATGTATTCGTACAAAAGGCTGTCGATTTTAGAAAGGGTAGTGGTGTAATTGTTTTTTCTCAGGAAATCATAATTTTTCAAACGGATGACATTGACGTAAGCACCGTTTTTCAAATCGGGCGATGAAGCCATGCTCAGGCCGGGAAATTCAAATTCATACAATTTGGTGGGGACTGTCAAAGTCAATTGGCCGTCAGAAGTGGTTTGCGGTGTATAATTTTCGTATTGAAAAGCATGGTCGAGGAGGTCTTTTTGCTTGCGGCCTTTTTCGGTATAATCCCCAAAAACCGGCACGACGCGGTAACCCTTTTCCCGCAACATTTCGATTACGCCACCCTCTCCGGGCAAATGCGCGGCACCGATTCCGACAAACAGGGTTTCTCCTTTTTGAAAAATCGAATCCATCCGTCTGACCATATTCGCATTGCGTTCATGGAGCATGAATTTGTTGTACTCGGGTGAATTCATCCCTCGGCTGATGGAATCAATCATATCGAGGTTCTTGTCGCGGTAAGCGTCCTCCATCAAAACTTGGAAAGGTTTGTCCTTTGACATTTTTTTGGCCCATGCAGGCGGGTCGAAACGCATATTGGACAAAAATGCTTTCTCCACCAATTGGCGGGATTCCTGAAATTCTTCCAAATTGACAATCTCCCGATTGGTTCTTTTCCCAACCTGGAATATAAACATGTCCAGATAGGTATCTTCTTGGTAATCATTGAAATAATCATTGGTACGGTAAAGGATGCCATTGAGCATAAAATCGTTGAACAGAAAGGATTGTTTCAGGATTTCGTTTTGCAAGGGCGACCGTTGGAAAGAACTGTACAATTGGTAATATCCGTAAGGGTTCATTGCGCCAGACATATCTTCCGGTGTATTCTGGAATTCATCCAACCAAGTTTCGGGATTGCTTTCCAAGGCTATTTTATCGGTAGAGAGCAATTTCTCGAAAAACACATCCGACAAGTGAAATGCGATTCGTTCACTTACGTGCATGGTACCGTATAGGTAGGAAGGTTTTTCGTTTTCTTTGGAAATTTCCCACAGCAGACTCGGGTATTTTTTTTCCTGTCCCAAAAGATTGGTAACCACCAATAAACCAATCAGGACGTAGCTAATTTTTTTCATCTCATTACTTAATCGCTACGAATATAGGAGATTTGGTTGAATTTGCCTTAATCTGTCTTGGGTTGACTCTGTAAACGATTAATGTAGATGGGCTTAGCTTTAATGAGTTCTTCCATTATCTTGAAGTAATTATGGACTTTGTGGTGTTCCGCAATGAAAGTTGTTTCGTAAGCAAAAAAAATAAATTCCCGGATTTTTTCATGTGGGATATCCAAATCCTGGGTAAAATAATCATCACCGAAATATTCGCGGATTTCCGTCAATATGGCTTCCTTGTCTTCATAATTAAAGAGGTTTTGTCTTCTCCGCAAATCACCCGAAATCACATCAGACAGTTTTTCCACATTCAAATGTAGGGGTGAAATATCTTTCCACATCGCAAAATCCGTCGCATCCCGTCGGGGTTTTACATCCGGGTTGATTCCCATTTCCGTGTATAATTCCGCTACCGGGTCGTGTCGGTGGACATATTTCGCATCTTTTTCCAGTATCCCGGTCAGCTTCGGCGCAATCAATGCTTCTTCCAATACAATGGGCTGCATATTGAGGTGGATGCTCAGCAATTCTTTCCCGAGCAAAAATTCGGTGAGGTAAAACCGCCGTGATTCATAAAATGTGGAGCGGATGAGCAAACTGTCGCCGGCCATGGCATGGATGGCAAAACTACCGGTGAGGTCTGTAATAGAAGTCAGGTTGGTACGGGCGTTGGTAATGTAAATCCCTTCGGGAGAAGCATCTTCCAAGTCAATAATGATACGGCCCTTGACGAGTTTTTCTTGTGCGAAACCCATGCTAACCAGAAGAATGAAAACCAAATGCAATAGGTTTTTCATAAGCAGCCGGATTTTGAATGAATAAGGATAAGGGATTTTGCCGGATAGACGCTTCCCGGGTGTTCTCCTCGACCAATCTTAGCAAAGGTTTGAGTAACGATTGTCTTAGTATGAGCGAGGACAACACCCAAAAAGCTGAAAAAAACTACCAATATGAGATTGTCTCTCGTCATACAACGGCAAAGTAATGGATTTAGTATATACCAAAATTTGCTTTAACAAAAACTTAGCGCGGATTTAGAAATCTCTTAAGAATTTTAGTCCATCGGTACCGGCGTATAAATGTACCTTCCCGGGCAGAAACGATTTTGGCTTCGTTGCGTAAAGCTGCTTTCCAATACCCTTTGGAAACAGAAACAAACAAAAACGGCTTTCCGGCGTTCCAGGCTGCTTTGAGCGCGGCAATGAAACTGATTGCCCAACCGTAATCCATTTTGTAAAATCCTTCACCGGTTTTCTCTCCATGGATGGATTTGTAATCGTTTCCGGTAGGTTTGAGCAATTTAACTTCCAAATCCGGAAAGACCGCAATTTCAAAACCGTAAAAGCGTGCAAGTAATTCATCGACCGTGTCCCAGCCGATGGATTTCCTCAGGCCGCCTATTTTTTCGAAACAGGGACGGGAATAGGTTTTAATCGCTCCGCGGATGTGTTTCTTATCGGAAATGTTTTCGTACACCCATGTTCCCTCTTTCTGAATGTAAACCAGGCCGCCGGCCATTCCGATTTGGGGATTGGTTTGGAGCGCATTCATGATTTTTTCAAAATAATTCGGTGGTAAAATCACATCTGCATCCAGTTTTGAGACGGCATCCCAATCGGGTTGCAATGTATGGAAGCCTTTGTAAAAAGCTTCGATGATTTTGGATCCGGGTTCATGGGAAGGTTGGTGGTTGCCGGAATGGATGATTTTGATGAATGGGAATCGGTCGGCAAATTCTTGAACGATTTGTGCAGTCCGGTCGGTGGAATCGTCATCGACTACGGTCAATTCCCAAGGTAAATAGGTTTGGTTAACAATGGATTCCAAAGTTTGCCCGATGAACTTTTCTTCATTTTTCGCGGGGATGACGATGCTGTATTTCAGCTTAATTTCGTTCCGCATAGACGGCGTAATATCTGGGTGTAAACTTTCGTAGCCACGGCCGGATACCGATTTTCCCTGTGGGATGCGCCCACTTCTTCCGAAATTGGATGCTCCAGCCTGTTTTTTCCAAGAGCCGGTCAAACTGCCAATCCACAAATTCGTGGTAATGCCAGTCACGGATGTCGTTTTGATTCCGGTAAGGTTCCGCAAACCAAAGTTGCAAAGGAACAGTGACCAATAGTTTTTTGCCCGGTAAATTCTTTAATACGGTATAAGGGTTGAGCAGATGTTCCAAAATCTCAAAAGCCGTTACCACATCTGCGTCCATTGCCTGCAGGTGTTTAGATTCCTCATCCAAATCCTCGCCTTTTGTGTTGGTGACCTGATACCCTTTTTCACGCATCAGGTTAGAAAGCGGATTTTCCACACCCAGGTCTAGTATTTTTTCTTCTTTGGAAATGAATTGGTCAACCAAATCCAAAGTATGTTGATAACGTTTTTTCGGAATTACTTTGTACATCGCGGCAAAATTAAGCTATTTCTCTATATTTACACTTTATGAACCATTCAAAAACCAAATACCGCCTCCGCCTCAACGCCCGAATCATCGGCTATGCGACCCAAACCGAATCCGGACTTGACTTCAAGGGGCGCGAACCGTTCCATGGGATGCGCGGCAAACCGAATTACAACCAAATCGACCTGTTTACCGGGGTTCAGGATAAATTCCACCGCGATATTTATGAAAACGATTTGGTGAATTACCGGATCAATTCCGAATTCCAGATGCGCAAAGGCATTGTTTCTTTTGATGAAGCGAAGAAATCCTTTGGCATCACCGACCTGGCTTCCGGCCATTTTACCCTTTTGTTCTTGGGTGAAATCTGCTTGTTCCATTCCGAAAAAATGGAGGTTTATTCCCATTTGTTCAACCATCCGGAGTTGGCTAAGATAATTTCTATATGAACTAAAACATGGCTCTCCATCATATTGTTTATCCTGCCTTTCGTGAAATTATCGACTTTTTCTTTCATCAATTGACCAAAGAAAAGATATCAACATTAGCATACGAAAGGTTTATTTTGATAAAGGGAATAACCAAGGAAGCGATTGTTCAGAGAACGGAGGAATATGGAAAGCGGGGTGAACTAAATTATACTTTTCATCAATTTGAATTTGCCGAATCCGGTAATTGGGTAATTGTAAAATTGGAGGAACAAACCCCTTATTTAGATTACTATAATCTCTTGTTATGGTATTTGAATTTCAATCCGGAAAACAAACCTTCCCACTCAATTGGCTTTGCCCAACATAAATCCGAATCCTCACTTGATTATTTGTTTTTTGCGGATTTGGAAGAAGATTCAACGGATGATTTTGTAGGTGTTTTCCGAAATGGTAAAAGGTTTAAAATCCCTGAAATAAAGCCGGAAACGGATTCAACAATTCTTTATAGAAGCTTTGAATTTAAACTTTCATTTGTTCAGGCTTTAAAGATTATTGATGAATATGGATTGGATATTTCTAAGTTGAAAGAGATTAGCTTCAACGCTAATTATATCAGAATTTATACACCGGAATAAGAAAAACTTCAGATAAAGACACCACCTACATTCAAACAAAATCGTATTTTTGACCTTTCTGGTTGGAAGATTTAATACGAACTAAATTTTCTTAATTAGAAATTTAGCATTAAACTTGAAACGTTAAACAAACAAAATATGTCATACGGATTACTCAAAGGAAAGAAAGGGATTATTTTCGGGGCGTTGGACGCGAATTCCATCGCTTGGAAAGCGGCCGAAAGGTGCCACGAAGAAGGAGCTGAATTTATTCTGACCAATGCACCGGTTGCGCTTAGAATGGGCGAACTCAATGCGCTGGCCGAGAAAACCGGCTCGGAAGTCATCGGAGCCGACGCGACTTCCATGGAAGACCTTTCCAATTTGTTTGACAAGGCCATTGAAAAATTCGGCAAACTGGACTTCGTTCTCCATTCCATCGGGATGAGCATCAATGTGCGGAAAGGGAAACACTATACCGATTTGGATTACCAATTCATGGCCAAAGGTTGGGACATTTCCGCGGTTTCTTTTCACCGGGTGATGAAAACCGCCTGGGACAAAGACGCGATGAATGACTGGGGCAGCATACTCGCATTGACCTACATCGCGGCGCAACGCGTATTTCCGGATTACAATGACATGGCCGACAACAAGGCTTACCTGGAGTCCATCGCGCGGAGTTTCGGTTATTTCTGGGGCAAAGAAAAGAATGTCCGCGTCAACACCATCTCCCAATCTCCAACCGCTACCACGGCAGGCCAGGGCGTCAAAGGTTTCGGCGGCTTCCTGAAGTTTGCCGATGAAATGTCGCCGTTAGGGAATGCCACGGCCGATGATTGCGCCAACTACATCGTTACCCTGTTTTCTGATTTGACCCGAAAAGTGACTATGCAGAACCTTTTCCATGACGGCGGTTACAACAATACCGGGATTTCAGAGAAGGTAGCAGAGCGTTTTCTTTAAACTTTGAATTGTTAAAATCCGGTTTAAGTTAGGTTTCTATCAGAATAGCGTTAATTTTGCGAACTTAATTTTAAAATTCAAATTTAATTCACATGAAAAAATTAACCTTAATTTTAGCGGTTGCCGGTTCTATGGCTTTCGTTAACTGTTCAAGCGACGATGACAAAGGCAACTTGGTTGACTGTGTAACGCACGGGAACAGAGTAGCTGACGCAGCAATGGATTACAGCAACGACAGTTCAACTGCCAATTGTATTGCCTACAAAGATGCTTTACAAGATGCAATCGACGCCGGATGTATGGCTACAACTTACCAAACAATCTTAGATAATTTAGACTGTAACTAATCATCTGATAATGTAACTGAAAAGCCGGTAATTTACCGGCTTTTTTGTTTGATGGACTGACCCATTTAAGCCTTGTGGCGGGTTTCAGGTAATTCATCACCACCCTAAAGCCTATACTTACGATTGGTTCTCCTTGAACAACGCGAATGAAAGACGGTTCCCGTTGTTTATTCCTCCAAATCTCTCCCCAAATTCCTTTTCAGTTTTTGCCTTTCGGATTTGAAGTTCTTTTCCGGCTTTTGCCTTTTGAAGTCCGATCCTCTGAACACACGGATGGGGTTTCCCCGTTGGACTTCGGTCTGGTTCTGCCATTCGTTGCGGATTAGGTTCCGGATTTTTTGCAGGTTTTCTTCGTTCAGTTTGGCCAATAACCGCTCGGTTGCCAGTTTTTTGTTTTGGTGTTGTGAACGGCTGTCCATGGCCACAACAGCGGTTCCGGTCGGTTTGTGGATGGCACGCACCGCCGTGTTGACCTTGTTCACGTTTTGTCCACCCGCGCCGGAGCTGCGCATCGCCTGGAATTCGAAATCCTTTTCGTTGAATTCAGTGGGAATGAAGTTGTCGAGTTCAAAGACACCGATGAACCAGTTCTTTCTTTTGTGCAGCTTGCGGAACTGGCTTTGGCCGATCCAGAGGATGCTTCCTTTCCAGGTTTTAATGAAGTCGGCTGCGGCTTTTCCTTCTACCATGACTGTGGCCGAAAGCACCGTCCCGTTGATGCTCCCGGCTTCGCGGTGGAGCACTACCGGGTTCAACCCCGATTGCTGGGCTTCATCCAGCAGGGTTTTCAACACCTGAGCGACGACCCAGGTACATTCTTCCGGGCCTTGCCCTGCGGTGATTTGTAGTATCTTTTTCATTTTAGATGCTTCTTTTGACGCATTCTTGGAACGCGGATGACACATTCTTGGAACGCGGATGACGCGGATTGCCTTCGGCAAGTCGCGGATTGATACGGATTCATTTATCAGCGTTTATCCGCGTTTCCGTTTGCGGATCCGCTTTATCCGCGTTCTATTATTTCTCCTTTGGAACGCTGATGACACGGATTGCCTTCGGCAAATCGCAGATTGATACGGATTTTATTATCAGCGTCCATCTGTGTTTCCGTTTACGGAACCGCTTTGTCCGCGTTCTTTTGTCCGTCCTTTGGAACGCTGATGACACGGATTGCCTTCGGCAAATCGCGGATTGATACGGATTCAATCATCGGCGTTTATCCGCGTTTCCGTTTGCGGATCCGCTTTATCCGCGTTCTATTATTTCTCCTTTGGAACGCTAACGGTTCGGCAAGATACGGATTGACGGGGATTCTACCTTCAACGACTCTTGTTTCTCTTTTTCCCGATTCCCTCCAAACCATTGCGCACCATTTGGATGGCTTCTTTGCGCAAGGTGGGGTTCCCTTTGTCCATGGCTTCGAGTAGGGTACCGCATTCCTTCAGGTAGCGGGGTGCAAAACCGGGGTCATTGGGAACGATCTCTTTGCTGTTGTCGATGATGTCCGCATACTTGATGGTCTGTGCCTGTGGGCTGATTTTGCGCAGGCGTTCGGTTTCTTGGGCTTTGCGCTTGTCGCGGTTCCATTGCGGATAGGCCTCATGGGTATAAACATCCGTCAGTTCGATGACCAATTGCAGGGCCTTTCGGGCTTGTGCGGGTTCCAACAGGCTGTGAAGGAAAGCACTCATGGCTTCTTCATCGGTGTCGGTATCTTCGAGGACATCGTGAAGTAGACAGGCTGCCAGGACGGGCAAGGAGCCTTTGTGTTCCCGGCATAGTTCCATCACCCGAATGGGGTGGACGATGTAGGGGTCATCGCAGTACTTGCGTTTCTGCTCGCCGTGGGCTTCGGCGGCAAAGGCTTTGACTTGTTCGAGCAGGTTTTCTTCATTCATCGCTTCGGCTTTTGGTGTGTTGGTTCCGGTTCAAATCTTGAGCCAAAGAGGGGAGAAATAGGCTTGGGTATTTTAAAACCTCACTTAAAAAGGCTTAAACGAGGTCATCTTTTATCTTTTATTCTTGAGAAATGGAGGTTGTGCACTGTATCTGCCGGGGTGGAACGTTTACCCTTCTTTACTTTGCATTTATAAAATAAATATCTTTAAGAATACAAAACAGAGGTGAACCAAGGTTACCCTTAAACTAGTGATTTAACTAACATATCAGTCCTCTGTTTTGTTTTAAGGTTGAATCAGATTAAGATAGAATACTAGAATAGAACTAATAAAGATTTTAAATTATTCAACCATTTTGTTTAACCTAATATCAAAGTTATGAAAAAAATCGAGAATTTCTTGGGAGTTGATGTGGGAAAACATATCTTGGAATACTGTCTTATAGGCACTGATAACCAAATTGTTAATAAAGGGAAAGTGAATAACAATGCGGTTTCTTTAGGTAAGTTTTTTTCACAGTTAGAGAATAATGGATATTCAAAATCCACAAGTCTGGTAATTTTTGAGAATACCGGAATTTATTCAAACCCAATATCCCGTTATTTACACGAAAATCAATGGCCTTACTCTGAGGTTCCGGCATTGGAAATAAAGCGTTCTAAAGGACTTTCCAGAGGAAAGAGTGACCGTGCAGATGCCAGAGATATTGCAGTATATGGCTTGCGAAATATGGATAAAATAATACTGAGTACAGAACCGGAAACCCTGCTTCAGCAGTTGAAAATCCTCGCTACTGAACGGGAAAAGATTTTAGCAGCCATCCAGAGTTTCAGCAGAACAAGCGAAGCAGAAGAGTTCCTGGGGAAAGAGGTTTTCAAAGTCGTAAAAGTGGTGAATCGTCAAACCATTGCAGCCCTTAAAAAACAATTAAAATCAGTAGATGATCTTCTGGCTAAATTAGTTAGAAGCAATGAGGATTTAAAGCATCAGCAGGAACTTCTCAAGAGTATACCCGGGATTGCAGAGGTCAGTTCGGTTTATCTGTTGCTTGCCACCAAAGGGTTTACAAAGTTTAAAAACTGGAGGAAATTTGCGTGCTATGTAAATCCCCCGAAAACTCCGACAGTTTAAAAGATTAGAAAAAGTATTAATTTTAAACTGTTAAAAGATGAAAAAGTCAAGATTTACAGAAACACAGATTAGCCAAGCGCTCAAGGAGCATG
>Ga0172382_10006884_pt1 | contig 16341 bp, 13 predicted proteins | sample Leawel138RmetaG_FD_122245 | JGI IMG/M metagenome (GOLD analysis project Ga0172382, IMG submission 122245) | Leachate microbial communities from a municipal landfill in Southern Ontario, Canada - Leachate well 138R metaG | ecosystem: Engineered > Solid waste > Landfill > Unclassified | place...
CTTCGAAGCCGCAACGCTGGTTGGTGTACCGCTCTTCGTTGACGAACCTTCGCGGCTTGCTCCCGAGATTTCGAGGGTCAACGACAAGCTGGCACTCCTGCCACAGTCAGTGCGGCGTCCGCGTTTGGAGGTGAAAGATGACTTCTGATCGCCCTCAACCCGCAGTCTCCGCTCAAGGTCCTGCCCCGTCAGCCACGGAAGCTTTCGTGTGGATATGGCTGCAGGGTGCGCTTGAGCCCGTCATTGCCGGGCGGATCGAGTTGGACGGTGGCGTTTATGCCTTCAACTATGGTCGTTCCTATCTAGAACGTGCCGACGCCATTCCGATCTATGCACCGGAGCTGCCGCTGCAGCGCGGCAGGATCGCGCCCAACGCTCCGCTCGACATGGCGGGGTGTCTGCGGGATGGCGCGCCGGACGCATGGGGGCGCCGGGTCATCATCAATCGCCTGACCGGCCTTCGCGGCGAGGCGGCAAACAGTATCGATTTCGACGAACTGACCTTCATGCTCAATTCGGGCTCTGACCGTATCGGCGCGCTCGATTTCCAGACGTCTGCCGACCGGTATCAGGCGCGCGAACAGGACAATGCGACGCTCGAGGAGCTGCTGGAAGCGGCCGAACGGGTCGAACGGGGCGAACCTATTCCCCCGGCTCTCGACAAGGCGCTGTTCCATGGCAGTTCTATCGGCGGCGCACGTCCAAAGGCCTTGATCCAGGACGGCGACGACAAGTTCATCGCCAAATTCTCCGCAACCAACGACACCATGGCCGTGGTGAAAGCCGAGTTTGTTGCCATGCGCCTGGCGGCAGAAGTGGGCCTCGACGTCGCGCCCGTTCAACTGACCAAGGCGAGCGGCAAGGATGTGCTCCTGGTGCGCCGCTTCGACCGCGAATGGAACGGCGCAGGCTGGACTCGCCGGGCGATGGTCTCGGCCCTGACGATGTTTGGCCTCTCAGAAATGCAGGCCCGCTATGCAAGCTATGTCGATCTCGCCGAGATGGTGCGCGCGCGCTTCACCGATCCGCAGGCGACCCTGCGCGAACTGTTCGGACGGATGGTCTTCAACGTGCTGACCGGCAATACCGACGACCATGCCCGCAACCATGCCGCATTCTGGAATGGCGCCAATCTCACGCTCACGCCAGGCTACGATATATGTCCGCAGCCGCGTAACGGCCGGGAAGCCAATCAGGCAATGCTGGTGAATGGTGAGGACAAGCGCAGCCTGCTGGAAAGCTGCCGCCTTTCGGCTCCGAATTTTCTGCTGAATGACCGCGATGCGCGCGATCTGATCGATGGCCAGATCGAGACGATCACCCGGCTGTGGGGCGACGTCTGCGACGAAGCCGGGCTGAGCGAGGTCGACCGTGGCTACCTGTGGCGCCGCCAGTTCCTCAACGACTATGCATTTGACGGCTATGTCGATGGAGCGCTTGGCCAGGTTCAATCACGTCTTCGCGCGCATGTCCCTGCCGGGGTCAGCCTCTCCGACGAACTTATCGCTGATCGCCGGCTGGCTTCTGATCAGGAATGAAGGTTGCATTTCACCTGCAGGAGATAGAAACGACTGGCTTTGGGACTCTCCTGCCGTTCCTTCGCGACCTGTTCAGTAGCAGGTTCCTCGCCAACACCCGGCACCCGTCGCTGGCTGATCCGGATCTCTGGCGAGGGCCCGACTCGCCGACTTCTTCAGACCAAGTGGGATCGAGCCCAAGATCCGCTTTTGTCGATAATCTGGATGTCTTTGATAGATGGTCAACGCGGTCGCGCGATGCCTGAAAAGGATGAGTTCAAGTTGGACGAAGTTTCCGACCAAAATAATGCTTGCGCAGGATCAACTCAGTCTTCGCGCGCCTCGATGGCAATTATGTCTCCATCTTCGGAGATTTCTTGGTCGATTTGCGCTTCTTCTGCCTTTGCGTTCGCCGATGGCTTGGCAAACCGGAGGATCAGATAGCCCAGCAGTCCCGACAAGAGAGACCCCGCCATGACGCCCAGCTTGGCTTCCTCGACCAATGCGGGCGATGTGGCGAAGGCCAGCATGCCAATAAACAGGCTCATCGTGAAACCGATGCCGCATAGTACCGCCAGGCCATAGACCTGGACCCATGTGGAGCCGCGTGGTCGATGGGCGACACCCAACTTTACCGACAGCCAGATAGAAGAGAAGATACCGACCTGCTTGCCGACGAAGAGACCTGCGGCGATGGCAAGCGGAAGTGGCTCCAGCAGGATGTCGAACCCCAAGCCTGTCAACGGAATGCCCGCATTGGCGAAGCCGAAGAGTGGCACAATCAGGAATGCCGACCACGGGTGTAGCGCATGCTCAAGCTTGTGGAGCGGCGAGTCTGGAGAGTCTGGCTGGCCCGGAGTCGCTACGACCGGAACGGTGAAGGCCGCGAGGACACCTGCGATGGTGGCATGGACTCCAGAAATGAGGACAGCGTACCACATCAGGATGAAGCCGACGAGATAGGGTGCCAAATGCCGCACCCCCGCACGGTTCATTGTCATCATCGCGCCAAAGATCGCCGCTGCCGCAAGCAAAGCGATCCCCTTGATGCTGGCCGTGTAGGCAAGGGCGATGATAACCACTGCGCCCATGTCGTCGACGATGGCAACTGTGGTCAGGAACAATTTGAGCGAGGTGGGAACACGGCTGCCGAGCAATGCCATGACGCCAATGGCAAAGGCTATATCGGTGGCCGCAGGAATTGCCCAACCTTGCGCGAGTCGGGATGATCCCGATGTCACCGCCAGGAACACCAGAGCTGGAGCCGCCATACCGCCAAGCGCAGCTATGATCGGGAGGCGCCGCTGTTGCCAGGTGACCAGACGCCCGTCGACGAACTCCCGCTTGATCTCCAGCCCGACGAGCAGGAAGAACACGGCCATCAGGGCGTCGTTGATCCACAAATGCACTGTCATCGGCCCGAGCTTGTTGCTCAGCTCGGGGCCAGTCTGCGCATGGAGGAAATGGAAATAGGTCTCTGCGAACGGACCGTTGGCAACGGTCATGGCCAGCACTGCCACGATCATCAGGATGATGCCGCCTGCGGCCTCACTTGCCAGGAATTCACGCAAGGCAGATGGCGTTCGTGGCTTATTGTACATGGTGTTCTACTTTGAGTCCATATTGGTAGCGCACCATCGATGCTACATCGTTTCGTTGGGGTGAGTTTGATGTCATGTGATTCTTGCTACGCGCTCGATGGCCCGGTCAAATTTACGCCTCATGTTCGGTGACCGCTGTGGGCTGGACGTCGCGTACTTCCGACAGCGCGCTGGTGAATCGCTTCAACCACCACATCACGTCATTCTCCTGGACGCCCTGCATCAGCTTCTGCCAGCGGCGAATTCGTTCGGCCAGTGGCATTGAGAGCGCTTGGCGCAAGGCATCGGAAATCTCTTCCGCACTGTGCGGATTGACCTGCAGGGCTTCGGTCATCTGCTCGGCCGCGCCTGCAAAGCGAGACAGTATGAGAACGCCCGGATCGAGGGGGTCTTGCGAAGCGACGTACTCCTTCGCCACAAGGTTCATCCCGTCACGAAGAGGCGTCACGAGACCGACCTTGCTGGCGCGATAGACACCGGCCAGCATGTCGCGCGGGTACCCTTGGTTCACGTAGCGGATCGGCACCCAGTCGAGACCGGCGTGAGCGCCGTTGATCCGGCCTGCCATCGCTTCGAGTGTGCTGCGGATGCGCTGGTAACTGTCGACCGTGCCCCGTGAAGGCGGCGCGATCTGGAGCAGTACGATTTCCTTCCGCTCCTCGGGGTGCTCGGTAAGAAAGCGCTCGTAGCCGAGGAACCGCTCTTCGAGGCCTTTGGAGTAGTCGAGCCGGTCGACCCCCACGATGAGCGCGCGGCCGACTGCGCTTTCCAGCACGCGTTCGTAGGTGTCCTTGGCCTTATTGCTGGCAGCGAGGGTCGCGAATTCCTTGGCATCGATGCCGGCGGGGCAGGCGATCAGCCGGACCCGCGCACCATCGACGGTGAGCCAACCAGCGTCATCCACGATGCCGCCCATCTCGTGGCAGACGTAATCGCAAAACGATTGCAGCCACTCCTCGGTGTGGAACCCGATGAGGTCGTAGGCTAGCAGCCCTTCGACCAACTGCCGCGCCTCGGGCAAGGTCGCGAGCAGCCGACGCGGCGGCCAGGGGATATGCAGGAAGAAGCCGATGCGATTGTCCAGGCCGCGGTCACGCAGTTCCTTGCCCAGCGGGAACATGTGGTAGTCCTGGACCCAGACAAGGTCGTCAGGTTCAATCAGCGGGAGGACCGTATCGGCGAAGCGTTCATTGGCACGCTGATAGCCACCTGCAAAGCTGCGCTCGTATTCTGCCAGATCGATCCGGTAGTGGAACAGTGGCCACAGCGTCCGGTTGGCATAGCCATTGTAATACTCCTCGATGTCCTGCTCTTCGAGGTCCACAGTGGCAGTGGTCACGCCATCAACGCGCTCGAAGCTGATGTGGCCGGTAAATTCGCTGGTCTCTTTGCCAGACCAGCCGAACCATATGCCGCCGTGCTCCCGCAACGCAGCCGAAAGGGCCACGGCCAGGCCGCCCTGTGCGCCGCCACCGGCACTGACGCGGTTTGATATGACGATCAGCCTGCTCATCGGACGCTGTTCCATGGCTTGCTCAACAAGACGGCGCAGTTGATCAAGCCGACGAGCGAGTAGGTTTGCGGGTAATTGCCCCACAGTTCGCCGCTGACGGGATCGATGTCTTCCGACAGCAGGCCGGCCGGCGTGCGGCGGGTCAGCATTTCTTCGTAAAGCGTTCGCGCTTCTATGGTCCTGCCGGTCAGGTGCAGCGCCTCTATCAGCCAGAACGTACACACGTTGAATGCGGTCTCGGGCAGGCCGAAATCGTCCTCCGTGGCATATCGGAGCATATGCGATCCGCGCCGCAGGCCAGCTTCAATTGCGGACAGTGTTGAGATGAACCGCGGATCGTCCGGCGCAAGAAATCGCAAATCCAGAAGTTGGATCACGCTCGCGTCGAGGTCGTCACCGGCAAAGGTCGCCGACATGCGCCCGGACTCCGGACGCCATGCTGCCTGCTCGATGCGAAGCCGGATATCCGCCGCGCGCTGCGCCCAGAAGGCAGCGCGATCGGCAAGGCCCAGCGCCGCCGCCGAATTGCCGAGGCGGTCACAGGCGGCCCAGCACATCGCTGCGGAATAGGTGTGAACCGATTGCCGTGTCCGAAGCTCCCAAAGACCCGCGTCCGGCTTGTCGAACAGCGCCCAGGCGCGTTCGCCAACTTTCTCGAGGGCCTCGAAATCTGCGGTGCCGGACATGCGCAGCAGTCGCTGGTCCAGGAAACCGTGCGTGTTCGAAAGGACGATCTGGCCATAGGCGTCGTGCTGTACCTGGGAGTAGGCGGCATTACCCACTCTAACGGGGCCCATGCCGCGATAACCCGCGAGGCTTTCGGCCACGCGCTCGTCCAGCGACGCTTCGCCCAAAACCCCGTAAAGCGGTTGAATATGCCCGTTCTTGGCGTTGTCGACAATGTTGCGAAGATAGGCGAGGTAGCCCTCCAGCACATCGAGTGCTCCGAGGCGGTTGAGTGCCTGCACCGTGTAATATGCGTCGCGAATCCAGCAGTAGCGGTAATCCCAGTTGCGTTGCGAACATGCATGCTCGGGGATGGATGTGGTCAGCGCGGCAACAATCGCGCCTGTTTCCTCGTGCTGGCAAAGCTTGAGAGTAATGGCCGAGCGAATGACAACGTCCTGCCACTCGACCGGGGTAGCCAGACCGCGAACCCATTCCCGCCACTCCGCAGCCGTGGCAGCCATCATCTGGTCCAGCGTCTCAGCTAGATCACCAGTAAAACTTTCATCGGGACCCAGAAAGAAATGCAGCGGTCCTTCAACGCGAAACACGCGCTCCTCTTCGACGAGGCCAATCGGTGCCGTGGTGGTTAGCCGAAGGGTGAGCGCGCCGGACAGGTAGCGCAGGTGGTTGGAACCGCCAATGCGAACCCCGCAGGCATTTCCCCAATCGCAAGTCGGCCGCAGTCGCACGCGAATGCGAGGTGAGCCGGCGACAGGCCGCACGATGCGGGCGTAGGCGACGGGTCGGTAGCTGCGTCCACTGCGTCGGAAGTAGGGGCAGAAATCGAGAACTTCAATTTCACCGCCGTGCGCATCGCGATGGCGTGTGACGAGAATTGGCGTGTTTCGAAGATATGCCTGTCTCGTCTGCTCGCAGTCCTCCAGATCGATCGCCCAAAAGCCGGTGTCCGGATCGTTTCCGCCAAGAAGCGCCGAGAAAAGCGTATCGCCATCGACACGAGGCACACAACCCCAAACGATCCGGCCCGCAGTGTCGATCAAGGCGGAAACTTGGCAATTGCCGATTGGCCACAGGTCGAGCGTCATGGCAATCGGACCGCTTCCCAGAGCCAATCTCGCAGAACGGAAGGAGAAGACATCCCGAAGTCGGCCAACGTGGGTCGCTGAGGCCCAATCAAGATTGCGTGCCCATTCAGTTCACGCGCGACCGCAAAGCCTGCCTCGTCTGTCTCATCGTCGCCGATGAAGACTGGCACCGTCCCTTCCATCGGCGCGCGGCTCATCATGCGCCGGACGGCGCGCCCCTTGTCGCCTCCGGCAACACGCAACTCGACCACCATCTTGCCGTGCTGAAGAGTCAGGCCCAACTCGTCCGACAACTGCTTGCAAAGCTGGTGCGCCCCGGCTTGGGATTCAGGACTCATGCGATAGTGCAAGGCGATTCCAAAGCTCTTCACCTCGACAAGGACGCCAGGACGGTCCTTTGCAAACAGGCGCATGCATACTGCGGCGACATCAAGCGAGGGCGGCCGAAACGGCCGTGCACGCACACCGTTCCAGCGAAGTTCGCACCCATGACTCCCGGATACGGAAAGCTGGCCTGAGACATCGCCCAATATGTCGTCGATCTGCGCAAGAGAGCGTCCACTGACGATCGCAAGGCGCCCTTCAAGCTTTCGAGCGAGTTCCATGAGTAGCGCTCGGGTTCGGGTGTCGGCCCGGACGTCATCGGGACGCTCGGCGAGGTCGAGCAGGGTGCCGTCGAGATCCAGGAATACCGTGGCATTCTCCAGCACCCGTACGGAGGGAACTGGCAAGTGTGCTCGGGTCGCGCCGATCGTACTTCTCCTTTGTTTGTTCCTGTCGACGCTGCGCTGGTCCCGATCCCGTCAGCAAGCGCAGCATCGACCCGGCCATCATCAGGGTGTCGACGAAGCGGGCTTGGCTGCTGCGTCGAGTTCGGCTGCCGTCATAGAGATGAACAGTCCTTGGGATCCCACACCAAATGCTTTTCGGCTCAGCGAAACCGGGCCGGCCGCGCGGTCAATCACGACGTGCTCGGCGGTCACTTCCTTGATGGTCCCGATCGGCGCTCCCGCTTTGCCCTTCACTTCCGCCCCGGCCACCAATGCTGCATCGAGTGCCGCTGAGGCTTTCTGCGTAGCGGCCGCGACCTGCTCGTTGATCTGCGCTTTTGTGATCGTGACCGAAGGTCCCTTGGAGCCAGCACCGAATGCGCTCTTTGGAAGCGTAGCCTTGTAGGTACCGGTATCGACCACCACCGCATCGTTGGTCACGCTGTCGATCTTACCGACCTCGCCACCCTGGGGATCATAGATCATCGCCCCTACGGCCAAGGCAGGAGCCGCGGCAGCACCAGAATCTGATTGGGCGCAGACTGTGCTTGGAACGCTCAACACCATGGCCGCTGCGATTATAGAAAGGGAAAACTTCACTTCAAAAACTCCCGTGTTGCAGAAAAGATTGGCGCAGAATTGGCTCAGGGCAGGCGGCCCCGCTCGTTCAGCAGCGTTGAAATGCCGGTGAGAAGAAGCGCATCGGCAAAGGGCTTTTGCAGCACCATGCTGCCGGGAACCCCTTTTGCAGGCCAGTCTGCCGCGCTGTCGCCCGTGATGTAGACCACGCAAAGATCGGGGATGAGTTCTCTTGCTTTCCGCGCCAGCGCCCAGCCATCAATCCCGTCGCCAAGCCTGATGTCAGTAATCAGCCCCGCAAACCGAGTGGCAGAATCAATGAGCAATTGAAGAGCTGAGTTACCGCTCGATGCTCCAACTACGTCGAAGCCGCCGCTCTCGAGCGTTTGCTCCATTGCGCACCGAATGAGGGCCTCGTCTTCAGCAACGAGCAGCGCAAGAAAATCCGTCAACCCGCTATTCCCCGCGCTCGACGGCGGGCATTGCTCCTGGATCGGCGACGACCCATGAACCCGTATTTTCATCGTGCATTAGGTGGCAAACCCGCCGCCCGTCGGACCAAAGTTCAGCGGGCATTGGCGACGAATATCGGTTCGCAAACGTGAGCGCGCTCGGCACATCTCCTGCGATGAACTGCAGCGTTTCCGGAGCCGACTGTGGCGATAACTGCATTGTCAATTGGTATAGTGGCATCGGCTCTTCCTGGCTTCTCGCCAAATTCGTCATTCTCTCCCGGCGAAATCACGTCCGGTCACGTTCGGACCTTCGGCTTTTATGGAACCGGATCGCCGCCGACGCGACGGACCGTGCCGGATTTTCGAAATGCAATACCGATGCTGATTGGTCCAATTGAAAGGATATGGAAGTTCTGATTGATTTAATCTATCAATTTGGGATGCTATCGTTTCGTCAATTGCAGTACCTTGTCGCCGTCGCCGACCGGCAGCATTTCCGGCGCGCCGCGGCTCAACTGCACGTGTCACAGCCAACGCTCAGCCTTCAGTTGCAGAAAATGGAGGAGCAGCTTGGAGTCCGGCTTATCGAGCGGGGGGTATCGCCGATACGGATCACGCCCGTCGGTCGCGAGATCGTATCGCGGGCGCGCAAACTCCTCCTGGATCTCAACGATCTCGAGGCATTTGCCAGGCGCAGCACGGGCGAACTCTTCGGAACGATCAGCCTTGGCGTTTCGCCGACGCTTGGCCCTTATCTCCTGCCGGGCATAGTCGGCGTCCTGAAGCGGTCGATGCCGGAACTCAGGCTTCATGTCCGGGAGGGAATTCCCAGCGAGCAGATGCTGGAGCTGCGAAGCGGGGCACTCGACTTGATGCTGACATCCATTGCGGCCGGGGGCAACGATCTGCACATGGAGCCGCTATTTGAAGAGCGTTTGTACCTCGTGGCGCCGCCCGAGCATCCTCTTTCGGCACGATCCAGGCTTAGCCGGGCTGATCTCAAAGACATCCAGGCGCTGAGTATCGATCCCCGCTATCCCTTTTACCACCAGACCCGGGAAATTTGTGATGAACTCGGGCTCGAGCTGCTGGGTGACTACGAAGGCACCAGTCTCGACAGCTTGTGCCAGATGTGCGCATCGGGCCTTGGCCTCGCGATTCTGCCAGAACTCTATCTGCGCTCCGACGTTGGCGGGAAAAACGTTGTCGCGCCGCTTCGCATCGATGATTGGTCGGGCACGCGATCGGTGGCGGCGCTTTGGCGCAATGGCTCTGTCTATGGCGAGAACTACCGCGAGATCGCAATGGTCATCCAGCGCGAAGCCCGACTGCTTCTTGATGGCAAGATAGGGAGCTGACAGACATGGCGCGCACCATGGCTTCACGAGCCGCTGTGCTTCACCTGTGCGGGTCGGAAGCCCTGTGCCAGGGTATGGTAAAGCTTGGCATGACAAACCTTGCTGCTCACCCAGTCGGCAATCAGTGCCGCGATAAATAGCGGTAGTATCATTGCACGGTCGGCGGTCATTTCCATGACGATAATCACCGCGGTCAAAGGAGCACGTACGACGCCGGTGAAATAGGCGGCAACGCCCAATAGCACGAGCGCGCCCGACGGCTCTCCCTTGGCGAAAAACGACACGAGTTGCCCAAGCCCTGCACCCACCGACAAGGAAGGAGCAAAGATCCCACCGGGCGCGCCGCTGAGCGCGGTTGCCAAAGTGGCGATGAACTTTGCAGGTCCAAATGCAATCGAAGCCTGGCCCCCGCTGAGCAATTCGCGCGTCGTCTCGTAACCCGTGCCCCAGCTGGCTCCCCCACTCGCGAGCCCTGCTCCGGCTACGACAATACCGCAAGCAAGCGCGACTTTTAGCGGGTGAGAACGCGCCAGAACAAAGAGACGGCGCTCCGATGTGGCCATTGCCACAAGGCACCGCGAGAACGCGCCTCCAGCTAGCCCGCCAAGTATGCCAATCACGGGCGCCAGGACGGCAATGTCCCGGATAGCCAGATGCCGGGACATGGCGCCGAAATAGACATAGTCGCCTGCGATTCCGAGGCTGACGAGGCCCGAGATCATAACCGCTGCCATGACAAACACCGCGACCTTCTGCTCGAACGCTGCAGCCAGTTCCTCGATCGCAAAGGCAACGCCTGCAAGCGGCGTGTTGAACGCGGCTGCGACGCCCGCCGCACCGCCAGCGATGATCACGCCGGCGTTGACCGGCACGCGCAGCCAGCGATGCACCGCTACCATGAGTGCTGCACTGATCTGGACGGTTGGCCCCTCTCTTCCAACCGCGCCGCCTCCGCACAGCATCGCGAGTGTCCCGGCGAACTTGGCGGCTGCGGTGCGGAGCGAGATCAGAGGACCATCTGCACTTGCTGCCGGATTGTGGCCTGCCGCCATGACCTGCGGAATCCCGGAGCCACGCGCTTCGGGGAACCAACGCCGGGTGAGGCCGACGACCAGCACGAAAACGAAAGGAGTTCCTGCTGCGGTCAGTAGCGGATTGGTGGCAAACGCACGAGTAAACACATGCTGGGCCAATTCGCCGCTCTGGGCAAAGACGATTGCGACAAGGCCCAGAAGCACCGCGCCGATGACTGCGGCGGCGCGTGCCAGCAAAGTCCCTCGATCGAAGCGATAATTCTCAAGCCCGAATTTTGCCAAGATGCTCATCCGGACCAACTAGGGTACCAGCAAGGGTCACGCAACCGGTCGACCTACCGTGACGGCAACCCCATCAGAACGGAAAGAAATGATGGATTGCCAGCACGGCGACAGCCCACGTCAGCAAGTTTAGCGGCAAGCCAACCTTCACGAAGTCGGTGTAGCGATAACCTCCCATCTGATAGACGAGCACGTTGGTCTGATATCCGAAGGGGGTGGCAAATGCCGCACTGGCGGCCATCATGATGGTGACGAGGAATGGCCTGGGACTAACTGCGAGACTTTCCGCCAACGCCACCGCGACCGGGGTCAGCAGCACCGCAACAGTAGCATTGGACAGGAGCTCGGTGAGCAGTAGCGTTGCCCCGTAAAGCAGGACGAGCGCTGCAAGCGGTCCCACGCCGTTGACGGACGACACCATCCACCCGGTCGCTTCAGCAGCAAGTCCGGTTTGCTCCATGGCGATGCCGATGACGACCATCCCGGCGATCAGCAGCAGGATCTCGGGCCGAAGGCCGGAATAGGCCTGATCCGGTGAAATGACCCGCAGCAGTATAAGCACCACCGCACCGGCAAAGGCAGCGGCTGCAATCGGCACGAGGTCCACTGCGGCGACCGCAATGACTGTCAGGAACACGGCAACCGAAACCAGGGCCATGCCAGGACGAAACGGATGGACTTCGGCAAAGACCTGCGTGTCTTCCAAGGAGTCTCCCGTAACATCGACGTGACTGACGGGATGGCGGACAACGTCGAGCGAGGTGGCGGCATTCTCCGGCGACAGTCCGTCCGCACCTTTCCCGCTGGCGACAAGCCGCCCGGTGAACAGCATCAGGTAGATGCCCCCCGCGATTGCCATAGCGATCCCCACCGGCGTGATTTCGAAGAGGCCGAAAGGCGCCTGGCCCGACGAACGGGCCATGTCGTCAACCAGCAGGTTGGTGGACGTGCCGATGAGGGTGCAGCAGCCGCCTAGAACGGCGACGTAGGATAGCGGCATGAGGAAGCGGCGAGGATCGAGACCGATCGACTTGGCAACATCACGAATTACCGGTGCGGCCACAACGACAATTGGGGTGTTATTCAGGAATGCCGATCCCACCCCGGACAGGGTGATCAGGCCCCACAGCCCGACTGCTCCCGTACGACGGCATAACAGAACCGCCTTGTCGATTGCCTTGTCGAGCAGGCCTGACAATTCGAGCGCATGCGCAATCACGAACAGCGACGCCAGGGTCAGAATCGCGGGACTCGCGAAGGCGCCCTGGACCTCACTCGGCCTGACTGCGCCGGTGACAAGCAGAATTGCAGCTCCGGTCAGGGCGACAACATCGGCGCGCATCCGGTCAGCTATTAGCGCGGCCACCACGCCGATCAGGACAGCCAAGGTTATAATCTGTTCAAGGGTCATGCGCTTGACGACTTACAGGCGGATGACGGGGTGGACAATCGATGCTAGGTTTTTGATATGATGCACACGCGAGAGAATACCGGACCAGTACGCCGAAATGTCATCGCCGGACTGGCCCTTCTGGCGGTGGCGCAGGTCATCTCGGGGTGCCAGCAGAAATCCGATCCGGCCCCCGAGCAAACGGCTAATCCTCAACCCGAAAAGTCTACCGCTGCCGCGCAAATCCCGGCGGTCAAAACGTTATATGCCGTGGGCCGTTCCGATTTGCTCGCCGCCGCTGCCGCTGCTGCCGACGAAGTCGCCGCCGGGAACGCGCTACCCAAGTCCAATCTCGAACTGACCAGCCGGGGATTCGAACTCCGGCTGCAGTTTGCCTGCGGCGACGGCATTCTCGGCAAATGGGGTGAGTGGAGCTTTGATCCCCAAACGCGCGTCTTGCGCGCTACGTTCCGTCCGCAGAACTGGGGCGAGGACCCGGTTTTTGCGCGGATGGCCGCGGGAACATCCTATGATGCTGCTGAAGGCTTCTGGATCGAACGGCCTTGGACCCGCGCGGAACAGTGTCCTCCCGCGCCGGCCCATTCGTCAGGTCCGTCAACTGTCCCAGAGAACGGAACCGCTCCAACGCCGATGGCAGCCGAGGGCGCCCTGGCCCTCGTGCAGTATTTCTCGCCAGATACGCCTCGCATGCTGAGGCGCGGCAATCGGCCCTATACCTACACTGCGAAACTCGCTGCCGAAAGGCAGGCTCTGCCTCTAGGACTGCGTGTCAAGGTGGTTGGCCGAATCTCCGGATTTGCGGATGGACAGCCCATTCACTGTGTTGTGAAAACACCATCCAAACCGCCTATTTGTGCCATTGCAGTCGAATTCACCCAGGTGATCCTCGAAGATGTCGGCACAGGCGAGAGTCTCACCGAGTGGGGCGGATAGAGGAAGCTGCAGAATAGACCGGGTTGGAAGCCCGTGCTCATAATGCCTGCTGGGAACGACCGGGTCTGGTCGACTCCGCCTCGGGCGGAGTTCTCAGCGCTCTGCATTGTGCCTTTCAACATTCGATACGTCATCCGGGATTTCTTGCCGCAGCGTCGGCCCCTTTGCCAAGCGTCGGCCGAGCGCCGTGACAAAGGCATCGTAACGCTCGCCTGCCTTGGCCCGGGCTGCCTGGGCAGCCGGTTCTGGCAAGGCCGGTGTGGTTGCCAGCCAGAAGCGGATGAAAACCGCCAGGCTCTCGATCCCGATACCCACATCACGCTCCGTCCGTGCCAACCGGCGATCGAGCCGATCGAGACGCTTTGCCAATGCCGCCTCGCGGCGATCGGCAGCATCGGGCGAAAGAAACGAAGCAATCGCCGCCTCGGCCACCAAGGACTGCGACTGATTGCGGCGAGCAGCATAGTCGGCCAACATCGTCATGACGTCGGGATCGAGATAAACGGAAATCTGGGCTTTCTTCTTGCGGATGGCCATGGCGATCAGATTTCCATGCCGTCGTCGAAGTCGAGCGATGCCTGCCGGGCCACGCCTTGCATCATCCCGGTCAACCGTTGATTTCGCGCGGCCAGATGGTCTTCCTCATCGGTGTGATCGCCATCGAGATCAAACTCGTTCTGGACGGGCTGCCGGTTCTCGACAGGTTGGGTCAGGCTCAGCTCGGGCTGCTGCCGACGCTCGGAATCGGTCGTATCGTCATCGTCACCATTCGCGACCGGCACTGCCGGAGCGGACGCAGTCTGTGGCGGCAGGGCCAAGCCGGTCCAGTCGTCTGCCCGCACCTTTTTTGGAGCGGCCAAAGCGGGCGGCGGCAAGATCCGCTCCTTGAAACGCGCATCCTCGTAATAACGGGCCTTCTTGGCTCTGATCGGCGGAATCCCGGCGACCATCACGATTTCATCGGCGGGAGGCAGTTGCATGATCTCGCCCGGCGTCAGCAACGGTCGCGCCGTTTCCGAGCGAGACACCATCAAGTGCCCAAGCCAGGGCGAGAGCCGGTGCCCGGCATAGTTGCGCATAGCCTTCATTTCGGTGGCCGTGCCCAGTGCATCCGATACACGCTTGGCGGTGCGCTCGTCGTTGGTCGCGAAACTCACACGAACGTGGCAGTTGTCGAGGATCGAATTATTGGGGCCGTAAGCCTTTTCGATCTGGTTCAAGGACTGGGCGATCAGGAAGCTCTTCAACCCGTAGCCTGCCATGAAAGCGAGCGCGCTTTCAAAAAAGTCGAGGCGGCCCAGGGCAGGAAACTCGTCCAGCATCAAGAGCAGCCGATGCCGGTCACGTTTCGCCTGCAAGTCCTCGGTGAGGCGGCGTCCGATCTGGTTCAGCAGGAGCCGGATGAGCGGTTTGGTCCGGTTGATGTCGGATGGCGGGATGACGAGGTAGAGCGTTGTCGGATGCTGCCCGCTGACGATATCGGTGATGCGCCAGTCGCAGCGACGGGTCACTGCCGCGACCACCGGATCACGATAAAGGCCAAGAAAGGACATAGCAGTGGACAGTACGCCTGAGCGTTCATTGTCCGATTTGTTGAGCAGTTCGCGGGCCGCGCTGGCGATGACCGGATGCGGGCCATCCTTCCCCAGATGCGCCGTCGTCATCATCGCGGCAAGCGTCGATTCGATCGGCCGTTTGGGATCGGAGAGGAAAGCGGCGACGCCGGCGAGCGTCTTGTCGGTTTCGGCGTAAAGCACGTGGAGAATCGCGCCGACCAGCAGGGCGTGGCTGGTCTTCTCCCAGTGGTTGCGTTTCTCCAAGCTCCCTTCAGGGTCAACGAGGATGTCGGCGATGTTCTGGACATCGCGCACTTCCCACTCGCCGCGCCGGACTTCGAGCAGCGGGTTGTAGGCGGCCGATTTCGCATTGGTCGGATCGAACAGCAACACCCGCCCGAAACGCACCCGAAAACCCGCGGTGAGCTGCCAGTTCTCGCCCTTGATGTCGTGAACGATGGCGGAGCCTGGCCATGCGAGCAGCGACGGTACAACCAGGCCGACGCCCTTGCCTGAGCGGGTCGGTGCAAAGCACAGCACATGTTCCGGCCCATCATGCCGCAAATAGTCATGGTGGAAACGCCCGAGCACCACACCGTCTGGACCGAGCAGACCGGCAGCGTGAACCTCATTTGGTTCAGCCCAACGCGCCGAACCGTAAGTCTCGACCTTCTTCGCTTCGCGTGCGCGCCAGACTGACATGGCGATCGCAACGGCGACCGAGATGATGCCGCCAGACGCCGCGATATAGGCGCCTTCGATGAAGATGGCCGGGGCATAGGCATCGAAGCCATACCACCACCAGAAGAACGAGGGCGGCGGATAGAAGGGGAAGCCGAAGAGGTGAAACCACGGGCCGCCCAGTTCCGGTTGGAAGGCGAGCCGCCAGGCTACCCATTCGGTCGCGGTCCATGTGGTCAGGAGCACGATCAGGAAGACGGTGATGATCTGACCCCAGAGAATTTTGGTGGCGGCCATGGAAAGTCCTTTCGAGAGGGTGGGTCAGAGGCCGAGGCCGCGTTTGCGGGCGAAGCTCCAGTCGATGCCGCCGTCGGTGCGGGCCACGCCCGAGACGTGGCGACCGAGGTGCTTTTCGAGGGCGGGCGTCCAGGGCACGAGTTGGAAGCCGAGGCCATCGTCGAGCATCGCGAAGCGGCCTGAGGCCAGCGTCAGGCGCTGCCGGTAGGTCCCGGCGACATATTCGCCGCTACCTGCCTGATTGAAGGGCTTGCCGGTCTCGGTGGCCAGCTTGTCGCCAACTGCCGCGACCTCCTGGCGCCGCAGCGTCTCGATGAGATTGCGGGCAAAGCTGACCTGAGTGCCGCGCTGTTCGGCAAGGCCCTGCTTCATGAGATGTTTGGCCCTGCGATCCAGAGCCTCGCGGACTTCGCCTCCGAACCCGCTCTCGGACATTAAGTACGGCGCGCGGGCGATAGCTTGCCGGTCCAGCCAGGTCGCCCCGGATGCCGTGACCTGGCGATCAATGTCGAGATCCGATCGGACGGCCAGCGCCGCGCGTCGAATGCCGCGTGCATCGTCGAAGCTGCGCAGTTCGAC
>Ga0172382_10006885_pt1 | contig 16340 bp, 15 predicted proteins | sample Leawel138RmetaG_FD_122245 | JGI IMG/M metagenome (GOLD analysis project Ga0172382, IMG submission 122245) | Leachate microbial communities from a municipal landfill in Southern Ontario, Canada - Leachate well 138R metaG | ecosystem: Engineered > Solid waste > Landfill > Unclassified | place...
CGGACCTGGTCGATGGCGTCAGCAAGCTGACCCAGATGACCTTCGAGACCAAGGCCGAGGCCCAGGCCGAGAACTTCCAGAAGATGGCCCTGGCCATGGCCCGGGATATCCGCGTGATCCTGGTCAAGCTGGCCGACCGGCTGCACAACATGCGCACCCTGGGCGCGCTGAAGCCGGAAAAGCGCCGCCGCATCGCCCGGGAAACCCTGGAAATCTACGCCCCCATCGCCAACCGCCTGGGCATGCACAGCCTGAGCACCGAGTTCGAGGACCTGGGCTTCAGCGCCATGTACCCGATGCGCTCGCGGATGATCGCCCAGGCCGTGCGCGATGCCCGCGGCAACCGCAAGGAACTGCTGAACAGGATTCTCGAATCGCTGCAGGCCTGTCTCGAGCGCGAGGGGCTGCAGGGCAAGGTGCTGGGCCGCGAGAAGCACCTGTACGGCATCTATCAGAAGATGCGTGAGAAGCGTAAGGCGTTCAACGAGATCATGGATGTCTACGCCTTCCGCATCATCGTCGACAAGGCCGACACCTGCTACCGCGTGCTCGGCGCGGTGCACAGCCTGTACAAGCCCTTCCCCGGTCGTTTCAAGGACTACATCGCGATTCCCAAGGCCAACGGCTACCAGTCCCTGCATACCACGCTGTTCGGTATGCACGGGGTGCCGATCGAGATCCAGATCCGCACCGAGGAAATGGAAGACATGGCCAACAACGGGATCGCCGCGCACTGGGTGTACAAATCCAAGGACGAGGTGATCAACGGCAATCATGCGCGCACCCGCCAATGGCTCAAGGGCGTGCTCGAACTGCAGCAGCGCGCCGGCAACTCGCTGGAATTCATCGAGAACGTCAAGATCGACCTGTTCCCCGATGAAGTCTACATCTTCACCCCGAAAGGCCGCATCATGGAGCTGCCCAAGGGCTCCACGCCAGTGGATTTCGCCTACGCCGTGCATACCGACGTGGGCAACAGCTGCATCGCCTGCCGCATCAACCGACGCCTGGCGCCGCTGTCCGAGCCGCTGGAAAGCGGCCAGACCGTGGAGATCATCACCGCCCCCGGCGCCCGACCGAACCCGGCCTGGCTGAGTTTCGTGATCACCGGCAAGGCGCGCAGCAACATTCGCCATCTGCTCAAGCACCAGCGTCATTCCGAGTCCATCGCCCTCGGCGAGCGGCTGCTGGACAAGGTGCTGGTCAGCTTCGACACCAGCCTGGAGCAGATTCCCGAGCAGCGCATCCAACGCATCCTCAGCGATTGCGGCATGGCCACCCTGGAAGACCTGCTGGCCGACATCGGCCTGGGCAACCGCATGGCCTATGTCACCGCCCGGCGCCTGCTGACCAGTGACACGCCGGCCGAGGCGGAAGCCGTCAGGACCGATGCGGTGGTGCAGCAGCCCAGCAGCGAGGAAAAGCCCCTGGCGATCCGTGGCACCGAGGGCCTGGTGGTCAGCTTCGCGCGCTGCTGCAACCCGATCCCGGGCGACCCCATCGTCGGCTTCATCACCACCGGCAAGGGCATGGTCATCCACCAGGAGACCTGCAACAATCTCGCCGAGCATCGCGGCAACAGTGACAAGATTCTGCAACTGACCTGGGATAAGAATGTCAGTGGCGAATTCACCGTGGAATTGCGTGTCGAATTGGAACACCAACGCGGCATCATCGCCCAGCTGGCCACCAGCATCACGGTCGCCGACGCCAGCATCGACAAGATCAGCGTCGACGAGCGTGACGGCCGGGTCAGCGTGGTGCAACTGGTATTGCGGGTGCGCGGTCGTCTGCACCTGTCACAACTGATCAAGCGTATCCGCGCCCTGCAAGGGGTGATGCGGATCACACGCCTGAAGAACTGAACCAATGGAGACATTCATGAACAAGCAAGTCATCACCAGCGAACACGCTCCCGCCGCGATCGGCACCTACTCCCAGGCGATCAAGGTCGGCAATACCGTGTACCTGTCCGGCCAGATCCCGCTGGACCCGCAGACCATGGAAGTGGTCGAAGGCTTCGAAGCTCAGGTCTGCCGTGTGTTCGACAACCTGGCACTGGTAGCCGAAGCCGCTGGCGGCAAGCTGCAGGATATCGTCAAGCTGAACATCTTCCTGACCGACCTGAACAACTTCGCCAAGGTCAACGAAATCATGGGCCGTTACTTCGAACAGCCCTACCCGGCCCGCGCCGCCATCGGCGTCGCCGCACTGCCCAAGGGCGTGCCGGTGGAAATGGACGGCATCCTGGTCGTCGGCTGAGCCAACCCGATTCAATCGATACCGATTATTTGTGGGAGCGGCGCCCCGCCGCGATAGGCGACCGCCGACTGGCGCTATGATTGCCATACCGCTGATCGCGGCGGGGCGCCGCTCCTACAGGTCGTGACACAGGGGAGTTACGCGAGCATGCTCGCGTAACCCTCCCGATAACTCGGATACTGCGGCGCCCAGCCCGATTCCCGAGCCAATTCATTACTGCACCGCTTGCTGCCCACCCGGTTAGCCGTTGCCCCTTCTGCCAGCAGCTCCACTCCCAACTGCTCCGCCAACCACTGCGCGACCTCATGCAATGGCGCCGGCTCATCGTCCACGCCCAGGTAACAGGGCGCCAGCAACTCGCCCTGGTCGGCCTGCAGCAGCAGGTGCTCGAGCAGCCCGGCGGCGTCATCACGATGGATACGGTTGGTGTATTGCTCGGGGACCTGGGGTACATGCAGGCCATTGCACACCTGTTCGATCAGCCGGGTGCGGCCCGGCCCGTAGATACCCGCCAGCCGCACCACGGACGCAGCAATGCCACTGCGCAGCGCCACGTCCTCGGCCTCGATCAGCAGCGGCGCGGTAGGCGTGGCGGCCAGCGCCGCACTGTTCTCGGTCACCCACTCGCCATCGCTCTGGCCATACACCGCGGTGCTGGACACCTGCAGCAGGTGCCGCGGCGGCTGCCGGCTGCTGCCGAGCCAGCCCAGTACATGCTGCAAGCCCTCGATATACAACCTGCGGTACAACTCGGCATCGCGCCGCCCGGCCGCCGGGCAATACACCAGGTAATCCACTTTGGCCGGCCACTCGGCCGGCCGGGCGGCGACGGTCACATCGGCGGCGATGCGATTCAGCCCCTCGGGTAACCCCGACGGGTCCCGGCGCACGCCGCTAACCTGCCAGCCATGCTGTTGCATCCGTAGCGCCAGCGCCGTGCCGAGGTCGCCACAGCCCACAATAACCAGATGTTTCATCCTGATTGTTTTCCTCTATCGACCAACCCGCTATGCTTGCTGAAACTTTCGCGAGCAGTATACGACATGACCCTGACCGAACTTCGTTACATCGTCACCCTGGCCCAGGAACAGCACTTCGGCCATGCCGCCGAGCGCTGCCACGTTTCCCAGCCGACCCTGAGTGTCGGTGTGAAGAAGCTCGAGGAGGAGCTGGGCATCATGCTCTTCGAGCGCACCAAGAGCGCGGTACGCGTCACCCCGGTGGGCGAGAAGATCATCGCCCAGGCCCAGCGCGTGCTGGAAGAGGCCATGGCCATCCGCGAGCTGGCCAGTGCCGGCAAGAACCAGCTGTCGGCGCCGCTCAAGGTCGGTGCCATCTACACCATCGGGCCCTATCTGTTCCCGCACCTGATTCCCCAGCTGCATCGGGTGGCGCCGGAGATGCCGCTGTACATCGAGGAAAACTACACCCACGTGCTGCGCGACAAGCTGCGCAACGGCGAACTCGATGCGGTCATCGTCGCACTGCCGTTCAATGAGCCGGACATCCTGACCAGACCCCTGTACGACGAGCCGTTCAGCCTGCTGATTCCGGCGGACCATCCCTGGGCCGAACGCGACCACGTCAGCCTGGATGATCTGGACGATGACCGCCTGCTGCTGCTGGGTGAAGGCCATTGCTTCCGCGATCAGGTACTGGAAGCCTGCCCCACCACCCGCCGCAACGACGAGCCGAGCAAGCACACCACCATCGAGTCCAGCTCGCTGGAAACCATACGTCACATGGTCGCCTCCGGCATGGGCATGACGGTGCTGCCGATGTCGGCCGCCGATGATCGCTACTACAGCTCCGACCTGCTGCTGACCAAGCAATTCAAGTCGCCGGTGCCGTACCGGACCGTGGCCATCGCCTGGCGCGCCAGCTTCCCGCGGCCGCGTGCGGTGGAGATTCTCAGCGACTCGATCCGTCTGTGTTCGGTCGGCGCCCCCGCCGACAAGCAACAGGCCTGATCACAGCATGTCGCTGCAGCTTGAACGCACACCACTGACGGTGTTCAAGGGCGTCGGCCCGGCGCTGGCGGACAAGCTCGGCCGCCTCGGCCTGAACAGTGTGCAGGATGTGCTGTTCCACCTGCCACTGCGCTATCAGGACCGCACCCGGGTGACCCCGATCGGCGCCCTGCGCCCAGGCATGGATGCGGTCATCGAAGGCACGATAATGGGTGCGGACGTGGTGATGGGGCGACGGCGCAGCCTGCTGTGCCGCCTCCAGGATGGCAGTGGCACCCTCAGCCTGCGTTTCTACTATTTCTCCGCCGCGCTCAAGGCCAACCTGCAGCGCGGCAGTCAGTGGCGCTGCTACGGGGAAGTGCGGCCCGGTGCGTCCGGGCTGGAAATCTACCACCCGGAGATGCAGAACCTCGATAGCGCGCAACCGGCCCCGGTAGCCACCACCCTGACGCCGATCTACCCGGCCACCGAGGGACTGTCGCAACAGCGTTTGCGCAGCCTCAGCGAAGCGGCGCTGGCCTGGCTGGACCAGGGCAACAGCCTGCCGGACCTGCTGGCACCGGAGCTGACCGAACAGTATCAGTTGCCACCGCTGCGCGAGGCCATCCGCACCCTGCACCGGCCGCCGCCGGATGTCGATCTGCAGGCGCTGGAGGAGGGCCGCCATTGGGCCCAGCACCGGCTGGCCTTCGAGGAGCTGCTGGCCCATCAGCTGACCATGCTGCGCCTGCGCGCCGAGGTGCGTCGGTACCGGGCTCCGGTAATGCAGGCTAGCGGGGAATTGGCGCAGGCCTATGTCCGTCAGTTGGGCTTTGCGTTGACCGGTGCCCAGCAGCGGGTGGCCGAGGAGATCCGCGTCGACCTGCAGCAGCCCCGCCCCATGCTGCGCCTGGTGCAGGGCGATGTCGGTGCCGGCAAGACGGTGGTCGCGGCACTGGCCGCGCTGCAGGCGCTGGAAGCCGGCTGGCAGGTAGCCTTGATGGCACCGACCGAGATCCTCGCCGAGCAGCATTTCAACAATTTCCAGCGCTGGTTCGCCGCACTGGGCATTTCCGTGGCCTGGATGGCCGGCAAGCTCAAGGGCAAGACCCGCGCCAACCAGTTGCAGATGATCGCCACCGGCGAGGCGGCCATGGTGGTCGGCACGCATGCGCTGTTCCAGGACGAGGTGCGGTTTCACAATCTGGGGCTGGCGATCATCGACGAGCAACATCGCTTCGGTGTACAGCAACGCCTGGCGCTGCGCGACAAGGGCGCCGCCGGACGCTTCTCGCCGCATCAGTTGATCATGACCGCCACGCCGATCCCCCGCACCCTGGCGATGAGCGCCTACGCCGATCTGGACACCTCGATCCTCGATGAGCTGCCGCCCGGGCGCACCCCGATCAACACCGTGCTGGTGTCCGACAGCCGCCGCGACGAGGTCATCGAGCGGGTGCGCGCCGGCTGCGCCGAGGGGCGCCAGGCATACTGGGTATGCACCCTGATTGAGGAATCCGAACAACTGCAGGCCCAGGCTGCGGAAGTGACCTGGCAGAATCTCTGCGAGCACCTGCCGGAACTGTCCATCGGCCTGATCCACGGGCGCATGAAGGCCACCGAGAAGGCCGAGATCATGCAGGCGTTCAAGGAAGGCGACCTGCATCTGCTGGTCGCCACCACGGTGATCGAAGTCGGCGTGGATGTGCCCAACGCCAGCCTGATGATCATCGAGAACCCCGAACGCCTGGGGCTGGCGCAACTGCACCAGTTACGCGGCCGGGTCGGTCGTGGCAGCACCGCCAGCCACTGCGTGCTGCTGTATCACGCGCCGCTGTCGGCCCTCGGCCGGGAGCGCCTGGGCATCATGCGTGAAAGCTCGGACGGTTTCGTCATCGCCGAAAAGGACCTGGAGCTGCGCGGCCCCGGCGAGGTACTCGGCACCCGTCAGACCGGGCTGGTGCAATTTCGTGTGGCCGATCTGGTACGCGACGCCGACCTGCTGCCACAGGTACAGGAAGCCGCCGCGAGTCTGGCCCGCCACCATCCGGAACGGGTCGGCGCGATCATCGACCGCTGGCTGGCCGAGGGGCAGCAATTCGCCCAGGTATGAAACAGGCGCCGCAGGCAAAAACTGCTAAGATCGCTGCAAACGCCATACTTCGGACTCTCCGGACAAGGAATCATCTGATGACCACTCCAGCAGCCACGTCAGCCAGTGCCAGCCTGCCCGACCTATTGGAAAAGCAACTGCAGCGCCAGGCCATCGCCTATCAGCTGCGCTCGCAGCACCAGGCCGGCCCCACCGCCCAGCAGGTGCAGGTGTGTCTGTTGTGCGATGACGACGGCATGCTGCTGACGTTGATTCCCGCCGATCACCTGCTGGATCTGAGCGTCCTCGCCCAGGTTACCGGGCGCCAGCTGCAACCGGTACGCGATCAGCAGTTGCAGGATATCCTCGCCCGCCATCAGCTGACTTACCTGCCCGGCCTGCCGATGCTGGTGGAAGCGCCCTGTTTCATCGAACAGCAACTGCTGGCCCAGTCCCGGGTATGGATGCCCAGCGGCCTGCCCGGCTGGTGTCTAGAGCTGGACAGCGATGCCATTGGCCGGCTGGCAGCGTCCGCCACCGCGGCCACCTTCGCGGTTCCGCTGGCGGGCATCGAATGCAGTGCCGAGGATCCCGAGCAGGACCAGCAGGACATCAACCTGGCGGTGAAGAATTTCACTGCGCTGCGCATGCGCCAGCGGCTCGAGGAAACCATCGAGATCCCGCCGCTGTCCAGCACCGCGCAGCGGATCATGAAATTGCGGGTGAACCCCGACGCCACCGTCGAGCAGCTCACCGATGTGGTGGAAACCGATCCCAGCCTGGCGGCGCAGGTGGTCAGCTGGGCGTCCTCCTCATTCTATGCTGCCCCCGGCAAGATCCGCTCGGTGGAGGATGCCATCACCCGCGTGCTGGGCTTCGATCTGGTGATGAACCTGTCGGTCGGCCTGTCCCTGGGCAAGACCTTCAGCCTGCCCAAGGATGCGCCGGAACGCACCACGCCGTACTGGGAGCAGGCGATCTATACCGCCGCTGCGATCGAGGGCCTGGCCAAGGCCATGCCGCGCGAGCAGCGCCCGGAGCTGGGCCTGAACTACCTGGCCGGCCTGCTGCACAACTTCGGCTATCTACTGCTGGCGTATATCTTCCCGCCCTACTTCAAGTTGATCTGCCGGCATATGGAGGCCAACCCGCATGTGCCGGCCTGGCTGCTGGACCAGCACCTGCTCGGCGTCAACCGGGACCAGATCGGCAGCTGGCTGATGCGCTACTGGGACATGCCGGCGGAAATCTCCACCGCCATCCGTCATCAGCATGACCCCGACTATCAAGGGGAGCACCATCTGTATGCCAACCTGGTATATCTGAGCCTGGCTCTGCTGCGTGAGCGGGAACTGGGAGACGGGCCGTCACTGAGCATACCCGATGCGCTGCTGCAGCGACTGGGGATGACCCGGGAAACAGCGGATCAGGCGGTGGACAAGGTGCTGGATGCGCGGGATGCGCTACGCAAGCTGGTGAACGAATATCAGCTCGGCTTCAACCGCTGAGAACCAAGCGCTAGCTACCGGGGGCCTGCCGGCCCCCGGCCGGTGGATCAATTGACAGAGTCTTTCAGTCCCTTGCCGGGTTTGAAGGCGACGGTGTTGCTGGCCTTGATCTTGACTGGCTCACCGGTCTGCGGGTTCTTGCCGGTCCGGGCACCGCGATGACGCTGCAGGAAGGTGCCGAACCCGACCAGGGTGACGGTATCCTTGCGGCTCAGGGCCTGGGTGATTTCATCGAGAATCGCGTTGAGCGCACGGCTTGCCTGGTCCTTGCTCAGGTCAGCCTTGTCGGCAATAGCCGCTGCGAGTTCCGGTTTACGCATATAAAGCCTCACTATGTGTTGTTTTTGTTTTTCGCTGCCTGCTGCAACGATGCTTCTTCGCGACAGCCCGCCTTGCCTGGCCCAAGACTGTCAGAGCCCGCTCAGCATGGCACGACTCGAACGCCAGCGCCAGCCAAAATCCGGGCTGACAGGCCCTGTTATCGCCTATTTATTGGAAAAAGCCAAGAGTGTCTCATTGTCTGAGTTGAGCGCCGCGACCATTGCCGCTCCGCTTACCGCCGAGGCCATTCCCCGCCACCGGCAGATAAAAGCATTTGGCCATCCTGCCTCACCCGTGAGCAATGCGACGGATCCGCTTCGCCTCGCGCCCCGTTTCAGTCCAGGGTAATCAGCTCGAAATCGTCCTTGCCGACCCCGCAATCGGGGCACTGCCAGTCGTCCGGCACGTCTTCCCAGCGGGTGCCCGGCGCGATGCCGTCATCCGGCCAACCCTCGGCCTCGTCATAGATGAAGCCACATACAATGCACTGCCACTTTCTCATCGGCCCATCCCGGATCACCTGCAACTGAACGGAAAACCTCAACGCCCGAGACTACCGCAAAGCGTTGATTGCGGCCAACAGCAAGGCCCTCAGCGGGGCAATGCCGCACAATCATGCTACCCTCTGCACTTCGAAACACTGAGACAGCGACAGACAGTTCCATGCACACTCCCGATTGGCACTCACCCACCGCACATCCCGATACCCCCCATGGCGCACTGCTCGACTGGCTGAGTGGCGAGGGGTCGCTGACCCAACGGCTGATTGCCGCGGGGCGCGATGATTTCCGGGTGCAGGTGCTGGGCGAGAGCCAGCAGCCGGCACGTGCCGATGAGGCTGCCGCCCTCGGGCTGGCCAGCGGGCATCCGGTATGGATCCGTGAGGTGCTGCTGCATACGGCCGGCGCCCCACGGGTCTTCGCACGTACCGTGGCCGACCTGCAAGCCTTCAATGCCGCCGGCGTGCATCTGGAGAATCTCGGCAACCGCAGCCTCGGCGAACTGCTGTTCAGCGACCCGCGCATTCGCCGCGAACCGATCGAGATCAGCCGTTATCCGGCAGCCTGGCTACCCGCACAACAGCGAGCCGAGGGCTGCTGGGCACGACGCTCGCTGTTCGCCAGTGAGCGCCTGCAGTTGCTGGTTTGCGAAGTGTTTCTCCCCGGCTGGCCTCCGGCCGCCTGATCCACCCCTTGTTTTGGAGACTGTCGTGTCTGGCCTGTTGATAAAACCCCTGTCCCGCCTGCATCCACGCGCCATCGACTTCATTCAGCTGATGCGCCTTGACCGTCCCATCGGCACCTATCTGCTGCTCTGGCCGACCCTCTGCGCCCTGTGGCTGGCGGCCGGCGGTTTCCCGAGTCCGCTGTTGCTGGCGGTGTTCGCCGCCGGGGTGCTGCTGATGCGCTCGGCCGGTTGCGCGATCAACGACTTCGCCGATCGCAAGGTCGACGGGCATGTGAGCCGCACCCGCAACCGACCGCTGGCCACCGGCAAGGTCAGCGCCCGGGAAACCCTGGTGGTGTTCGCCATTCTGGTGGCGCTCAGCGCCTCGCTGTTGCTGTTCACCAACCTGCTGACCTTCAAGCTGGCGCTGGTAGCCGTGGCGCTGGCCACCGTGTATCCGTTCTGCAAGCGCTTCACCTTCTATCCCCAGGTGGTGCTCGGCGCCGCCTACTCGATGGCCATCCCCATGGCCTTCGCCGCGCAGACCGGTGAATTGCCGCCGGCACTGTGGCTGCTGTATATCGCCAATCTGCTGTGGACCGTGGCCTATGATACCGAGTACGCCATGTGCGACCGGCCGGACGACCTGGTCATCGGCGTCAAGTCCACCGCCATCCTGTTCGGCGAGGCCGACCGGCTGATCATCGGCCTGCTGCAGGGGCTGACGCTGTTGTGCCTGGTGCTGGTCGGCAGCCGCTTCGAACTGGGCGGCTATTACTACCTGGGACTACTGGCGATGCTGCTGAGCTTCGCCTGGCAGCAGTGGCTGATCCGCGAGCGCGAACCGCAGGCCTGTCTGACCGCGTTTCTGTCCAACCATTGGAGCGGCCTGCTGGTTTTTGCCGGGCTGCTGCTGGATTACCGCTTCGGCTAGAACCAGGCAGTCATACAACTGCAACAAAAGTGTTATCTAATCGTTGCCTGTCAGACACTGCAACTGGACGGAGCACCATGGCAGACAAGACCATACTGATCGTAGACGACGAAGCCCCGATTCGGGAAATGATTGCCGTTGCGCTGGAGATGGCCGGATACCACTGCCTTGAAGCAGAAAACACCCAGCAGGCCCACGCCAGCATCATCGATGCCAAGCCGGACCTGATCCTGCTGGACTGGATGTTGCCGGGTACCACCGGCATCGAGCTGGCCCGCCGCCTCAAGCGTGATGACCTGACCAGCGATATCCCGATCATCATGCTCACCGCCAAGGGTGAGGAGGACAACAAGATCCAGGGTCTGGAAGTCGGCGCCGATGACTACATCACCAAGCCGTTCTCCCCCCGCGAGCTGGTGGCCCGCCTCAAGGCGGTACTGCGCCGCGCCGGCCCGGTGGATGACGAAGCGCCGATCGAGATCGATGGCCTGCACCTGGACCCGGTCAGCCACCGGGTCACCATCGACGACAAGCCGGCCGAAATCGGCCCGACCGAATACCGCCTGCTGCAGTTCTTCATGACCCACCAGGAGCGCGCCTATACTCGTGGTCAACTGCTGGATCAGGTGTGGGGTGGCAATGTCTATGTGGAAGAACGCACCGTGGATGTGCACATTCGTCGCCTGCGCAAGGCGCTGGGCCCGAGCTACGAGGGTCTGGTGCAGACCGTGCGCGGTACCGGTTATCGTTTTTCCACCAAAGGCTGACAGCCCCTACCCCGTGACCGCATCGGCTTGGCGAGCAAACGGCAACAGACCCCTAGGACGACACAGGTGGAAGTAAACTGGTTCCGGGTAATCATCGGCAGGCTGTTCTGGCTGCTACTGGCCTGCCTGCTGGCAGGTCTGGCGCTGGGGCAACCGGCCTGGGCGCTGGTCATCGGCCTGAGTGGCTATCTGGGCTGGACGCTGTACCAGATGCAGCGTTTCCAGCACTGGCTGCACAACCGCCCTGGTGATCCGCCACCGGAAACCACCGGTATGTGGGGCGAGATCTTCGATGGCATCTACCACATGCAGCGCCGTGACAAGCGGGCGCGAGCCCGCCTGCAATCGGTCATCGAACGCATCCAGACCTCCACTGCGGCGCTCAGCGACGCGGTGGTGGTACTCGACAAGGACGGGCATCTGGAATGGTGGAACCACTCCGCCGAGCGCCTGCTCGGTCTGCGCGCCCCGGATGACAGCGGTCAGCATGTGCATAACCTGCTGCGCGACCCGCGCTTCGTCGAGTATTTCGACCGGGGCAGTTACCGGGAACCACTGGATATCCCCTCGCCGCTCAATATCAGCACCTGGCTGCAATACAACATCACCCGCTACGGCAATGGCGAGCGGCTGATGCTGGTGCGCGATGTGACCCGGCTGCACAACCTCGAACAGATGCGCAAGGATTTCGTCGCCAACGTTTCCCACGAACTGCGCACGCCGCTGACGGTGGTGGTCGGCTATCTGGAAACCATGATCGACAGCGATGATGGCAGCAATCCACGCTGGCTGCGCCCGTTGCATCAGATGCAGCAGCAGGCCCGGCGCATGCAGAGCCTGCTCAACGACCTGCTGATGCTGTCACGTCTGGAAACCTCCGAGGCGCGTGCCGAGGAAAAACCGGTGAGCATCGACCTGATGCTACCCGGCATCCGCAAGGATGCCCTGGCCCTGTCCGGTGAACGGCAGCACAACATCACCCTCGAGTGCACCACGCAGGCCCGTATCATGGGCCTGGAAACCGAGCTGCGCAGCGCCATCTCCAACCTGGTGTACAACGCGGTGAAATACACCCAGGACGGCGGCCAGATCCATATCAGCTGGTCCCAGGATGACCGCGGCGCACGCCTGAGCGTATCGGACAACGGCCCGGGCATCGCCCAGGAGCACCTGCACCGGCTCACCGAACGCTTCTACCGCGTCGACTCCAGCCGCAACAGCACCACCGGCGGCACCGGTCTGGGCCTGGCTATCGTCAAGCATGTATTGATGCGCCACCAGGGCGAGCTGCAGATCACCAGCACCCTCGGCCAGGGCAGCACCTTCAGCTGCGTGTTCCCCGCCGAACGCTTGATCTGAACATACGCCGGGCGGCAGCCCGGTCAGTGCTCGGCGGCGGCAATCAGCAGCGACAGGCGTTCCAGCTTGGCCGGGTCCTGATCGACGAATTTCAGCGTCACCAGCAGCCATTCGCAGTCCATGCGCTCCTCGAGCGCCGCCACCGTGTGCACATAGCCATTGATGCGCGCCACTTCCTGCTCGTCCTGCTGCTCCAGATCCAACACCGCGCTCTCGAATACGCTGGGCAGGCGCTCACTGCGGCGCACCACCAGCCGTGCATCACGCAGGCTCAGACTGCGGATCACGCAGGCGAACTGCTGCCCGGCGACACGCAACTGCGCCCGGGCACTGGAACGTGAGGTGCTGGCACGGCTATCGGCCTGCGCTGACACAGGCGGCACCGCCGGGGTGACTGGGGCTGGTGTCGGCTTGCGTCCGGCCAGCAGCGTATTGACCGACTCCATGGCATGGCCGGTGCTGGCCTGCAGACTGCGGCTACGCAACTGCTTCAGCTTGCCGGTACGCTGCAGCGCCTTGCTGACCTTGGAAATCAGTTGTTCGTTGCTGAACGGCTTGCCGACATAGTCGCTGACGCCGGCCTGGATGGCCTGCACCACGTTGTCGCGGTCGCCGCGGCTGGTGACCATGATGAACGGGGTCTTCTCCTGCCCGGGCTGGGCGCGGAACCACTGCAGCAGCTCCAGACCACTGAGCTCCGGCATTTCCCAATCGCACAGCACCAGGTCGAAGGCGACCCGACTGAGCAACTGTCGCGCCTTGCTGCCATTGACCGCTTCCTCGATCTGCAGGCCGGGAAGATGACTGCGCAGGGCTTTCTTGATCAGGTCGCGGATGAAGGGTGCGTCATCGACGACCAGCACGGACACACTCGCCATGGAATCTCTCTCTGTCGGTTACTGCGCAAGCTTAGCCCAGAGTGATGGCAGAAACCCAGCACGATGCTGCTCATTCAACGCAGCACCACCTGTAACTTGCGAGAGATTCCGTCATTGCGAACCGCAACGCGGTGAAGCAATCCACAGACACGGAGTCACCGGCCCCCATGGATTGCCGCGCCCTTCGGGCTCGCAATGACGGCGACATCACCGACAAGCTCAGAGCTTGCCGGTCAGGGCGTTGAGGAACAGCTGCTGGTACTCGGCGGCATCCAGCGGGCGGGCGTTGGTGCGGGCGGTAATGTCCTTGGCGGACATTTCACCGATCAGCACCGCCTGGGAATCGTCCACGCCGATTTCCGCCAGGGTGTGCGGCAGCTCCAGTTCGGCACGCAGATCCAGAACCCAGTCCAGCATGCCGTTGTAGTCGGTATGCGGCAGGCCCAGGTAGCGGGCGGCGCGGGCCATTTCCGCCTCGATCACCGGGCGGTTGGCCTGCATCACGTAGGGCATGACGATGGCGTTGAGCAAACCGTGGTGCGAGTCGTACAGCGCACCGACACTGTGCGATACCGCGTGAATTGCGCCCAGGCCACGCTGGAATGCCGTTGCCCCCATGCTGGAGGCCACCAGCATCTGCAGGCGGGCATCCACGTCGTTGCCGTTACGTACGGCACGGGGCAGGTATTCCTTGACCAGGCGCATGCCTTCCAGGGCGATGCCCTCGGCCATCGGGTGGAAGGTCGGTGCCAGGAAGGCTTCCAGGTTGTGCGCCAAGGCATCCATGCCGGTGGCCGCGGTCAGCTTGGGCGGCAGGCCGATGGTCAGCTCGGGATCGAGAATGACGGTGGCCGGCAGCATGCGCGGATGGAAGATGATGCGCTTGGTGTGATTTTCCTCGTCGGTGATCACCGAGGCGTTACCTACTTCCGAGCCGGTACCGGCGGTGGTGGGCACGGCCACGACCGGCAGCATCAGGCTGGCATCCACATTGGCCGGATTGCGCGCTTCCCACAGCGAACAGCTCTGCCGGGCGACCAGTGCCACCGCCTTGGCCGCATCGATGGCCGAGCCGCCGCCAAAGGCGATCACGCCGTCATGCTGACCGGCCTTGAGCGCAGCGACGCCATCGGCAACGTTGCTGCCCGTGGGGTTGCCCTTCACCGCGCTGAACAGGCCGATCTGCAACCCGCCTTCCCGACAGATCTGCATGGCCTGCTCGACCACCGGCAATGCCGCCAGCCCCGGATCGGTGATCAACAGCGGCGCCTGCATGCCCAGCTGCTTGCAGCACTGCGCCAGCTCGCGCAGGCGCCCGGCGCCAACGCGCACGTTGGTCGGATAGCTCCAGTTATTGTTATAGGAAGCGATTTCCATATAATCTCCAATACTCAAGGGGTGATCTGAGTCGCTCGGATTCACTGGAGCGACCACGTTGGACGTATTCTATTTATGTATCACACCATACTCAAATATCGATACTGAATCTCCACACATATTCTGTGTGGCGAATTGTCACTTGAAATAAGGCCATTAGTAGGCCATTTTGTAGCCATACCTGCCGCAACGAGCCGTGCATAAAAAAAGCAGGAGCTGCTTTCCGTTTAGCCTTTCGAGGATACACCATGAAATTCTATTTGTTGCCTTTGGTTGCCGCAGCCGCCCTGACAGCAGCTCACGCGGTGTCCGCCGATGAAGCTCTGTTCAAGAGCAAGCCGTGCATCGCCTGTCACAGTGTCGATGCCAAGCTGGTTGGCCCGTCGCTGAAGGAAGTGGCGGCCAAGCATGCGGGTGAAGAGGGTGCCGTCGAACTGTTGGCCGGCCATATCAAGAACGGCTCCAGCGGTGTCTGGGGCCCCATCCCCATGCCGCCGAATCAGGTAACCGATGAAGAGGCCACTCAACTGGCCGAGTGGATCCTGACCCTGAAATAATCAGCGCACAGGTCCAAATAGAAACACCCCGAAGATCATGGATGTTCGGGGTGTTTTCGTTTGCGGGCACCGCTCTCACCCTGCCGGGTTGTCGAGACAAATCCCTGCCTGCTGAGAGCTGGCGTAGCGCAGGGGCGCTACACCCCCAGCCAGACGCGTGGCGCAACGCCTCAGTCGGCGTCCGGCGCCTGGCCCTGGCCCTGGCCGTTCTTCTGCACCTGCTCTGCCATACGCTTGAGGCCCAGATGCCGCACGTTGGTGCCTTCGACCATGTGGATCACATGCTCGGCCACGTTACGCGCATGGTCGCCGACCCGCTCCAGTGAACGCAGCACCCAGAGGATGTTCAGCACCCGGCTGATCGAGCGCGGGTCTTCCATCATGTAGGTGACCATCTCACGCATGGCGGTCTTGTATTCCTGATCGACGATCTTGTCTTCCCGAGCCACTTCCAGCGCCTGCTGGCTGTCGTAGCGGGCGAAGGAGTCCAGCGACTGCTGCACCATCTTGTGCACGTGATAGCCGATATGCCGGCATTCCACATAACCCCGTGGTGCCTGACCTTCTTCGATCAGATGCAGCGCGCGCCGGGCGATCTTCGAGGCTTCATCGCCGATGCGCTCCAGATCGACGATGATCTTGCTGATATTGACCACCAGGCGCAGGTCGCTGGCCGCCGGCTGGCGACGGGCCAGAATGCGCATGCATTCCTCGTCGATCTGACGCTCCATGGCGTTGGTGGCTTTGTCGTTCTCACGCACCTTTTCCGCCAGTTGACCATCGGCCTCGATCAGCGCGGTCACCGCGTCATGCACCTGCTTCTCCACCAGGCCGCCCATCTCCAGCAGGCGTGTGCGCAACGACTCCAGCTCCTCGTTGAACTGCTGGGAAATATGCTGCGTGAAGCTGTCTATGTCTTTATTCATGGCGACTCTCCCCAAAGGGCCTGTTGACGTTTCATTTACCACCGCGTTGCTGCATCAAATCTCGCCAAGCTAGGCGTGGGACGCAGGGAATGGTATTCCCTTGCCAAGTCCCACAACGACGCATGGCGAGATTTGATGCGCAACCCGGAGGGCCGGGCCTGTTTTTGCGCGATGCTGCGTTACTCGTCGTTCATTTGGAATGACCAAATTTCTCTCCTCGCGCCTTGCCTCGCGCAAAAACAG
>Ga0172382_10006886_pt1 | contig 16339 bp, 10 predicted proteins | sample Leawel138RmetaG_FD_122245 | JGI IMG/M metagenome (GOLD analysis project Ga0172382, IMG submission 122245) | Leachate microbial communities from a municipal landfill in Southern Ontario, Canada - Leachate well 138R metaG | ecosystem: Engineered > Solid waste > Landfill > Unclassified | place...
GGACTCGGCGTGGATGAAACCTTGGACAGCTTCGGCGTACACAAGCTCAGAGCGCTTAAAAATGCGGAGGACCATTTATATAATCCAAAGCTGATTGTCGCACTCAGAGAGGCTGTTCAAAGCGGCTCTTATGAAAAATTCAAGGAATATACTGCTCTTGTGGATGACGAAAGAAAACCTCATACACTTCGCGGACTGCTTGCCTTTGCGTTTGAAAAAAAAGGCGGCATCCCCATAGACGAGGTTGAAAGTGCCGAAAATATCGTCAAAAGGTTTAAAACGGGAGCTATGTCCTACGGCTCGATTTCGGAGGAAGCTCATACCTGTCTTGCAATCGCAATGAACAGGCTGGGTGGCAAATCCAACTCGGGCGAGGGCGGCGAAAATCCCGAAAGGCTCGGAACTGAAAGAAACAGTGCAATAAAGCAGGTAGCATCAGGCAGATTCGGCGTAACGAGCGAGTATCTATGCAGTGCAAATGAAATACAGATTAAGATGGCTCAGGGCGCAAAGCCGGGCGAAGGCGGTCATCTGCCGGGCGAGAAGGTATATCCGTGGATTGCAAAAACAAGACATTCCACCCCCGGTGTGTCGCTTATCTCCCCTCCCCCTCACCACGATATTTACTCCATCGAGGATTTGGCACAGCTCATCTATGACTTGAAAAATGCAAACATGGATGCGGCAATCTCCGTAAAGCTTGTATCTGAGGCGGGCGTCGGCACCATTGCGGCAGGCGTTGCCAAAGCAGGTGCAGAGGTCGTTTTAATATCGGGATATGACGGCGGAACGGGCGCGGCTCCCAAAAGCTCCATTCACAATGCGGGACTTCCCTGGGAACTCGGACTTGCAGAGGCGCATCAAACGCTTATCAAAAACGGTCTTAGAAAGAAGGTCCGCCTTGAAACAGACGGAAAGCTGATGAGCGGCAGAGATGTTGCCATTGCGTGTATGCTCGGCGCGGAGGAATTCGGGTTTGCAACCGCTCCGCTTGTAACACTCGGCTGTCTTATGATGAGAGTATGCAATCTTGATACATGCCCCGTAGGCGTTGCAACTCAAGACCCGAGACTTCGTAAAAATTTCTGCGGCAAGCCTGAATATGTTATGAATTTTATGCTGTTTATCGCTGAGGAGCTTCGTGAAATTATGGCTAAGCTTGGCGTTCGGACAGTTGATGAGCTTGTGGGCCGCACTGACCTTTTGAATATGAAGGAAAAACAAGTTACAGAGCGTGCGGCAAGCATTGATATGTCAAGCGTTATCGGCGAAAGCTGCAATATGCATTTTGATAAAAACGAGCTTTACGATTTCGAGCTTGAAAAGACCATTGATATGAAGCTTTTCATCCCTGAATTTAAGTCATATATAAAAAGCGGAAAACCACACGAAATAAGCGCAAATATTTCAAGTACCGACAGAAGCGTGGGAACAATTCTCGGCTCCTGCATCACAAAGGAGCTTGGCAACAATGTTGCAGAGGATACTTTTAAGATACATTTAAAGGGCGGATGCGGTCAGTCCTTTGGCGCATTTATTCCGAAAGGCTTGACACTTGACCTTTCAGGCGATGCAAACGATTATATCGGCAAAGGCTTATCCGGTGGCAAGATTATAGTAAAACCCGATGAAAAATCCACTTTTGCGCCTGAAGAAAATATAATCGCAGGAAACGTTGCCCTCTATGGCGCAACAAGCGGCAAGGCATTTTTCAGCGGAGTTTGCGGCGAAAGATTTTGTGTCAGAAACTCGGGCGCCATTGCGGTAGCTGAAGGCTGCGGTGACCACGGATGTGAATATATGACAGGCGGAATTGCCGTCATTTTAGGCAAAACAGGGAAAAACTTTGCAGCAGGTATGAGCGGCGGTATTGCTTATGTGCTGGACACAGACCATGACCTCTATTTAAAACTCAACAAGGAAATGGTTACAATGTCCGAAGTGCAAAGCGATGCAGACAAAAATCAGCTGAAAGCATTAATTGAGGAACACCTTGAAGCGACAGACTCCCCTATTGCAAAAAGAATACTTGAGGATTTTGAAAAAAGCGTAAAATCCTTTAAAAAGATTGTTCCCGAAACCTATGCCAAAATGACCGCTGCCATCTCAAAATATGAAAATATGGGAATGGACAAGGACGAGGCAAGGCTCAAGGCGTTCTACGAAATACAAGGAAGATAGGAGGCGAACATCATGGGAAAACCAACAGGCTTTATGGAGTATGAAAGAGAAACAAACAGAACCATACCCCCTAAAGAAAGAATAAAGAATTATTCGGAATTTCATATTCCGATATCCGACGAGAAACGGAAAACTCAGGCTGCAAGATGTATGAACTGCGGCGTTCCCTTTTGTCAGTCGGGCGAGAACTTCGGCGGTATGATCAGTGGATGTCCGCTTCATAATCTTATTCCCGAATGGAATGATTTAATATATAACGGTCATATAAAGGAAGCACTTAAAAGACTATTGAAAACAAATAACTTTCCGGAATTTACGGGCAGAGTTTGCCCTGCCCCATGCGAGGCAGGCTGCGTATGCGGGTTAAACGGAAATCCCGTAACGGTGCACGATAATGAACTTTCCATCATTGAGGAAGGCTTCAAAAACGGCTGGATTAAACCCCGTCCTCCCAAAGTGCGCAGTGAAAAAACCATTGCGGTTGTAGGCTCAGGTCCGGCAGGACTTGCCGCTGCCGACTGCCTTAACAAGCGCGGTCATCTTGTTACTGTGTTTGAGAGAGACAGCAAATGCGGGGGACTTTTAATGTACGGAATCCCCAATATGAAGCTTGAAAAATCTGTAATTGACAGACGGATTGAGCTGATGAAGGCGGAGGGCGTTACTTTTGAAACCAATATTGATGTCGGCGTGGATGTCAGCCTTGAAAGTCTTGAAAAGAGATTTGACGCCATTGTGCTTTGCTGCGGCTCGAAGAAGGCGCGTGATTTAACAGCTCCAGGCAGGGGCGCAAACGGAATATATTTTGCAGTTGATTATCTTTCGATGGCGACAAAGAAAATAACGGGTGAAACAGATGATTTTGATGTTACCGCAAAAGGCAAAAATGTTGTTGTAATCGGCGGCGGTGATACGGGAAATGACTGTGTCGGAACCGCTATAAGACAAGGAGCCGCATCTGTTGTCCAGCTTGAAATGATGCCAAAGCCCCCCGAAAAAAGAAATGAAAACAATCCGTGGCCCCAGTGGCCCCGCGTTTTGAAAACCGACTACGGTCAGGAGGAGGCTATCGCCCTGTTCGGTCAGGACCCGAGAATTTTTGAAACTACCGTTAAGGAATTTATAAAGGATGATAAAGGGAACTTAACGGCCGTTACGACAGTTCGGCTCGGAAAGGACTTTAAAGAAATCCCCGGAACTGAAAAAACCATTCCCTGCGAGCTTCTTTTGATTGCGGCAGGATTTGTCGGCCAGGAAGATTATCTGACAGAAGCCTTTTGCCTTAAAAAAGACAATCGGGGCAATATTGATACACTACCTGAAAAATACGCAGTCGGCGGCAAAATTTTCGCTGCCGGAGATTCCCGCCGAGGTCAGTCTCTTGTTGTTCACGCTATTGCCGAGGGCAGAGAGTGCGCAAAAGAGGTCGATGAGTTTTTAATGGGCTACAGTAATATGTAAATAAAATTTTATAGTGCGATAGGAGGAAATCACAATGCAGAAATGTGAACAGTTGTATGAAGGAAAGGCAAAGAAGGTCTTTGCAACGGAAAATAAGGATTTGGTTATCGTGTCCTACAAGGATGACGCAACAGCATTTGACGGTCAGAAGAAAGGCACTATAGTCGGCAAAGGCGTCATCAATAACAGAATGAGCAATCATCTGATGAAAATGCTTGAGGAAAAGGGCATTAAAACCCATTTTGTCGAGGAGCTTTCAGACAGAGAAACCGTTGTTAAAAAGGTTAGCATTATTCCGCTTGAGGTTATTGTCAGAAATGCTGCGGCAGGCTCCTTTTCCAAACGGTACGGAGTTCCCGAAGGAACGGTTTTCGCCTCTCCTACAATCGAATTTTCCTACAAAAATGATGAGCTTCACGATCCGCTTATAAACTCCTATCACGCGATTGCATTAAATTTTGCAACTGAAAAAGAAATTAAACAGATAGAAGATATGGCTTTTAAAATTAATGAGGCATTAAAAGATTATTTTATTTATCGCAACGTAAAGCTCATTGATTTTAAGCTTGAATTCGGCAAAACCTCAGACGGTGAGATTGTTCTTGCCGATGAAATTTCCCCCGATACCTGCAGATTCTGGGATGCAGATACAAACGAAAAGCTTGATAAAGACAGATTCCGCAGAGATATGGGAAATGTCGAAGATGCATATAATGAAATGATGAAAAGGGTATTGGGGTGATTTAATGAGCAGTTTGAGAGAGGAATGTGGCGTATTCGGGATTATATCTGGGGAAACCTCAAATGTTGCGGCAAGCACCTATTACGGACTTTTCGCTCTCCAGCACAGAGGTCAGGAAAACTGCGGAATAGTTGTAAATGACGACGGTGTGTTTTCCGACTATAAGGACACAGGCCTTGTCAACGATGTTTTTACTGCCGACAGATTGCACAAGCTTGGTTTTGGGCAGATGGCTGTCGGGCATGTGCGTTATGGAACAACGGGCGGCAGGGGCAGATTAAACGCTCAGCCCATTGTGGTTGAGCATATCAAGGGTCATACTGCCCTTGCTCATAACGGAAACCTTACAAATTACAGCGAGCTGAGAAGCGAGCTGGAGCTTGGCGGTGCTATATTTCATACCACAAGCGATACAGAGGTTATATCCTACATTATCACGCAGGAACGCATTACATCCGGCTCCATCGAAGAAGCAACCGAAAAGGCAATGGCAAGGATTAAAGGGGCTTATTCTCTTGTTATTATGTCCTCAACAAAGCTGATAGCGGTAAGGGATCCAAACGGATTTCGGCCGCTTTGCTTTGGTGTAAAGCCTGATGGAAGCTATGTTGTGGCATCGGAAAGCTGCGCCATAGATTCCGTGGGTGCAAAGCTTGTGCGTGATGTTTTGCCCGGGGAGATTATAGTCTTTTCAAAGGACGGAATCAAATCAATCACCACCCATTGCAATAAGGAAAACCGCTCCTTTTGCGTATTTGAATACATATATTTTGCAAGACCCGATTCTCAGATAGAAGGCAAAAGTGTTCATGCGTGCAGAGTTCGCGCAGGTGAGTTTTTGGCAAAGGCGCACTCTGTCCCCGCAGACGTTGTAATAGGCGTTCCCGACTCGGGGCTTGATGCGGCTATCGGCTACTCAAAAGCGTCGGGAATTCCTTATGAAATAGGCTTTATCAAAAACAAATATATTGGCAGAACCTTTATATCTCCGGGACAAACTGCCCGTGAGGACGGCGTCAGAATTAAACTGAATGTTATTTCCGATGTTGTCAAAGGCAAAAGAGTGGTTCTCATTGACGATTCTATTGTAAGGGGCACCACCTGCCGCAGAATTGTGGGACTGCTTCGCGAGGCGGGTGCAACTGAGGTTCACATGAGGGTGTCGGCTCCGCCATTTTTAAACCCGTGCTACTATGGAACCGATATTGATTCAAAAGAAAATCTGATTGCCTGCAATCATACCTTGGCGGAAATTGCGAATATGATAGATGTGGATTCTTTGGGGTATTTAAGCCTTGAAGATGCAAAAAGACTTGCGAGCGATGATATGAAGGATAGCTTCTGTACTGCCTGCTTTGACGGGGCATATCCGACCGCTATTCCGACAAAGAAGTTTGAAAGTACATACAATCAAAAGATTTCCTCAAAAAATGCTGAGGATTAAAATATATTAGGAGGACCGATATGAATACACTGTATCTCGTGCTCGAAAACGGAAAAATTTTTAAAGGAGAAGGCTTCGGAAAAATCGGAGAAACTGTTGGCGAGCTTGTTTTTACAACTGCAATGACAGGCTATAACGAAACAATCACCGACCCCAGCTATTTCGGACAGATTATCACTCAAACCTTTCCTTTAATCGGAAACTACGGGACAATCAGCGAGGATTTTGAAAGCAGAAAACCCTTCCTGAGAGGATATATTGCAAAGAACATCTGCGATACACCCTCAAACTTTCGCTGCGGCGGAACGCTTTCCGAATACCTGAAACAAAATAATGTCGTCGGCCTTTCTGGAATCGACACTCGTGAGCTTACAAGAATACTCAGAGAAAGCGGTACCATGAACGGTAAAATTACCGATAATATTTCGGACGTTGATAAAATAATAAAAGAGCTTAAAGAATACAGTGTTAAAGATGCGGTTAAAAGCGTCAGTAGCGGCGAAACGGAAACCTACCATGCAGAAAATCCAAAGAAAAAAGTTGTTTTATGGGATTTCGGCGTGAAGCTGAATATGGTCAGAGAGCTTTTAAAAAGGGGTTGCGATGTAACAGTCGTTCCCTATAATACAAAAGCCGAAGAAATACAAAAATTAAGTCCCGACGGGATTCTCCTTTCAAACGGCCCTGGCGACCCGAAGGAAAACACAGAAATTATTGCTGAAATCAAGAAAATAATTAAACAAAAAATTCCGACTTTTGGTATATGCCTTGGTCACCAGCTTCTTGCGCTGGCAAACGGCGCGCATACCGAAAAACTTAAATATGGACACCGCGGAGCAAACCATCCTGCAAAGGATTTGGATACAAAAAGGGTTTATATCACAAGTCAGAATCACGGATATGCGGTTATAAAGGAAAGTCTGCCCGAAAATGCAAGATGCAATTTTATAAACTTAAACGACAATTCCTGTGAGGGAATTGTATATTCGGATATGCCCGCCTTTTCGGTGCAATTCCATCCCGAGGCTTGCGGCGGTCCGCAGGACTCCAATTTTCTGTTTGATAAATTTATCAGTCTGATGGAAGGAGTGAAATAAGATGCCGCTTAATAAAAATTTGAAAAAGGTAATGCTTATAGGCTCCGGCCCTATCGTAATCGGTCAGGCTGCTGAATTTGACTATGCGGGAACGCAGGCGCTGAAGATATTAAAAGCCGAAGGACTTGAGGTTGTTTTGGTAAACTCAAACCCTGCAACCATTATGACCGATAAAAGCATGGCAGACGAGATATATTTAGAGCCGCTTAACCTTGTTACAATGAAACGAATTATCGAAAAGGAAAGGCCTGACGGACTTTTGTCAACGCTTGGCGGTCAGATAGGTCTGACCCTTTCCATGCAGCTTGCAAAGGAAGGCTTTCTTGATAAAATGGGAGTAGAGCTTTTGGGGGCCAACCTTGATACAATCAACAAGGCGGAAGACCGTGAGATGTTCAAGGAAACAATGGAAAAAATCGGCGAGCCGGTTATCCCCTCAAAGGTTGTAACAGATGTCCAGTCAGCTGTCCAGTTTGCTAATCATACAGGCTATCCGCTTATTATACGTCCTGCATTCACTTTGGGCGGAACAGGCGGCGGTATTGCAGAGGATGAAACAGAGCTCCGCGAAATTGCAGAGAACGGAATTTATCAATCTCCAATCAACCAGATACTTGTTGAAAAGTGTATATCCGGCTGGAAAGAGGTTGAATTTGAAGTTATAAGAGATAAAGTCGGAAATGTAATAACCGTCTGCGCGATGGAAAATTTCGACCCCGTAGGTGTTCATACGGGCGACTCTATCGTTGTTGCACCAACCGTAACCCTTGCTGACAGGGAATACCAGATGCTCAGAACTGCGGCGCTTAATATTATCAGCGAGCTGAAAGTGGAGGGCGGATGCAACTGCCAGTTTGCACTGAATCCCGAATCATTTGAATATGCGGTTATCGAGGTAAATCCGAGAGTATCACGCTCATCTGCACTTGCGTCTAAAGCGACAGGCTACCCGATTGCCAAAGTTGCAACGAAAATTGCCATCGGATACAGCCTTGATGAAATTATAAACGATATAACGGGCAAAACCTATGCCGCATTTGAGCCTGCACTTGACTATATTGTTGTTAAGTTCCCCAAATGGCCCTTTGATAAATTTGTGTACGCAAGCAAACGGCTGGGAACGCAGATGAAGGCCACAGGCGAGGTTATGAGCATAGGCACAACCTTTGAAGAAGCTTTGATGAAAGCGGTCAGAGGTGCGGAAATTCATCAGGATACATTAGATTATACCGAATTTGAACATCTGACCGATGATGAAATTCACACAAGACTTTATTCCTGTGACGACACAAGATTATTTACTGTCTTTGAAGCTTTAAAGCGCAACATATCAGTTGAGGAAATTCATCAGATTACCATGATTGACGAATGGTTTCTGGAAAGGCTTAAAAACCTTGCCGAATTTGAAAAGAAGCTGTCTGAAAGCACCTTGACCGATGAATTATACTTATCTGCAAAAAGGCTTGGATTTTTAGACTCAAGCATTGAAAAGCTGTCAAATCAGAAAATACCAAAGAAAATATATCCCTCATATAAAACGGTGGACACCTGCGCCGCGGAGTTTGAAGCGGTTACCCCCTATTTTTACGCAAGCTATGAAAACGAAAATGAGGCGCTTGACTTTATAAACAAGTCGGACAAAAGCAAAAAAACTGTAATAGTATTCGGTTCCGGTCCTATCCGTATCGGTCAGGGCGTGGAATTTGACTATGCTTCGGTAAGATGCGTTATGGCGCTTAAAAAGCTGGGATATACGGTTGTTATCGTAAATAACAACCCCGAAACGGTATCAACTGACTATGACACCGCGGACAGACTCTATTTTGAGCCGTTGACAAATGAAGATGTGATGGATATTATTCATACCGAAAAGCCTTACGGTGCTATCGTTGCGTTCGGCGGGCAGACTGCGATTAAGCTTACCAATCATCTTGCGAAAAACGGCGTAAGAATTATCGGCACACCCGCCGAAAGCATAGATGCGGCGGAAGACAGAGAACAATTCGACAAACTGCTTGAAAAGCATGGAATTGCACGTCCTGTCGGCATGACTGTTATGACACTCGAAGAAGCACTTTTGGCGGCCGAAAAGGTGGGATACCCTGTTTTGATGCGTCCCTCATATGTGCTCGGCGGTCAGAATATGATTATAGCCTTTAGCGAGGCAGACATAAGGGAATATATGAAAATCATTTTATCGCACGAAATCGAAAATCCGATTTTGATTGATAAATACCTTATGGGAACAGAGCTTGAAATAGACGCAATCTGTGACGGAGAGGATATTCTAATCCCCGGTATTATGGAGCATATTGAACGAAGCGGAATACATTCGGGAGACTCCATTGCGGTCTATCCGTCATGGAATATCAGCGACGAAATTAAGGATAAAATCATTAAAAGTGCGAAAAACCTTTCCTTGTCGCTGGGCGTACTCGGACTTGTCAATATACAATATCTGATTTACGGAAACGAGCTTTATGTCATTGAGGTAAATCCCCGTTCTTCAAGGACTATTCCCTACATCAGCAAGGTTACGGGAATTCCTATGGTGGAAATTGCAACAAGAGTTATGCTCGGCGAAAAACTTTGCGACCTGGGCTACGGAACGGGACTTTATCCGCGTTCGCCCTACTATGCCGCAAAGGTGCCCGTATTCTCTTTTGAGAAGCTGCAGGATGTAGATAACCACTTAGGCCCTGAAATGAAATCGACGGGCGAGGTTTTGGGAATCGCCAATACAAGAGAAGAAGCGGTTATGAAAGGACTTATGTCAAGCGGCTATAATATGCGGACAAAGGGCGGAATTTTCATTACTGTCCGTGACAGCGACAAAGCCGAGACGTCAGATGTTGCGAAAAAATATGCCGAACTTGGATTTAAGATATATGCAACAAAGGGAACTGCCGAATTTTTAAGGAAAAATGATCTTGAAACCGAGGTTGTCTATAAGATACACGAAAACGAAATCAATGCGCTTTCGCTCATTGAAAGCGGCAAGATAAATTATGTCCTTTCAACCTCGTCAAAGGGTAGAATCCCGACAAGAGACAGCGTAAAAATAAGAAGAAAGGCAATCGAGCGGAATATCCCCTGCCTTACCTCGATAGATACAGCAAACGCATTGGCGGACAGTATCAAGAGCAGGTATAGCGAGTATAGTACCGAATTGGTTGATATAAATCATATGAGAAGTTCAAAAATGAAGCTTGAATTTACAAAAATGCACGGGTGCGGCAATGATTATATTTACTTTAATTGCTTTACCCAGAAGATTGATAACCCCGAGGGACTCAGCGTGAGCCTTTCAGACAGACACAAGGGCATAGGCGGAGACGGTGTTGTTCTTATCTGCCCGTCGGACGTTGCCGATGCAAAAATGAGAATGTTCAACCTTGACGGAAGCGAAGGCAAAATGTGCGGAAATGCTATCAGATGCGTAGGCAAATATCTTTACGAAAAGGGCATTGTAAACAAGACTGATGTTACCATTGAAACCTTAAGCGGTATAAAGACGCTGAAGCTTTACAAGCAGGACGGCGAAATAGTATCCGCGCAGGTTAATATGGGAAAAGCGGAGCTTGTTCCCGAGAATATTCCCGTGGCTTTAGACGGAGATTCGGTTATCGGCAGAAAAGTTCATATTGCAGACTCGGAATATGAGATTACGGCAGTATCTATGGGCAACCCTCATTGTATTGTGTTTGTGGATAATGTAGATGGCTTTGATGTGGAAAACATCGGACCGAAATTTGAATACAGCCCGCTCTTCCCCGAAAGAGTCAATACAGAATTTATTAAAGTTATTGATGAGCATACAATCAAGATGAGAGTATGGGAACGCGGAAGCGGCGAAACGTGGGCCTGCGGTACCGGTGCTTGTGCGGCTGTTGTTGCCGCCTGCGAAAACGGATATTGCAAAAAGAATGAAGATATAACCGTAAAACTCCGCGGCGGCGATTTGATAATCAGATATATCGACGACGGAACGGTATATATGACAGGCAACGCCGTAATTGCATTTGAAGGAGTGGTGAAAATATGAAAATAAACGGTAACTATCTTAATTTAGAGGAAAGCTATCTGTTTTCGACCGATGCCCGCAAGGTGAAGGAGTATCAGGAAAAGCATCCCGATGCACAAATTATCAGACTTGGTATCGGTGATGTGACAAAACCGCTCTGCCCTGAGGTGGTAGACGCTCTTGTAGATGCGTCAAAGGAAATGGGCTGTGAAAACAGCTTTCGCGGTTACGGTCCCGAACAGGGATATGACTTTTTAAAGGAAGCAATTAAGAAGCACTATGAAGAAAATAAAGTATATTTAGATGCCGATGAAATCTTTATAAGCGACGGTGCAAAAAGCGACCTCGGAAATATCCTTGATATTTTTTGCACGGAAAACACCGTTCTGATTCCCGACCCCGTCTATCCCGTCTATGTGGATACCAACATTATGGATGGAAGAAAGATTCTCTATATGGACGCAAATGAAAAGAACGCCTTTTTGCCCCTGCCCGATTATACAGTAGATGCAGATATAATATATCTTTGCTCGCCTAATAATCCCACAGGAGCAGTTTGTGACAGAAATCAGCTTAAAGAGTGGGTAAACTATGCAAAGAGTAAAAATGCTCTGATACTGTTTGACGCGGCGTACGAAGCATTTATTGATAATGAAAACTGCCCGAAAAGCATTTTTGAAATAGAGGGTGCAAAGGAATGCGCCATAGAGTTCTGCTCCCTTTCAAAAACCGCAGGATTTACAGGGACGCGCTGCGGATATACAGTTGTTCCCAAAGCGCTCGTATTTGAAAATACCTCTTTAAATAAGCTGTGGCTCAGAAGACAAACAACAAAATTCAACGGTGTTTCTTATATTATCCAAAAGGGTGCAGCGGCCGTATTTTCTGAGGAGGGTCAAAAGCAGATTAAGGAAAATATTGACTATTATAAGGGAAATGCGAAAATTATTTCCGAAACGCTGACAGAGCTCGGGATATGGCATATAGGCGGCAAGGATTCCCCTTATATTTGGATGAAGTGTCCGAATAATACGGACAGCTGGACATATTTTGATTATCTGCTCGAAAACTATAACATTGTCGGCACACCCGGAAGCGGTTTCGGCAAAAACGGTGAAGGATATTTCAGACTAACCGCCTTCGGCAGTCGAGAAAATACTCTCCAGGCCCGGAAACGACTTCTTGAAGGAATAAAATAATCTTATGCAAATACATTTCAGGACAAAAATTTAACATTACAAGGCAAGCACTTGTCTTTATCCTTCCTTTATGGTAAAATAAGCACAGGAAATTTATAAAAGTTGGAGGAAACAGTAATGAAAAAAAGAATTTTTACAGCGGCATTAGTTTTTGTAGTGGCACTTTCCATGTCGCTTAATGTATTTGCCGCAAGCAGGATTTTTCTTGATCTTGAAGAAGTAGTAACCGACACACCCCCGCAGATTATCATCGACAGAACAATGGTTCCCGTTCGTGCCATTTCCGAAATGATAGGATATGATGTCGAATGGCTTGATGAAAAGAAGCAGGTTGAGATTTGGGAACCGTCCAGACAGCATCCGACAATTATAATGCAGGTTGGAAATACTACTGCTTATTATGAAAAATATGTTGAGGAGATTGACGAGCGTGTTTCCTATGAGGCAACACTTGATTCTCCGCCGATTATTGTAAACAGCAGAGTTCTTGTACCCCTACGTTTCATTTCCGAAGCAGTGGGATATGAAGTGGATTATAATGTAGATTCAGCAGATGTTTATTTATTCTCACCTGAGTATATGAAAAATCAGGAGGGTGAGGGCATCGGTGAAACAAAACCTGTAACAGAGGATGAAATCAACTTCCTGTTAAGCTTAAAAACCAACAGCTGGCTCAGCCTTAAGACCGAGCAAAAGGAAAAGGCTGTTGCCATTATAGCTCGCTGGTGGGATGAGGTTGATGGATATGTCGTAGAAGATTTCGATGAACTCCGTGAGGCTTTAGATCACCAGATGGGAACCTACTACAGAAACAAAGTAAATGAAGGCGTGTTTAAAACAGCTTGCGAGATTTTTGGTATCGACCTCTCTAACTATATTAAAGGTTAATTTAATGGGCAGATAAGCTGACGTGCGGCTTTTCTGCCTCATTTTTTCTCAGATAAACATCAAAAAATGTTCCTATCCGATAACTATTTAGTTATACAATGTCATAATCTCCATATTTTTATGACATAAAGTTCATGGAAAAGAATGACTTACTGTGTTACATTAAAGTAAAATAAACAATAAAAAGGTGGTATATATTGTGGAAAAATTAGCACTTTACGGTGGAGAAAAAGTTAAAAAAACTCCTTTCGGAACAGGAAAAAGGTTTGACGGGACAGAGCTTAAGCATCTGGCTGAAGCCTTGGAGCAAAACACTCTCTTTTACTGGTCCGGGAAAAAGGTAAAAGAATTCAATAAAAAATTCGCCGATTTGTACGGAAGCAAATACTGTGTTGCTACTTCCTCAGGTACTGCCGCAATACATACTGCCCTCGGTGCCATCGGCGTAACGGCAGGCGATGAGGTTATAACGTCGCCGATTACCGATATGGGCTCCATTATCGGCATTATTTTCCAAAATGCTATCCCCGTGTTTGCCGACGTAAACCCCCATACATATAATATGGATCCCAAATCCATTGAAAGCAAAATTTCCGACAAAACCAAGGCAATATTAGTTGTTCACCTCGCAGGAAATCCTGCCGATATGGACGAAATTATGGCTATTGCCAAAAAACACAATCTGAGAGTGATTGAGGACTGTGCTCAGTCATATATGGCCTACTACAAAGGCCGTTTGGCGGGAACAATAGGTGATATCGGATGTTTTTCACTAAACGATTTTAAGCATATTTCCGCGGGTGACGGCGGTATGTGTATAATGAATGATGAAAGCCTGTATCGTACAGCCTTGAGGTTTGCTGACAAAAACTATGAACGTATTGCTACCGGCGCGGCAAGGAGAAATATTCCTTATATTGCTCCAAACTACAGGATGAACGAGCTTACCGGAGCTGTCGGCATTGCTCAGCTGGATAGAGTCCAGTGGCTTTGCAAACAAAGAAATATTTACGGAACAAAGTTGACCGAAGGGCTGAAGGATATTCCGGGTATTACCCCACATCTTGTTAAAGAGGGAAACATTTCTTCATATTGGTTTTATTTATCAAGGATAGATGAAAAGAAATTAGGCGTTGATACCGATACATTTGTTGAGGCGCTAATAGCTGAAGGCATAAACTGCCACAGAGGATATATCCCCGCTTGTGTTTACGAGTATGATCTGTTCAAAAATAAAACGGGGTATATCAATACACACGCGCCCTTTGATTCTAAATATTATGGAAGGGAAATTTCTTATGACACGGGTTTATGCCCCGTTGCCGAAGAGGTTTTAAAAAGCTCAATCAGCATACCTGTTAATGAATTTTATACCGAGCAGGATTTAAAGGATACCATTGCCGCATTTAAAAAGGTTTCCGCCTGGTTTACCGGCAAGGGGGAATAACCTGTGATAATCGACATTCATGCTCACAGCTGGGTTTATGACAATGTAAACCGCGATGATTTAATTTTAAAAGTAATTGAAAAATTCGGTATTGACAAAATCTATATTTCAAACGTGTATGCGCCAAGCCCGACAGAGGAAGAGGTCGGGTTGGCAAACAAGGCCGCCGAAACACTTGCCAAATCCCACCCCGAACACATAGGAGCTTTTCTATACCTCAGTCCTGAGCATCAGAACGCTTTGGACGTTTTAAAAAGAGGTATTGAGGACCAGGGGTTTGAGGGCGTGAAATTCTGGCTCTCGACCTTTTGTGATGATATGGTTGTCAATAAGTCGGTTGAAAGGATAATTGATTACGGTGTTCCTTTGCTTATCCACAGTTTCCATAAATCAACGGGGCAGATGGATAACGAATCAATCGGGGTTAATGTTGCAAATCTTGCAAAAAGATACCCTGAACTTAAAATAATCATGGCGCATCTCGGAGGCAACTGTTACAACGGCATCCCTGCCATTCGCGATTGTAAGAATGTCTGGGTTGATATATCCTCTTCCATTTATCGGGCGGACGATTTAAACTACACCGTTGAAAATATCGGTGTGGACAGGGTGCTATTCGGCACCGACTGCCCAATCGCATACAGCAGTTGCATAGGTCAGGTGTTGGAAGCCGACTTAACCAATGAAGAAAAGGACAGGATTTTCTATAAAAACGCACTAAAAGTTCTGGACAGAAGTTTCAGACTGTAACGGAGGGATCAAATTGATTGATTATAACTGCTATGTGGGCGGCTGGCCTTTCCGCAAGATCAGATACAAAAGCTTTGAAGATTTGAAAAGGCTTCATGCCGACAATAATATAGAAGGCGGATTTGTGTCAAGTACCTATTCCATATTTTACAATGATCCTTACGAAGGCGATATGGATTTAAGAAAAGAAATTACAGACGATAACTATAATCTAGTTCTTACAGTAAACCCTCTGCTGCCCGGCGCTGTTCCCTCTGTTAAAAGGGGAATAGATGAGCTTAATGCAAAGGGTGTCAAGGTATTTCCCTGGTTTCACGACTTTGATTTAAACGGCCGTGAAATGAAAACTCTGACAGATGAATTAAGAGAAACAAACCTGCCTCTTTTTATTGTATTAAGAGGTGATGATGAACGTCTGCAATATATGTTTTCCGCCAAAGAAGTTCAGATAGATGCCCTTAAAAAGTTTCTTGAAGGTAATAAGGATCTGGAGATTTATCTGTGCAACATCAGAATGAATGAAGTCGAGCAGCTTAAGGATCAGATAACCTCAATTTCCCGGCTCTATTTTGATTTTTCAGGTCTTAAATCAGGACTGTTTCAGAATGAACAGCTTATAGAAATGGGAGTAGCCGGCAAGGCAAGGTATGGCTCCATGTGGCCGCTAAACTGTATGAAAAGTACCGTTTTATCCTATAATTTAAAATAGCCTGCCGCTTGACTTTTTTGTTATTTCATATTATAATATTCGGTAAATATAAAACTGCCACCGGGTAGTAAATGCGAAAGCATTCGTAACACATCGTTAGGTCTTAGAAGATGTGTCGCGGATGCTTGTTTTTTTGGAGGTTACTAAAATGCAGATAAAGTCACTGTCACTCTATTTTACAAGAGCCGAGAAAATGTTATGGAGCCATTCCGTCACACTGATTTTGCTATCATTTATTCTATTTGACAGGGGAAATTATATGACTCTTTTTGCGTCAGTTATCGGCGCAACGTCGCTCATATTAAGCGCAAAGGGCAATCCCCTCGGTCAGCTGCTCATGGTAATTTTCAGCATACTTTACGGAATTATATCTTATACCTTTGCCTACTTCGGAGCA
>Ga0172382_10006887_pt1 | contig 16339 bp, 17 predicted proteins | sample Leawel138RmetaG_FD_122245 | JGI IMG/M metagenome (GOLD analysis project Ga0172382, IMG submission 122245) | Leachate microbial communities from a municipal landfill in Southern Ontario, Canada - Leachate well 138R metaG | ecosystem: Engineered > Solid waste > Landfill > Unclassified | place...
CCAAGACGGCGAGCCGGAACAATGGGCAATGCCTCGGCATCTATGGCCTTGCTGACCCGTGCATAAAACAGGTCTGAAGGCTTGATGGCCAGCTCATCACTGCGCATGACATCACCAATAAGGTGATAAGTATCCCACACCTGCCTGCCATAGGAATTATCAAGGTTTTCCAGATCAAAACGGATATCCTCACCATCGATAAGCGCCGATATGGACTCATCCCAATCAAGTGACTGCGATTCATTTAATTTTGAATATGTTGTGTTCATGTATCAGCTCCTTACCAGCGACGATCGTTATCCTGGCCCAAAACAGGCTTGAGTCGGGCAGCGATCGCTTCCCTGGCTCTGAAAATCCTGGATCTGACGGTCCCAATGGGGCACTCCATGGTTTGAGCTATTTCCTCATAGCTCAAACCTTCTATTTCACGAAGTACAATTGCCGTGCGCAAGTCTTCAGGCAAATCTTCAATGGCCTTGTTGACTGTTTGGGCGATTTCCCTGGAAACCATGCGTGATTCAGGTGTATCAATGTCTATAAGATAGTCTGATTGAGAAAAAGTTTCGCCTTCTTTTGTTTCAAAGGTGTCTGACACCAGCATTTTTCGCTGGTTGGATGAAAGCCAGTTACGGGCCGTGTTAATGGCAATACGGTAAAGCCAGGTATAAAAAGCGCTATCTCCCCTGAATTGGGGCAATGCGCGATAAGCCTTAATAAAGGTTTCCTGGGCAATGTCTTCAACTTCGGCCTGGTTATTAAGCATGCGTGAAAGCAAACGCATTATTTTTCGCTGATATTTAAGCACCAGCAAGTCAAATGCCCGTTTATCGCCTTTCTGCACACGGGCAACCAACTCTGCATCGACGTCACGATCAATCATGGCGCCTCCTTTTGTAAGGATTGATTCCAGCGCATGGCATGGCAAAGGACCCTAAGTTTACGCCAACCGGTGTTACCCACGGCAAATGGCCAAATAGTGATCAGTTTTCCTGACATTGGATGATTAAATGGATTTTCAAGATACAAGGTAAGCCAGAAAGGCCCCTGCCAGAATTGACGCAAGATCAGGCGCTGGTGCGAGCCATTGCCGGTAAGCTCCCATGGCTGGGTGGCATTGATCTTTAGAAGGGACGGATTAGACCGGAAGGATTGGGCATGGGCCAGAAAAATAGCGGCCAGCCCAATGGCTAAAGAAAAGCCGGCAAGACATGCAATTGCCACGAACAACATGCATGCCTTGCAATAACATTCAAACCTGCCTGGCCGGATTTCAAGCAAAAACGACCAATGAAGATTCAAGTGGGAAGATGACAAATCAAACCCGTTTCACAACCATCGAACCGTTTGTACCACCGAAACCAAAGGAGTTGGACAGTGCGTATTCTATTTTCATTTCACGGGCCTGGTTGGCACAATAATCAAGATCACAGTTGGGATCCTGATTGAAAATATTAATGGTTGGAGGAGAGATCTGATGATGAACCGCCAAGGTCGTGAATACCGCTTCGATGCCGCCAGCCGCACCCAGCAAATGGCCGGTCATGGACTTTGTAGAGTTGACGACGGTTTTATAGGCATGATCACCCAAAGCCAGTTTAAGCGCCTTGGTTTCATTTTGGTCACCTAACGGCGTTGAAGTACCGTGCGCATTCACATAATTAACCTGATCGGGGTTGATTTTTGCATTATTCAGGGCATTGACAATACCACGACGGGGACCATCGCTATCGGGAGCGGTAATGTGGTGCGCATCGGAGCTCATGCCATAACCGGTAAACTCGCCATAAATGCGGGCACCGCGTTTTTTGGCATGTTCGTATTCTTCAAGAACCAGCACGCCAGCCCCTTCACCCAGTACGAAACCGTCACGATCGGTGTCCCATGGACGTGAAGCGGTTTCAGGATCATCGTTACGGGTAGAAAGCGCACGCATGGCGGCAAAACCACCAATCCCCAACGGAGAAACGGTTGCCTCGGCACCACCGGCAAGCATGACATCGGCATCGCCGTATTCAATCAGGCGTGCGGCATCACCAATGGAGTGCAGGCCGGTTGTGCAGGCGGAAACCACGGCATAGCTGGGGCCTTTCAGACCCAGCATAATGGTAAGATGGCCGGAAATAAGGTTAATCAGGGAAGCCGGCACAAAGAATGGGGAAATGCGACGGGGACCTTTGGCCAGGTATTCGGTTTGGGTGTCTTCGATACGATGTAAACCACCAATACCAGAACTGACAATCACACCAATGCGTTCGGCATTTTCTTTGGTAATATCCAGGCCGGAATCCCGCCATGCATCAATACTGGCGGCAATACCATAATGGATAAAGGTATCCATTTGCTTGCCCTCTTTGGCAGACATATATTGGGTCAAGTCAAAATCCCTGACTTCACCGGCAATCTGTGAATTGAAACCGGAAGCGTCGAATCGGGTAATGCGACCGATCCCGGAACGTCCGTTGATAATATTATCCCAGGCTGTATCAATTGAATTGCCTACCGGGGAAACAATACCCAAGCCAGTAATTACGACACGTCTTTTCACAGAAGACTCCTACCTTAATTTGTATTTAAATGAATGGAATGATTGCTTTGGCATATTGCCATAAACAAAAAAACGCTTGGGAAAATCATAATGCAATATAGCCTGAAAACCAACAGACTACCTGACACAAGGCTTTCCCAAGCGCTTTTGCATCAACCGGCCATTGACCCGGAATGGACCAATGGCTGGAACGGCTACATTAAGCTTTATTTTTGTTGATGTAATCAACAGCTTGCTGAACGGTCGTGATTTTTTCTGCTTCTTCGTCAGGAATCTCTGTTTCGAATTCGTCTTCAAGAGCCATTACCAGCTCAACCATATCCAGTGAATCGGCACCTAGGTCGTCAAGAAAAGAAGACTCGTTTTTGATTTCAGCTTCATTAACGCCAAGCTGTTCTGCGACAATCTTCTTGACGCGTTGTTCGATGCTATCCATTTAACTCTCCAAAGGGAATGAATCCCGCGAATTATAGCCAACTGCTTAAAAAATGCAAAAGGCTGTTGTGACAAAAAAAAATTATTTTAGCAAATAAGTATTAAAAAACTTATAAAACCAAAATACCATCTAAAAAGTTAAAATGCATTTACTGCTAACTGTGCATTTTATTAAAAATAAATCTTTTTGCTTTAAAAAAAGACAAACAAGACAAATAAATTCGTTGTACTACCCAAAAGCGTGCTAAAAAACAGCACTACTGCATATACATACCGCCATTTACATGCAAGGTTGTACCCGTAATATAAGCGGCCGCAGGGCTTGCCAAAAATGCCACCGCATTAGCGACGTCTTCGGGCTGACCAAGACGACCCAAGGGAATCTGACCCAGCAAAGCGGCGGTTTGCGACTCACCCAGGGCGCGGGTCATGTCGGTATCGATAAAACCCGGCGCAACACAGTTGACGGTAATATTGCGGCTACCAAGCTCACGGGCCAGTGCCCTGCTCATGCCGGCAACACCGGCTTTGGCGGCAGCATAATTGGCTTGGCCTGGGTTACCGCTGGAGCCAACCACCGATGTCACGTTAATGATCCGACCAGAACGTGCCTTCATCATAACTTTAAGAACACCACGTGACAGACGAAAAACCGAACCCAGGTTGGTATCCATGACCGCAGACCAATCTTCATCTTTCATACGCATGGCCAGGCCATCGCGTGTAATACCGGCATTATTGACCAGGATATGGGGTGCCCCTTCTTTGGCCAGTTCGGCCAGCAACGCATCACAGGAAGCGGCATTAGTAACATCAAGCACAACCCCCCGTCCACCAAAGCCGGACAAATCGGCGCTAATGCCTTGCGCTCCGGCCCCTGAAGTTGCCGTACCGATAACGGTGGCACCACGTTTGGCCAGCTCAAGCGCAATGGCCTTGCCCAACCCACGTGTTGCACCGGTAACCAAGGCAACCTGACCACTTAAATCTTTCACTTCAGACATTGTTATTCCTTATCCCTTCAAGGTTTCCAGGGCAGCCTGCAAGGACGCGGGATCGTAAATGGAGATCCCTGTCATTTCAGGCTCGATTCGTTTAACCAGGCCACTTAACACCTTGCCCGGACCACATTCGACAACATGGGTAACGCCCTGCTGCTTCATGGCACGGATAGTTTCCACCCAACGCACGGGATGCCAGGCCTGACGCACCAGTGCATCACGGATGGCTTCCGGTGTTGCCGCCACCGCCACGTCCACGTTATTGATCACATCAACGGAAGGCATCGCAATTGTAATGCCTGACAGCGCTTTTTCCAAAACATCAGCAGCCGGTTTGAGCAAACTGGCGTGAAAAGGAGCAGAAACAGGCAATGGCAAGGCACGTTTGGCACCAGCCTGTTTGGCCAAGTCGCAAGCGCGCTCTACCGCAGCCTTATGACCGGCAATAACAACCTGAGCAGGTGCATTGAAATTAACGGCCTCCACCACGTCGGACTGGGCCGCTTCGGCACAAACCTTGCGCACGGTATCGTCATCAAGACCAAGGATGGCTGCCATACCGCCCGTACCCACAGGAACAGCGGCCTGCATGGCATCAGCCCTTACCCTGACCAACCGCACTGCGTCTTCAAGCGAGAACGAACCGGCTGCCGTCAGTGCGGAATACTCACCCAGGCTATGGCCAGCCATTAACGCGGCCTGCGGGCCACCGGCCTGCACATAAGCCTGATACATGGCATAACTGGCAGCCAACATGACAGGTTGGGTGTTGGTCGTTAAATTAAGCTGTTCTGCCGGACCTTCAGCAATAAGCGCGGCCATATCCTGGTTCAGCGCGGCCGAAGCACGTTCGATAACTTGCGTTACAATCTGGTTTTCGGCCCAGTTATTGAGCATGCCTACGGTTTGTGAACCCTGGCCCGGAAATACAAAAGCAATTTTCATCTTGGTTTGTCTCTTAATATTTGTTTACAGGCGCACCAATGCGGAACCCCAGGTGAAACCACCACCAACGCCCTGCATCAACACGCAATCACCTGCTTTAAGACGACCATCCTTGCGGGCGGCATCAAAGGCCAGGGGCACGCTGGCTGCCGATGTATTGGCATGTTCAGCAACGGTTGCTACGATTTTTTCAGCAGGCAGGCCCAGTTTGCGGCCAAGGTAATTGATAATGCGGATATTGGCCTGATGGGGAACCATCCAGTCGATGTCATCCAGGGAAATGCCCGCTTTTTCACAAACCTGATGGGCAGATTTTTCGAGTACGGTAACCGCCTGTTTGAAAACAGCCTGGCCATCCATGCGCAGGAACGGATCACCCGTTACAACCCCGTTTTCGATACGTCCGGGGGTATTAAGAATAGTGTTAAGAGAACCGTCGGCATTGAGCTGGGTAGCCAGGATCCCTGGTTCTTCGGAAGCTTGAAGCAGCATTGCACCGGCACCATCACCAAACAGTACGCAGGTACCACGGTCACTCCAATCCAAAATACGGGAAAAGGTTTCAGCACCGATAACCAGCGCACATTTGGCATTATTGGCCTTGATGAAACTGTCTGCCGTTGCCAGTGCATAAACAAAGCCGCTACAGACAGCCTGAAGGTCAAAAGCGGCACCGCCCTTGATGCCCAGGCGGGACTGCACAATGCATGCCGTACTGGGAAAAATGAAATCGGGTGTGGAGGTGGCAACGATAATCAAATCAATGTCTGAGGCATTGATCCCTGCATCGTCAATGGCGCGCTGGGCGGCGATAACAGCCAGATCACTGGTTTTCTCATTATCACTGGCCAGATGACGCTGGCTGATACCCGTGCGGGTCACGATCCATTCATTGGACGTTTCGATTCCTTTTTCTGCCAGCCGGGCTGCTAACTGGTCGTTAGTAACACAGTTTTCCGGCAAATAGCTGCCTGAACCTATAATTTTTGCAAAACTCATGACCAACTCCTTGAGCCATGCCTGGGTTTAAGGGACAGGCATAGCGTTTTATATTTTTTATTTCTGTTCGGTGGTATTTTCAGCATTATTCCGGTCTATTTTTTGAGTGATCTGCGTGACCGCTGTTGCGGTTTTTTCAAGCAAACCCCTAGCTACCGCACCACGCGCCCTTTCTATTGCCTTGGTATAGGCAAAAATATCAGCCGAACCATGACTTTTAAACACAATACCACGCAAGCCCAACAAGGCAGCGCCATTATAATTGCGATTATCCACGCGATGACGGAAACGGTTAAGCACCGGACGGGCAACCATACCAGCTGCCATTGTAAGATAATTTCGGGTAAATTCCTGCTTTAGCATGGTAGCGATCATTTTAGCCAGGCCTTCGACCGACTTGAGAACCACATTACCTACAAAACCGTCGCACACCACAATATTACTGGTGCCTTTGAAAATATCATCACCTTCGACGTTGCCATAAAAATTCAGCCCACTGCATTGCAACAGGGCAGCTGCCTCTTTGACAACCTCATTGCCTTTTATGGCTTCTTCACCAATATTAAGCAGACCAACGGTTGGATTCTGGATGTTGTCGATCGCCTCGCACAGCGCCACACCCATGATGGCAAATTCCAGCAAGTGCTGGGCAGAACAGTCGACATTAGCCCCTAGGTCCAGCATAGTGGTGGCCCCACCTTTCTGGTTAGGTATGGCGGTGGCAATAGCAGGCCTGTCAATGCCTTCCATGGTTTTTAACACGTAACGTGAAATAGCCATTAAAGCACCGGTATTGCCTGCGGAAACAAGCGCATCCGCCCTTTTCTCTTTGACCAGGTTGACACCAACCCGCATGGAGGAATCTTTCTTACGACGCAAAGCGACCTCAACCGGATCATCCATTGCCACCACTTCAGAAGCGGGAACAATTTCAAACCGGCTGAGGTCGCCTGGATTTGCTTGCCTGAGAGCCTGTTCAATTTGTTCAGGAACGCCAGTTAACAGAAAATGCGTGTCAGCGTACTGCCGTGCAATTTGCACAGCAGCAGGAACAGTCACGGGCAGGCCGACATCACCGCCCATGCAATCTATAGCAATACGTACCACGATAGTAATAAACAGGCCACGCCCAACAACAGCGCGGCCATATTCTCAACTTAACCGATTATTCGTCGTTTTTTGTTTTCAGAACTTTACGGCCACGATAAATGCCGTTAGGACTGATATGGTGACGCAAATGCAATTCGCCAGTTGTTGACTCGATTGCAGTAGATGGTGATGTCAAAGAATCGTGTGAACGACGCATATTGCGTCTTGAAGGTGACTTTTTGTTTTGTTGAACAGCCATGATGACTCCAAAAAATGTTGTATTAAATAAGGTAATACAAACTAAAAACTATAAACTATAAAAATTACCGCTTTTTAAGCTGCTCCAGCACTGCGAATGGCGAAGAAGGCTCTTCCAGCTCATCCTCGGGAAGCGCTGTTTGTTCGGGACAGCTTTCGTGCCGTGGCACGTAGGGTAGACTTAAAATCAAATCGTCTTCAACTAAATCGAGCACACACATGTGCCGGGAAGATAGGATTTTCTCATCTAGAGACTCTTCTATTTCGCCCGATTCAGATAAATTACTGTGGAGATCGGATTCAGAAGTAACCAATTCCAGTACTGACTCATGATCGACGTCAAACTTGAATAATCCAAGACAACGCTGGCAGACAAGCTGCGGACTGGCCTGCACCTGCAAATGCAATAAACGCTTGCCACGTGCGCCCTTCTCACCTCTCAGTGACCAGACAACCATACCGCTTTCATCTGTTAATTGCTCAGGCAAATCCTCTGTAAGCCGTAAAAAAGCACCTAAAGGTGTTTTGCCGTTTACTTCTCCGGCCCGGCGTACAAAATCAAGGGAATCAATAAAAAGGCCCTTACCTGAACCAGCATGGCTTTTTTCAGCTTGGCTTTTTTCTTTAATCATGTCCCTGCCTGTTCCTTATTCCCTGCATTTCTTTACTCAAGGTTTGCACAAATATCGGGAAACGTAGGATAATAACCCGTTATTTATCATTTGGTCAATTAAAACAATGGCAAACCGTGTTTCCCGTCTTATTCTTGCGTCATCTTCCCGCTACAGAAAAGAAATGCTGAAAAGATTCCGCATCCCGTTTGAAGCGATTTCTCCTGACATTGATGAAACCCCGCAACCGGGCGAAACACCTGCCCAGCTGGCCTTGCGTCTTTCTGTTGAAAAAGCGCTGGCCATTGCGGCGAACAACCCAAACAGTGTCATTATTGGCTCAGACCAGGTGGCGACTCTTGATGGTTCGCCCATTGGCAAACCAGGCAATTTTGACACGGCAAGAAAACAACTGCAGGCCCTGTCTGGCCATTGTGTAGAATTTCATAGCGCACTGGCCGTTACCGATGGCAGCAGAACTGAAACAGCCGATATCATTACGCGCTGTTATTTCAGGGAACTGAGCGATGCTGAAATTGTACACTATCTTGAAATTGAAAAACCCTTCGACACCGCCGGCAGCGCAAAAGCCGAAGGACTGGGCATTACCTTGATGGAAAAAATGGAAAGCGATGACCCCACTTCTATCATAGGCCTGCCCCTGATCACCCTGTCCCGGATGCTTCGCTCATTTGGCATCAACCCCACCTTGTCTGCCCAGGAAAACCCACAACATGCCTAAGACTTTACACCTGATACCCGTTGACCTGGGAGATGCCCCCACCTCTGCCTGGCTGCCCGCCGACACCCAGGCACTGGCTGCCCGCCTTACCTGCTATATCGCTGAAAACGCCAAAACCGCCCGCGCTTTCCTAAAACTAATTGGCACCCAAAGCCCCTTGCAGGAAATCACTATTCATACCCTTGGCACCAAAACAACCGCCGGGGAAATTAACCAATGGTTGAATGATGGTGACCCCGAAGCCGAAATTGGCCTGGTATCCGAGGCTGGCTGTCCCGCTGTTGCCGACCCTGGTGCCAAAGTCGTCATGGCCGCCCATAAAATGGGCATTCGCGTCATTCCCTGGGTAGGCCCCTCTTCTATTTTGCTGGGTTTAATGGCCAGTGGCCTGGACGGGCAACGCTTTACGTTTCATGGCTACGCCCCGGTCAACCCTGCCGAACGCGGTAAACAGCTAAAAGTCTGGGAAACCGAATCGGCTAAATTGCACCAAACCCAGCTGTTTATAGAAACCCCCTATCGCAATGCTGCCATGTTTGAATCTTTGCTTCATTCGCTGCGCCCCGACACCCGCTTATGTATTGCGCGTTCGGTAACCACGCAAGAAGAATGGATCAAGACCAAAACCATTGCTCAATGGAAGGCCGCTCCCGCCCCCGAACTGGATAAAAAACCCACTCTTTTCCTGTTTTTAGCCAGTTAATTGTCTTCCTGCACGGCCAAATCCATCAGGATCGCGGCCGTTTGAATATCGGGCTGGCCATCGTAACGCTGTGGGTGGTAGTGCATCTGAAACGCCTGCAGCACCCGGCGGGTTGACGCCTCAGCCCCAGGTCCGAATTCAACTTCGTAGCCAATACGCCGTAATTTTTCCTGAACCCACCGTAAATTGGGTAATCCCTCTGTTGCAAAGCGGGCCTCATATTGCCTGACACGGTTTTCATCGTACCAGCGTCCTATGCCCTGCTTTGCCAGGGCCGCCCAAGGAAACAGGGGGCCTGGATCAATTTTACGCTGCGGAGCAATATCACTATGCCCCACAATATGTTTTGCCTTGATGAGATGACGCTGAGCCAAATCACGCAACAAAGCCGCCAACAACGCTATCTGTTCGGGCGAATAGGCATCCCATTTCGTTTTTTGCTCATCCAATGGCCCCAGATTGACTACCTCAATGCCAATCGACATGGCATTAAGGTTTTTATAGCCGTACCATTGGCTAACGCCTGCGTGCCAGGCCCTGCGATTTTCATCAACCAGACGATACAACACGGGATTCTTTCCGGCAGTTAGCAGATAATGGGCACTGACCTTATTTTGCGTAAGAATCCGCAATGAATCGGCATTGTTTTCAGAGGTGTAATGCAAAACAACAAAACGTACCCGACTATCTTGCCCCGTTGCGGTAAACGATTCATCTACCGCATATTCAGGCCGGGAGCAGGCCAACAGCATTAACAAACCAAAGGCGCCCGCTAAGCGATGGAACCATCTGGCAAGAGAACCGGGTGAATGTGTTAGCACTATTATGGCCATGCCCCCTATGCAGATACGCTTCGCTTACCTGGAATGCGGGTCCTGGCTAACCCTATTGCCCACCGACTCCACAATAGCCTGCACTTTACGGCGCACCATCATTACACTCACCACCCGCCACAGCAGCAAAAAGGTCATGAGCAGCGTAAATATAACGGGCGCCTGCAGGCTTTGCCCTGGTTCAGGCATTTTCCAGAAATGAATAATGACCAGTATGCCCACTAAATACACCGCACGATGTAAACGCTGCCAATTTCGTCCCAATTTACGAATGGATTTCTGACGCGAAGTAGCTGCCAGCACACACATGATGGCAAAAGACAACATGCCCAGCAGAATATAAGGGCGATCGGCCAGATCTTTGAGCATGAACGGAAAGCTGAGTTTTCGATCAAGCCAGAGCCAGGCAATCATGTGTAAAAATGCATAAAAGAAAGCATACAGGCCCAGTGTCCGGCGCCAGCGTAGCAAAGCCGGCTGCCCCAGCATTTGCCGAATGGGCGTAACCGCCAAAGTAAGGCACAACATGCCCAAGGCCCACTGGCCGCTTGACCGGGCAAAAAATACCGCAGGCTCTGCCGTCATGCCGCCAATGCTATCCAGATAAAACCAGCGAATCACCGGAAACAGCCCCAAGAAAAAAATAAAGGGTTGAATGCGGTCAATGCTTTCGGCTTTCCAGGTTTTCATTTCATATCCTTGGGCAACTCAGGAAAGCGCCCGGTTTCCATTAATTTTGCAATGCATTTGCAACAGGTTTGCAAGACTGGCGACATCATCAACAATGCGGGTAGGCTTGCTTTCATTAAGCTCACGCAGGCTATGTGCACCGTAAGTAACCGCGACACTTTCCACACCCGCATTATGTGCCATCAGGATATCATGGGAAGTATCACCAATCATGACAGTTTCTTCGGCAGGAACCGCCAGGGTTGCCATGAGTTCATTAAGCATTTGCGGATGAGGCTTGCTGAATGTTTCATCGGCCGTACGGGTGGCGGCAAAATAATGCCCCAGTTTTTTCTGTTCCAACACCCTGTCAAGTCCTACCCTGCTTTTTCCAGTTGCCACCGCCATCGTGACGCCATTGTCGCGAAGTTCTTCAAAAAGCGCGGAAACACCATCAAAAAGGCTTAAATCGGGATCACGGGTAAAATAATGAAATTTATAGCGACGCACAAATTCAGGTAACTGCTCAGCCGTCAAGGTGGGCACCACCTTGTAAAGGGCACTTTCCAGTGACAGGCCAATGACCCATCTTGCCTGTGCGGCAGGCGGAACTTCCAGTCCCAGATCCCGGCAAGCCGACTGTATAGCCTGCACAATAGACTGGGTAGAGTCAATAACCGTTCCATCCCAGTCAAATACAACCAATGAATACCGCATATATTTCCAACCTATGAATATTAAATTTGTTGTTGTTCCAGTTTTTTCAGGACTTGCTGACAGGCCGCAGGCAATGGGGCTTCAAAGTCTATGGTTTCTCCACTGATAGGGTGTGGCACCTGAAGACGGTGCGCATGTAGAAACATGCGATTAAATCCATGACGTGCAAAATAATCACGAACCTCGTCCTTGCCATACTTTTCGTCACCAACAATGGGGAAGCCATTGGACGCCAGATGCACCCTGATCTGATGGGTCCGGCCAGTTCGCAACTCGGCGCCCACCAGCGTATACTTTCCAAACCGCTGCACACCCGTGACAATCGTGTGGGCAAAGCGCCCTTCCTTGTCCACCCGAACCCGGCGTTCTCCGCCCGGGGTAAGATATTTGGTGAGCGGCAGTTTGATATGCTGCCGGTCATTGACCCAATCCCCACACACCAGGGCAAGATATTGCTTGCGTCCAAGCGATTCTCTCATGGTTTCATGCAAGGCGACCAGGGCCGAACGTTTTTTGGCAATCATCAGCAAACCCGAGGTTTCCTTGTCCAGACGGTGAGCCAGCTCAAGAAAGCGGGCTTCGGGCCTGGCCGAACGCAATTGCTCGATCACCCCGAATGATACCCCACTGCCCCCATGCACGGCCACACCAGCGGGCTTGTCAATCACCAGCAGGGCGTCATCCTCATACACGATGGGAAACTCAGCACCCGGCACTTTCCGGGGTACATCGGGTTCAGCCGTGCGCAAGGGTGGAATACGTACCTGATCCCCCTCTTGCAAGCGGTATTCGGCCTGAATACGGCCTTTGTTAACCCGTACCTGACCGCTACGAATTGCCTTGTAAAGATGGCTTTTAGGCACGCCTTTACACACCCGGATCAGGAAATTATCAATGCGCTGATCGGCGGATTCGACATCAATCTTGACCACTCTTACAGAAAAAGATGAATTATTATCAGAAGTTTGTTTCCACATACACAAAAGAGCTCTATAATTCTCACACCATATGAAGAATGGTGTGAGAAGATTAGGCGTAGAGAAGCGAAAAATGCTGTTTCCGCCAAATCGTTAAAACCACATTGTACTGCTACTCTCAAACAGCCGTACCTGTATTTCTCACCCGCTTCAGAGTTACTGGTCACCAAACGGGCAACGCTCACTATTTTGTTATTAATGCGGCAGGAAAATCATCTGCCCACAAAAAAAGCCTCTTAGTCCGTTTGCTGTACGAATGAATGAATAAAAAACGCCTAATTTTTATTCCAGACTGGCATTATCTATCCGCCGTCTGGCATATACACAGAAGTTTATAAAAATTGAATTTATCAATAAATATCAATTATCTGCAGACCGGGTCCTATCCTGCTATCAATCAAGGAACCGTACCCGTCAAACAAGCGTATACATGCGCGGAATATCTGCGCGCGTTCATTTTGCCCTTTCATTCGCACCCAAGTAACTCTGTGGTTAATGCATACGATGTCCGTTGCATTAATTAAACGGAGAATACCTTAAATGAAACGCATGTTATTTAATGCGACGCACCAAGAAGAACTACGCGTCGCGATTGTAGATGGGCAAAAACTCATTGACATCGACATCGAAACAGCTGGCCGGGAACAACGCAAAGGCAGCATTTACAAAGCCGTCATCACCCGGATTGAACCCGGACTTGAAGCCTGCTTTGTCAACTACGGCCATGACCGTCACGGTTTCCTGCCTTTCAAGGAAGTAGCCCGCAGCTACTTCAAGGAAGGGGTCGATGTCCGGGGCGCCCGTATTCAGGATGCTCTCAGCGAAGGTCAGGAACTGATCATCCAGGTTGAAAAGGAAGAACGTGGCAACAAAGGTGCAGCCCTTACCACCTTTATTTCACTGGCCGGCCGTTATCTGGTTTTAATGCCCAACAACCCTCGTGGCGGTGGTGTTTCACGCCGCATCGAGGGTGAAGAGCGCCAGGAACTGCGCGAAGCCATGGATCAGCTTGATCTGCCCGCCGGCATGAGCATGATTGCCCGCACCGCAGGCATTGGCCGCTCTGTTCCCGAACTGGAATGGGACCTGAAATACCTGCTGCAACTCTGGAATGCCATCGATTCAGCCGCCAAGGAGTATCCTGCTCCAGTGCTTATTTATCAGGAATCCAGTCTGGTCATTCGCGCCATTCGCGACTATTTCTCTCCCGATATCAGCGAAATCCTCATCGATACCGATGCGATTACCGAACAGGCTGTCGCCTTCATGAAAGACGTCATGCCCGATAACGTCAATCGCGTCAAACGCTATCATGACGATATCCCCCTGTTCTCCCGCTTCCAGATCGAGCACCAGATTGAAACCGCCTATTCCCGTACGGTTCAGCTCCCATCGGGCGGTGCGATTGTGATTGACCACACCGAAGCCCTGGTTGCCATCGATGTCAACTCCGCCCGTTCTACCCGCGGCACCGACATCGAGGAAACCGCCCTGCGCACCAACCTTGAAGCGGCTGAAGAAGCAGCCCGCCAATTGCGCCTGCGTGACCTGGGTGGCTTGATTGTCATCGATTTCATCGATATGGAAGACAGCAAGAACCAGCGCGCCATTGAACAGAAACTGCGTGATGCCCTGCACTTTGACCGGGCTCGCGTCCAAATGGGTAAAATCTCGCGTTTTGGCTTAATGGAACTGTCACGTCAGCGCCTGCGTCCGTCTCTTAACGAAGGCTCACACATCACTTGCCCGCGCTGTAACGGCACCGGCGTCATTCGCGATGTTGAATCCAGCGCCCTGAACATCCTGCGCCTGTTGCAGGAAGAAGCAATGAAAGACAACACGGCAGCCCTGCATGTCCAGTTGCCGGTCGAAGTAGCCACTTACTTAATGAATGAAAAGCGGTCCGACATTGTCAAAATGGAGTCCCGCCTTAAAATCAACGTCGTGCTTATTCCCAACAAGCATCTGGAAACCCCTCATCATCATATCGAACGCGTTCGTTACGACGACAATCGCCTTGATGAGCCCAAAACCAGCATAGACCTGATTGAACAACCCAGCACTATCGTAACCTGGGAATCCAGCACCGAAAAAGCCGTTCATAACGAGCGCCCCGAAGCCCTGGTCAAAGGTATTTCCCGTGACCAGCCTGCTCCGGTGATTCCTGTTCCCAAAACAGAACCATCAACCACTGCCCAGCCTGGTTTGTTCAAACGCCTGCTAAGCTGGTTTGCAGGTGAAAAAGCCGCCGCTCCTGAAGCCGAGCCGCAAAAAGAAGATAAGCCACGTCACCAGGCAAATCGCGGTAAAACCGGCCAGCGCACCGAGCGCAACACCGGCCGTAACCGCCGTAACACTGAAAAACGCCCTGAAAGCGCTGAAACAGAAGAGGATAAACGTCGCAATCCGCGTACAGCCAAACCTCGTGCCCAGGATAATCGCAACAAAGAGCGTGATGCCAAGGCTGCACCGGCCGAAACCGTTGCCGACACCGATGCCAGCCAGACGGCAGAGGAAACCGGTTCACGTTCACGCAACCGACGCAACCGTCCCCGTAACCGCCGTGAAAACACGGCTGACAGCAGCGAGCAAAACCTGAACCAGGATAATAGCAATGTTGAAGTCGCCGCTGCCGAAGCACCTGCCAAACAGCGTCCTGCCCGGGTAAAACCTGAAGTGGAAGCCACACAGGATACGGCTAACACCAGCGTAAAAACCGCAACAACGTCAGTCGTTGCCACCATGGCCACCCTACCAACCGCTGAAGACGCCACCAATGAAGACGAGGCAGATAACACGGCAGCATTCGATGAGGAAACCGGCGAAGCGCTTGACCCCAACAAACGCCGTCGTCCACGTCGTCGTAGCCGTCGCACACGCCGTCCGGCCGATGAACAGGGAACCACAGAAAACACATCGGCACCCGCTGCTTTTGTGCCCAATGAGGTTCTGCTGGCTGAAGCCAACAACCAGCCCAAACCGGCCCCTGAAGCCATTCCCGCTGCCGAGGCAATACCAGCACAATCCCCTTCTGTAACAACAGTACAGGAAGCCACTGAAACGACCACCCCGTCAGTTCAGGAAACACCTGTTATTACCACTGCCGCAGAAACGCCTGTCAAACAAGCTGAAGCCATTGTGGAAACACCGGTCATTAAGACCGTGAAGGCTGAGCCCGCTGAAACTGCCGAGCCCGCTGAAACTGCTGAGGCAATACCTGTTCCTGTCACCACCGATGTGGCAGAAACCAGCCAAGCCGCCACTATCGAACCGGTAGCGACTGAAAGCACAGGCACAACGCAACCCGCACCGGCAACCATTGCAGAAACTACCGCATCGGCACCTGCTGCCAGCAAGCAAACTTCACTTGAAGAAATCGCTTCCAGCACCGGCATGCAGTGGGTTGAAACCAAGGCAAGCCTGGTACAGCAAGCGGAACAGCCCAAACCCAAACTGGGACGCACCCGCAAGGCTGCAACCAAAGCCGCTGAAGCACCATTGGAAATAGTGGAAACCAAAAAGTAAGTTCCTCCTAACTTTTCAATGCCCAAAAAAAGCCCCTGGAAAATTTAATTCCAGGGGCTTTTTACGGCATGTTTTTAAAACTTCAATCCTGTCCGCCTTAATGAATATCAGTGCGGGCAGTAATCAGAAAAGGTATTAATCCAGTCTGATATTGCCTGCCTGGATCACCCGAGTTCGACAGTTAAAATTTTAAGTTATTGATTTATAAAGGATTATGTTATAAACGCTCCATTACAAATTCACATATTCAACATCAGTGGTCGGTTTTTTAACCTTCAGGCTGGCTAACA
>Ga0172382_10006890_pt1 | contig 16336 bp, 11 predicted proteins | sample Leawel138RmetaG_FD_122245 | JGI IMG/M metagenome (GOLD analysis project Ga0172382, IMG submission 122245) | Leachate microbial communities from a municipal landfill in Southern Ontario, Canada - Leachate well 138R metaG | ecosystem: Engineered > Solid waste > Landfill > Unclassified | place...
CGGTGGCACTCACGAAAACATCTCCCCAAAGAACATTTTCAGCGATTTGAATACTGAATTCGATTGAGGAGTCCCATAAGAATTCGTAATAGAATTTAGGGGTAATACCTCGTGCGATGGTCATCCCATCGATGTAGAGGTATTCAAATTTACTGGCACTGATCCCCTTGATCCAGGACCCTGTCAGATTGCCACTCTCAGAGTAGTATTGGTCAAACATAAAAGAGAGAGTGGTATTAAAGCTAACAACTCCGGGTGTTGGCTTTTCGCCGGGGATTTCAAAGATTTTCAAAAAGGCCGATGCACTAGTCGAGGAGCGCATGTAGTTACTTAGTCCCCCAAGGATACCCCCTGCATAAGTTAAACTCTGACTAATAACGTACCCCTTGGTGGGGGCCTGTATATAATCACGTCCATCCCAAGTCAGTGCAAGGCTAATGCGGTTGGAAAATTGCCAAGCTTCCCCATATTTTTCAATCAAATAGTCGTAAGGAGTGTAGGTCTCTTGATCATACACCGCCCTGTTTAAAGTTATAGTGGGACCGATTGAGAGGGAGAGTCTGCCCGGACGGAACAGGAAAGTATAACCGGTTGTATAGCCTAAGGAGATCTTATAAGCATCATAGGGCATCAGATAAACGGCATCGGGGGTTGGTGAGTATTCGCTAATCCACTCTTGGTAACTTGTATAAGGATAGGGGTAAGCTTGGTTGTCACGGTACTGGGTAGTTGGGGAGTTGTTACCTAAAACTCGTCCGTTCTGATAGACATTGCGGTTGAACGAGAGCATTAGCGAGTTGTTCCAGCGCTTGTCTTTAACCCATTGGTCTCTGAAAGAGAGATTAACCGATTGCGAATCGGGAGAGAGTTCAGTAGAAATTTCTAAATTGCGTCCGGTGCCACCAAGGTTGGTGTCGCTCCAAGAGAGGAATCCACTGACAGGGAACCCCTCAACATTACCTCCAAAGGTGGCGCCAAAACCGATGTTCATCTGGTTGCCTTCAGTAACATCGTAGGTGACCACCAAAGAGTTCTCTTCTGTCCCGTAGTTTAAGGAAGGCACAACATCGGTTAAAAGACCGGTATTAAAGAGATTCTGAGCACTCCGTACATATTTATCCTTGCTAAAAATATCGCCGGGTTTTAAGATGAGCTCCCGCTCTAAAACATAAGGCTTAGTTTTTGTCATTCCACGCACTATTACATCTTCAACAACGGCTTGTTCACGCTCGGTAATAATTACCGTATAGCTAATCTTCTTCTCTTCAATATTGCGACTATCTTGTAAATCGATAGTGTTCTCCACATACCCTTCGTTCCAATAGAGGTCGGCAATTTTTCCAATCTCATTTTGTACCTTAGAGATATCGAGAATACTTCCCTCTTTAAGGGTTAAAAGGTCCCCAATAGTCTCATCACTATAGATTGTGTTGCCCTCAACTTTGATACCCCCAAAATACCACTGCTCTCCTTCTTGGATAACAAAGATGAGTTTTATTTTTTTCTGGCTGGCTCCCTCTTCACTCACTTCCTCCTGTTTTACTTCCAAGACTTTGGCATCAACATAGCCATTTTTCTGGTAGGCTCCCTGTAGAGCTTGGGTGTCTAAACTGATATTAAGCGCTTGGTAGTTTCCCGAATTAAAGAGGGATTGGACCTTGGTAGTCAGCTCTTTACGGAGGGCACGGGAGGAGAGTTTTTCATTGCCTTCAAAATCGATTTCGCTAACCTTTACTTGGCGCTCCTCACTTATAATATAGGTCAAATCGAGAAGGTTGCTCTTTTCCTCAATTTTATAGGTAGAATCGACTTTAACATCGGCGTAACCCCGCTCTAAATAGAGCGTCTTAAAAGCCTCTTTATCGGTATTGATGCGGTTGATTGAGAGAAAGTCATGTAGGGCAATAGAGCTCTTGTCGAGGAGTGTTTTGCTTTTTACACCATTATTACCCACAAAATTAATTGAGCGCACAACCGGTAGTTCTGTGAATTTTAACTCGATGTAGAGGTCATTGTTATTCGCCCCTCCCCTTTTCGCCTCTCCTTCGAAGACACTGAATTTATTGAGATCATTTAATTTTCTCTCAAGCTCTCGATAGGTCTCTTGGGTAAAAATCTTGCCAATGTACCCATAGGTAATATCTTCAATCTCCCCCTGGGGCACATTGATTAAATTCTTATAGGTGAAACCTCTGATCGGCTTATTGCTGTACCAACTATACTCTTGTAATGCGAAAGTAACTTCGATACCTTTGCCACTCTTATCACTCGTATAGGAGGGGCTTACGTCGACTCTGTCGTACCCTTTAGAGCGGTAGAGCCTCTGAATATTTTCCACCGATTTACTGAGTTGTGAGGCCTCAAAAGGTTTCCCGATTGTGAGCTCAACCACCGCTTGCAGCTCATCGTTGGTGGCAATCTTATTGTCCTTGAATTTTAAAGCAGACAACGGTTTCAACTCAACGAATTCGATATAGACGGTTAATTTCTCTTTTGACCCCTCAAACGTTGACGGGATAAGCTCAACCTCTAAAAATTGATCCAGCGCAAGGAGTTCTTTTTGAAGATCGTCGATAGTACTCTGTTTATAGGGAGAGCCTACCAAAGGGTCGGTGAATCTATCAACCAGGCTGGCATCTACATTGACTAAATCGATGTAGACAAACTCTTCAATCGGTTTATTCTCCCACCAAGCATCTAAAGAGACTTCATCGGCCGCTGAAATGGTAAAGATAGCAACTAAGAGAAGGCTAATAACAATAAGTTTGCGTTGCATGTGAACTCCTTTTAGAAATCGAAGCGCTTAGTAACACTAAAGCCCATAGTATCGAAAATATCGAAAACCGACAACTCTCCGGGCTGGGTGAAAACACTAAAAGTTGCCAGAGGAGTCGTCCACTCTAATGAAAGCTCTGTTTCAATTTTTAAATCGTCTGAGAGGAAAGAACTACCACTGCCTCGCGGGTCACGCCTGAAGTGGAGCATCCCCTGTAAATAGAGCTCATCTAAGAGGTATTTACCAATATACATAGTTGTATTATCTAGATAGCGTGCCAGGGGGGATACCGAGGTGTCCGCTATGATCCCCGGCAAAGCATCAAAAATTATATTGGCCAGTAAATTGGTCCGAATTGTAAAGACATCAAGGCCTAAAAAGTTCCGTACAATTGAGGTGAAACCGAGCGAAATAGTGGCATTCTGCAAGAGTCCCAAGCGCGAGACAACGTCCGTGGCCGCTGAAGCGATGGCGACTACCGAGGAGAAACCACTATCGGCACTACTGCCCCCCGTTACAATATTTTGCCCCAGTAACTCTAAAATCTCATTGGTCGACTTGAGAGGAATCGACTCAAAACGGGGTTCTAGCGCCATTAGGGGGGAGTCTTGGAGTACCAAGTAGATATCTACTCGGCTCCCATCGCTATCAAACTCCCGTAAACGGGCCCTCAAATCGAGTGTCGGAGTGACATCTCCGGTTAACCCCGACATAATAGAAGAGAATTTTAAGGCTCCTGAAGTCACATAAAAGTTCTTCTGTACGTAGTAGATCTCTCCGCTACGGAAGGCCAACTCGCCTCCAATCGTGGTTGTCATTTGTGGTGCGACGATTTTAAGGTCGACTTTCTGATTCTCGGCAAAAGTTGCCCTTAGAATTGGGGAGTCAAAGTTGGGGTAGATGAGAGAGACATTCTTACCGGTCTGGAGTGTCATATCGATACTGGTACGTGTCTTTTCCACAAACCAACTCGGCAGCGGTGGAATACCAAAGGAGATAACCCCATCGGTTAAGACAACATTGCCCAACAATAACTCGTCATCGAGAGTGCCATCGATTGAGAAATTCCCTGCAACTAAAGTCTCCACATTGAGGTTGAGCGCCACAATAGGCAACCAGAGGGCAATTGGCTGGTCTAAACCAAAGATATCGACACGGTAGTGTTCTAGGTTCCAATCCTTCAAAGAGGCTCCCAACTTAATAAACCCTTTTGAACGGCGACCACTACGGTGGATAGCCGAAACAGTCGAGGCGGCCACTGTAGCTTCATGTTCACTGACGGTAATAACAGGGTTCTTAAGGGAGAAAACTTCATCAGGGGTCCAAAATGTAGTCATCTCTAAGTAGTTTCCCTTAAGGGTGCCAAAAAACTCGGGATTGCTTACCTCCCCCTCAATCCAAAGGGAGCCGGCCATTTTACCCCCTAAAAAATCGAGGGTTGGTTCGTACATAATGGCATTGAGGTAGTGCATGTCAACCTCAATATGGGAGACGTCGAGAGAGACTTCAGAAGCGTCAATACTCCCCTCCATCTCTAGGGGAAGTGGAAAGCCCGCTTTGGCCGAGACTTGAATTTCGTTGGTCTTAAAATTAAAAAGTCCACTAACCGTGCCCCCCTCCAAGGGCTCAACTTTGAGAATTCCGCTTTCATATTCTATTTTGTGACGCCCCTCTTTCCACTCAATTTGGCCCAATAGTGAGGTGTTGTAATGGTGGATAAAAAGGGGCGCTTCTGCAGAAGCTATCTTGTCAAGTGTGGTGAGCCAACCGGCCAGCGAAGTTTTAGGTGGCAATGCAAAAGAGAGGTTAATAGAAGAGGTTGTGTTGGCGTCCCGCCACATTATGTCTGAAAAGACGGTAAGGCTGAGGTCAATTGAAGAGGTGCCGCTAAAGGGAAAATAGGCCTCTGGAAGCTCCAAATGAAAGTTCCCTTTGGAAAAATGGCCCTCTTCCAGGGTGAGTGCATCTGCACTTAAGCGGGCAGTTAAAGAGCCCTCCAAACTCTCCCTCTTGTCAGTGAAAGCGATATTGGCATAGCCCAAAGCAATTTCTTGAAAATTTGTCTCGCCCAGCACAGTGGCTTTCACCACAATAGGCTCAGCAAAGAGTTTCAAGTGCTCAGTTGAGAAGGCCTCTACCTCGCCGTAGATAAGGGTTAAGTCGCTCTGTTGTTTATCAGGGAAAAGGACCAAGTTTAATTTTTCTCCCCCCTCCCCGGCTAAGCGCACCTCTAGGCTAAATTCATCGAATTGTTTTGAGAAGAGGCCGGCAATATGGCGGTTAAAGAGGTTTATTGAGCCACTGTAGAGCCCATAGGGGTCGTCGTAATTGAATTCCTCAATGCGAAGTCTTTGATTATCGAGTGACAGATTGCCTTGTATGGACCACGGAACCCCGTTGGGCCACGCTAGATTATTCAATTCTAGGTTATGCCCCTCTATTAGTAAGAGGTTGTTAGCTAAAGCGTAACTACCCTCTATCTCTCCTGAGAATTTACTTTGCCCAAAAGAAGGGATTGGAATGGTAAAGTTATCGGCTTTTAGAGCGCCAAAGAGGTGCCCTACCTCACTCGAGAGGTCTAAGTATGCCTCAAGGTTGTCACTTTCAAAGGTAATGACTCCCTTTTCAAGATCCCCGGTGATCGTCAGGGGATAGATAATGGTGGGTACACTAAGGGTTCCCCGGCTCTCCAACTGTTTGCCCTCTGTCCAGCTTATCTCCCCCTCAATGCGGGTATTATTAAGAGCAGAGATTTTGAGCTCATACCCGTAACGATGGGTTTGCAAGCGCTGGAAAGTAGCGTCAATCAGAGGATTGCCCGAGTCAACTTCATTGAGTTGTAGCCGCCCCTCAGGAAAAAGTTGTTCCCGGTTAAAAGTGCCGCTATAGGAGAGGCGTAAATCGGTGGTAGCTAGGGTGGCCAAATTAACGTAAAGCAGGTCACTATCGAGGTTTCCGTCAAAAGTAGTGGCTAGAGAGTGGTACTCACCGTTAAGGAGCACATTATTCAAAACGAGTTCACTGGTAGCTTTACCACTTTTTCCGTCCAGTGTAGTTCTGCCAATGATGTTCCCACTTAACTGGGTATTTTCGTCCACACTTTGGACAAAAGCCGGAATTAAGGCACTAAATAGGGGGGCGAAATCTTTTAAGGGAGTCTGCTCTAAAAACAGGGAAAAGCGCAGTTCATCGTCCCAGAAAGAGTAGCTCAATTCACTCTTTATATTACCTGAATGCTCAAGTGTCCCTTGGAGTAGCTTAGTAGCCGTATTGTAATGGAACAACCCCTCCATAGTGCCATATGAATTAGTGGCCTCTAGATTTTTAAAAGCGAGCTCAGCGAAGGAGAGTTCCCCCGCCTCCTCAAGCTGTACGGCACCGGCAAAATCTCCGCTGAATTCTCCCAGAAGAGGCTTCCCACTCTTCCCCTTTAAAGAGAAACTACTCTCTATGTTAGTCTTACCCGTTTGCGCGTTATCTAATGCAAAAAAATGGAAGCCTGAAATCTCCAAGAGACGAAGATCCAGGGCATCTAAAGGCGCGAGGTCTAACTCAGAGAGATTGCTGAGGGTCATATTGCCCATCTCAAAGTTTAATGTAGAGAGCTCGGGGTCACTGCTATAGACTAGAGAAGGCGCACCTATTTTAAGCACGCCTTTTTGGTTGTAAAACCCTCGAAGACTCCCCTCAGAGGAGGCCGTTAATTCAAAGTGGGCACCACGCTGCTGATAAAAAAAGTTTAAGGCCTCTATCTCCGCTTCAGCCTTACCTAGGGCTCCGTGTAAGGCATTGGTTGTCATTTTGGCCTCTTTTAAAGTGAAGTCTTCAATGGTAGTCTCACCGTAGAAGCTTTTAGCCTCGACAAGCGTGCCATTCGTGGTCAGCGAGGTTGCATGACCCCTTAGGATTACCTCTGCACTACCTTTCAATAAATCCCCATCGGCAGAGAGCTCTAGGCGATTCGCCTCACCTGCGATGTTATCTAAGAGTGCGAAGTGGATCTCTCTACCCGTTATGGTAAGCCTTTGAGGAGTACTGAGGCTACCAATTACCCCATTGCCGGTCAAAAAAAGATCGGGCGTGGTAGCCTTAAACGCCTCACTGATGAGGAGGGCTTTCGTAAGCAAACCATTACGGAGAGAAGCTCTGAGGTTTCCCTTTTCTAAAGAGAAGCGACTCTCCTCCTCTTTAAAAGCGACCGAGTTGAACTGCAGGTCAAGATCGAAATCGGGCATTGCGCCTTGACCTTCTAAACCTAGAAAGAGGGCTAAATCGACAGTACCCTCCACTCCCTCGGCCTTAACCGACCAGACTTTAGGTCTCTTTTTAGGTAAGAAGAGGGCATAGAGCGGTGCCTCTAAGGTTAGCGTATCTACACTGGCAATCTGCCCCTGATGCTCTTCTCTGATAACTACGTTCTGCAGGACTATATGTTTGAATAAGGAGGGGTTTATTGAGCCTACCGCTATGGTGATGCGCCCCTCTTGGTTGAGTTTACTGAGGAGCATTTCACTGACAGAGTGAAGATAATCGACACTTCCCAAGACGACACCTATGGCCATAATAGCGACGACTAGGAGGCTAATAGCAATCAAAACAGTAGAGGTTGTCGTATGGTATCTCATTTGTCCATCCGTATTACAGCTAGTATAACCGTAATAACCTAAATTACCTACCCTTTAACTCTTTCTTGTAAACTTCTTTTTTATTGGCTAAAATCTGAATATCTTTGACCAATTTTTTAAGGGGTATCCTATGCAGCCAATCTTTGAACGCTTCATCGTTTTAGAAGGGATGGACGGAGCCGGTACGACCACACAAATGAAAGCCATTGCCGAAGCCTTTGACCAAGGAGGACTCGAGTGTCATGCTACCTTTGAGCCGACAACCAGTCCTTTAGGAGCATTAGTTCGCTCAATACTGAGTAGAGAGTATGTTACTACCCCTTTAGCGTTGGCACTACTGTTTGCCGCAGACCGGGAAGACCATCTCCACAACCCTTTAAATGGAATCCTAAAAAACCTCGATAAAGGGAAAGTTGTGATTTCAGACCGTTATCTCTTCTCTTCTTTGGCCTACCAATCGGTCGAATTGGGTTTTGAGGTGGTCAATGCCCTCAACCAGTTTCCTCTGCCCCGCTATGTGATCTATCTAGACACCCCTATCGAGGCTTGTTTAAATCGGATTGCCATGCGAGGCAATGCGCGGGAGATTTTCGAAAAACAGGAGTACCTTCAACAGGTACGTGATAACTACGAGTTAATCTTCAATGATTTACCCCCCGAAATTTCCCTTTTAAGGGTTCCCGGCGAGCGAAGTAAGGGGGAAATTACCGCTCAAATCTTGAAATTCTTAAAAGAGCATGCCCTTCTCTAGATAATCAGCATCGCGTCACCGTAACTAAAAAAATGGTAGCGCTCTTTGACCGCATGTTCATAAGCCCTAAAAATATTCTCTTGGCCGGCAAGCGCGGCCACGAGGGCTAATAGCGTCGATTCAGGCGTGTGAAAATTAGTCACTAACCCATCGACAACCTTAAACTTATAGGGGGGATAGATAAAAAGGCGGGTAGAGCCTAAACCGGCTACCACACCCCCTTGCGCCTCGCTGTAAGCCGACTCAAGGGTACGCACACTGGTTGTGCCCACCCCGACGATCCTCTTTTTCTCCTTTTTAGCCCGATTAATGATTGCCGCACTCTCTTCACTAATTTCATAAGCTTCACGGTGCATGGGGTGGTCCTCTAAATTTTCACTTCTCACCGGTAAGAACGTTCCTTGTCCCACATGTAAAGTTAAGAAGCAGCTCTCAATACCAGAGTTCTTCAACTCTTCTAAAAGGGGCGCAGTGAAGTGCAGACCGGCTGTGGGGGCGGCTACCGAGCCACTCTTTGAGGCATACACTGTTTGGTAGCGTTTTTCATCTAAAGCGGTCTCTGCGCGCTTGATATAAGGGGGTAATGGAATATGGCCCAACTTAGAAAAGAAATCTTCGTCGATAGGGGTGTCAAACTCAATTATTTTGCCCTCTTCACTCTCGCCGACTACGGTGGCTTTTAGTCCATTACCAAAGGTGAAACGCTTACCGATGTGCTGTCTTTTATGCTTACTAATCATAGTGACCCAGAGACTGGCATTCAACGGATAGAGAAAAAGAAATTCGACTTTTCCCCCGGTTTCACTCGTGGCAAAAAGACGCGCTTTACGCACTTTAGCGTTGTTAAATACCAGCAGAGTGTTCTTTGGCAAAAATTCCCCAATAGATTTTATCGTGGAGTCTTGAAAAATCCCGCTTTGACGGGTGAGCACTAAAAGACGGCTGTCACCCCGCTCTTTAGGGGGATACTGGGCAATTAATTCAGGGGGGAGATTAAAATAGAATTCCTTGGTCTTCATCGCTTTGCTTGGTATAGGGTATTTTTAGTAAATCGTAGGCTAAACTGGTGGCCATCCTTCCACGTGGGGTTCGTTTGAGATAGCCTTTCTGAATTAGGTAGGGTTCGTAAAAATCCTCTAATGATTCAATTGCCTCCCCTATTGAAATAGCAAGAGTCTCGGCACCTACCGGCCCCCCATCGTAATAGTTAATAATTGTCCGCAATATGTTACGGTCCTGCTCTTCGAGCCCTTGACTGTCAATGCCGAGGCGCTGCATAGAGGTTTTGACAATCTCACTGTTGATAACCCCGTCGCCTAAAACTGTAGCATAATCGCGCATCCGCCTTAAAAGGCGGTTGGCAATTCGGGGAGTTCCCCGTGAACTTTTTGCCAGCAGCTTAATGGCCGGCTCTTCAATCTTTGTCTCTAAGAGGGTTGCTGAACGCCTAATAATAGACTCGAGCTCTGACTCTTGATAAAACTCGATACGACAGGTGATGCCGAAACGGGAATAGAGGGGGCTAGAGACTTGCCCGGCTTTAGTGGTGGCACCGATGAGGGTAAAACGGGGTAAAGGGATACGAATTGTGCGGGCAGCCGGTCCTTGGCCAATGACCCAATCGATTTCAAAGTCCTCCATAGCGACATAGAGCATCTCTTCTAAAGCGGGACGCATACGGTGAATCTCATCGATAAAAAAGACACTCCCCTCGGTAACATTGGTCAAAATACCGGCCAAATCTTTGGGTTTGTCGAGGGCCGGAGCACTGGTCATACGGATATCGCTACCCATTTCGTGGGCAATTATTGAAGCTAGTGTGGTCTTACCCAACCCCGGAGGCCCTATTAAAAAGACGTGGTCCAGGGCATCTTGGCGTTCGCGAGCCGCTTTGATAAAGATTGCAAGATTCTCTTTTAGTTTAGTTTGACCCTGAAAATCGGTGAGGGTACGTGGGCGTAAAATATTTTCAGCAGCATCAACTTCTTTCAAATAGGTACTAGAAAGGAGCGAAGACATTTGTTCGGGATCTGTTTCCAAAATTACACCAACCTTATTATCGCGTTCTTAAAGAGATACTCCTCTTTTTCTCTATTGGCCATGGCTTTTAGTGCCTCTGAGTTTTCTTGGATCAACTCTTTAAGAGTCTGGAGAACCTGACGTCTATCATACCCCATATCGCAGAGGGCGACAACAAGGTCTTTATAGGCAGCGTCGAGGGAAATTTGTTCAGCACCCCCCTCTCTTATACTTGGCTCCAAGACTATCTTACCACGGAGGACCAGAACAATTTTTTGGGATGTCTTCACCCCGATACCGGGCAAGGAGGCTAAGAATTTAATGTCGTTCTCATCTAGGGCCCTCACAAATTCTCTAACCGGCACCCCACTTATAATTTTAATAGCCTGCTTAGGGCCAATACCACTCACTTTTAAAAGTTCCTGAAAGAGGAGGCGCTCTTCGGTATCGACAAAGCCGTAAAGGGTCATAGAGTCTTCCCTCACTTGCAGTGAGGTAAGCAAACGGACCTCTTTGCGCTCTTCTCTACCCAATTGGGAAAGTTTACTGATACACTGGTTACTGATGGTTATGGCGTATTCCACCCCGGAGACGGTCCTGATAACAACCTCTTGATCAACTATTTCAACCACTTCACCAATCAGGGCATTTAGCATAGATATTCCTCCTATCTCCTCAACCGGTTCTCACTGGAGAGATTATGGGCTAAACAGATAGCGGCGGCCAGTGAATCCGCCACATGGTCCGGACGTGGCAAGCTCTCTAACTTGAGTAGTAGACGCACCATCTCCTGCACTTGGTTCTTTTCGGCGTTCCCATAACCTGTCACGGCTAATTTAATCTGTAAGGGGGTAAAAAGTCTAATGAATAACCCTTGACTCGACAGTTGCTGAATAATAGCCCCAATCACTTTGGCTACCGTAATGGCCGAACTCACATTGCGGGCAAAGAAAATATCTTCCATTGCAATGAGGGTGACATTTTGTAGCTGGGCTACTTCTCCAATGGCATTGGCAATTGCGTGGATACGCTCTTCAACGGCTACGCCGGTATTGGTCCGGATCACACCGCTCTCTATTTTACTAAAACGTTGGTTTTTAACCTCGATAACCCCCCACCCGGTTTGAGCGAGGCCGGGGTCAATACCAAGTATGCGCATCTTAATCTTCTTCGTCTTCGTAGTCGTCGGGAATCTCTAAGTTGCTAGAGACCTGCTGAACATCATCGAGGTCCTCAAGACGTTCAATTATTCGTAATACTTTTCTAATACGGTCATTATCTTCAAGGCTTACCGAGTTATCGGCAATTTTGACCACCTCAGCAGTTGCCTCTGTAAAACCGGCCGCTTGGAGTCCTTCCAAAACTGAGGCGAAATCGCCAGGTTCGGTGATTACCTCGATAATATTGCCGGATGAGCTAATATCTTCAGCACCTAACTCTAAAGCGGCTTCGAGGATATCGTCTTCTTTGTATTGCTCACCGTCGTAGCTAATTACACCTTTTGTCTGAAACATGTAGGAGACGCTACCGGTGGTGCCTAAGGACCCCCCCAGTTTAGTCAGTGTACTTCTGACATCGGCTGCTGTTCTATTTTTGTTATCGGTAAGGGTATCAATAATCAAGGCAACCCCACCGGGGGCGTACCCTTCATAGGTTAGTTCATAATAGACCGCGCCCTCCGACTCTCCTGCACCTTTTTTGATGGCCCGTTCTATATTGTCCTTGGGCATATTGTCGGCACGAGCTTTTAAAATAGCGGTTCTCAGACGGGCGTTAGACTCAGGATCACTGCCCCCCATCTTGGCTGCAACCGTTATTTCTTTGATAAGTTTGGAGAAAATTTGTCCCCGTTTGGCGTCGGCAATACCCTTTTTATGCTTAATGGTTGCCCATTTACTATGGCCAGACATACGTGTTGTACCCTCTTATTAATGATTTTTAAATAGCAGCTAAACATACCACGCTCATTATAGCCTGTCAAGGCAAGCGGCAATTTTCAGCCTCACTCCAGCGCTCTTGCTAACAGGAGAACAATCGAATCTAGAAGCATAAAACCCTGACTGCTGAGTGCAAAATTGTCAGGGGTATTTATCACAAGGGGATGCTCAGCTTGCATTAAAGCCTCAATTGGGGCTTTAAAAAGGGCATCAAAGGCAACCTTGTAGCGCTCAAACCACTCTCTTTTAGCAATCCCTTGTACTCTCCTAAGGCTCATCATCAGCTGGCTCTCCATCAATTCGCTTTGAGTGAGAACCTCTTTAAGATAGGTTGAAAAGGTCTCTTTTTCGCCATACTCCTTGAGGGTAGATTGATTAGTGTAGATGGTGTTCCCTAAAAGGGAGACTGCCGATGAGCCTAAACCAACATAGTCCTCTAAAAGCCAGTAGCGCTCATTGTGGCGGGCTCTGTCATCCTCAGTGCGGGCAAAATTAGATACTTCGTACTGTCGGTAACCCAATGCCTCTAACTCATCCCAAAGGGCAAATAAGATTTCTGCCTGCTCCTCTTCTCCTAAAGGATTAAACCCTTGACGTCGCGCCAAGTGGCTCCCCTCTTCGATTGTGAGGTTGTAGAGAGAAATGTGGTCCGGCTCACCATATTTTACTAACTCTCTAAGCTCGTCGAGCGCCTCTTGTACGGTTTGGTGGGGAATGGAAGTAATCAAATCGTAGTTTAGATGCACCCCATAATTGTTTCTGAACTTTTGGGCTATCTCGATTGCGCGCCAATTATTATCTAGGCTTACATGCCGGCCCAGAGTTATAAGGTTTTGGGCGTTTAGAGACTGTAGGCCAATGCTAAGGCGTGTTATCCCCATCTCAAAGAGGTAACTATGAGTGCTATTGAGAGACTCACTGTTCATCTCAATGGTGCTTTCCCTTGGGTAACCGAGGGCATTAACACGCTCAAGTAGTTTTACAAGGAAGGCCTTAGAGGCAAGGGCAGGGTTGCCCCCCCCTATATAAAGGGTTTCAAAAGGGGCTTGGCGCCTATTGACCACCTCTTCAACCTCTTGCATTAACTTCTCTTCGTAGTATTTATAGAGTGGCGACTCTCCCTTGACAACTTCGCTGTAGAAGACACAGTAATCGCATTTACGGCGACAAAAGGGGTAATGAACGTAGAGAGAGAGGGCTTTGGTTGGATCTATCTTCAGGAGACAACCCCCATTCTGTTAAGTGGCCAAAACCTAAATAGGACCCGCCCAATAATTGATTTGTAGGGTACAGGGCCAAAATAGCGGCCATCTTGCGAGTTATCGCGGTTATCACCTAAGGGCAGTACATAACCGTGCGGTACATAGATGCCCTGCTGGTAACGAGCCATTTGACTACGCGCTTCTAAATCCATGGGATTTAAGGCGTGCAGGGTTTTACTCTTAGCCTTCTCAACTTGGTAATAATCAACCGCCCCTTGGTAGTTGGCTACCTTTTGGTAACTCTGCAAGAGGTGGTTGGGCAAATATTGTTCCACGGCCTTCTCTTGGTAAGCCAGTATGGAACCATAGGCATTAATGCCGGCATAGACGCCCTCATCGATACTTTGATGAGGCGCTTGCGAGAGATCGTTGGCTTCTCTAAAGATAGCATCAGCGGTGAAATCATTTTGCCCGGCCCCCCGAATAGAGGCCACTCCGTCATTAAAGCGTACAGTTTCTCCACCCATAGCAGCTGCCCTTTTGACGTAGAGCCGCTCCCTCATATTCCCCTCTTCATCTTTGTCGATATTGATTAATGAGAATGTCCCCATGTAGATAACCTGTGAGAGGATATCAAAGAGGGGACCGCGCGACTTGTATTCGGGGTTGTAAAAGACAATCACTTCATCTCTAAGGGCATTGGTGCGTTCAAATATTTTGGGTCCCCCCGGGTAGAGTTCAATGCCATAGCTATTCTTGGTAACGAACACCCTGTCGTGGATTAAGAGAGTCTCTACCATCGAGGGAGAAGGGATCATGAAGAGTTGGAAAAGGTATTGGTTTATCAAGAGGACAAAAACAACCGCAAAAGCGATGGCATCGAGCCAACTCAACAGTTCCCCTTTAAAGGTTTTTTGGGCACTCTTTTTGGCCTTGTTAACTGCTATACGCTCTAAACGGCGTGTTAGTCTATTCTCTGTAAAGCGCTGAACCCAACTAAAATAACGACTCATGGGCTAAAACTACCACAAAGAGGTACCATTGACAATAAGAAGAGTGCCATGTACTTTTCAAGAGATGAAAAAACAGATTGACCAAAAAATAGAAAGAGTCGAATTAAAACCATTTATGGGGATGGAGCCGGGACTCTACCTTACCCTCCTCTACCTTATTATCATTGTAATTGTCCTCTTTTTAGTCGGCTTCCTGCCAGGGATAATCAAAAGCGGTAAACGTATCACTTTCATCAGCGCGAGCGAACCGGTCATTGTTAAAGTCGATGGGAGGTATGTGGGCTCAGCCCCAATAACGACCTTTTTAGCAGCCGGAGAGCACAAGGTAGAGTACTACTACGAAGGAGTCGCTACACGTGCAGAGATGATAAAAGTCGGTAAGCCTATCTTTTTTAGTTGGCTGTTTCCCAGAAAAGAAAACTACCATTTAAAGCCACTAATTAGTGACAATACTACATTCAGAAAATACCTTGAAGCGATGTATAGAGAGGTTGTTAGCTGGAGTGCCGTCACCGATTTTGATGAGCGCTACCATCGCCCACCCCTTTTTGGGCAAGTCGCTGCTACCACCATAACCTTACCGTTTAAGGGTTACGAAGGAGATTTAGAAGAGTTCTTCCTCTCCTCTTTAGTCCACATGAGTAGTTCGGTTATGTTGGAAGATTTCAACAGTGCCCTCGAGGTTTTGTCGGCTAATGGCTTTAATAGTGCCAAAATTACAGAGTATAGTGACCAGGTAAACTCCCTATTTAAGTCAAATGGAGGGGTATTCATCCGTAGTGAAACACACGAAGCGGTGCCGGTAGGCGCAGAGGCTCTCCTCGAGAATGGTAAGTTTTCCCTTAAGGGGTACCGTTACAGTGACTTTTTCTTAGCAGAAACCACCATTAGTGAGTATCTTTATGCCCTCTTTATCGAAAGTAACCCCTACTGGGCTAAGGGAAATGAGGCGCAACTAGTGGCCGATGGAGTCGCTGATGAGAATTACCTCAAAGGGGTCTACCCAACGGTTACTTTAGAGTCTAACAGACCAATTAGAAACATCTCCTACTACGCCGCAGAGGCCTTTACCCAATGGCTCTCTAAAGAGAGTGGTAAGCATGTCACCCTCCCCACTGAGGCCCAGTGGGAGAAGGGTGCCGCTTCGGTTCGTGCACTACCTTACGTAAAGAATTTGTCCCTTTTTACCCCTCAAGAAGCCCCTTTTGCCATGTTCGGTGGCTACTGGGAGATGACAAGCACCAACTGGGAGCCACTGGCCTACCTCTTAAATTTTCACGATGCTTGGCAAGGACCCTACAACGATATTGTGGTTAAGGGGGGCTCAATTCTCAATGACCCTGCTGATATCAACTTAACAAGTGCCGGTGTTATTGAACGTGACAGCTGTTTGGAGTACGTCAGTTTTAGGGTGATTTGGACCGATTGATATGAGTGAAGCCAAGATAAAAGTGTTACAGACCAATAAAAAAGCCTACTTTAATTATGAGATGGTGGAAGACATCGAGTGTGGCATTGCTTTAGTGGGCACCGAGGTGAAATCGATAAGGGCCAACCGGTTCTCTTTTAGGGACGCTTTCGTCAAAATCGATAACAACAACTTAGTGCTGGTCTCCCTCCATATCTCCCAATACAAGCAGGGTAATATCTTTAACCATGACCCCGACAGAGATAGACGACTTTTAGCCCATAAACAAGAGATTAAGCGGATTAAGAGAAAGGTAGAAGAGAAGGGAATGACCCTGGTCCCCACAAAAATCTACTTAAAAGGGAATTTGGTAAAGGTGCAAGTCTCTCTCTGCCGCGGTAAAAAAGTTCACGATAAACGTCAAGCTATCCGTGAAAGGGATAATAAGAGAGACCTCCAAAGGGAACTCAAGGCGTTCAACCTAGGACAAACGCACCAATAAAGACTAATTTTTCTTATGTTAAGTAGTTAACCCTAAAAAAGGCTAAAAACTTGTTAAACAACAGTAGTGTTTTTTGTCTTTAGGGTTTAACCTGTATTAAATA
>Ga0172382_10006891_pt1 | contig 16329 bp, 22 predicted proteins | sample Leawel138RmetaG_FD_122245 | JGI IMG/M metagenome (GOLD analysis project Ga0172382, IMG submission 122245) | Leachate microbial communities from a municipal landfill in Southern Ontario, Canada - Leachate well 138R metaG | ecosystem: Engineered > Solid waste > Landfill > Unclassified | place...
CAAGTTCTTTTGATTGGTTGAAGTGGTGTGATGCCATTCCGCCGAATCCGATTATTCCGATATTATAAATTTTGTTTATACCCACCACATATCACCTGCATTTTCAAAAATAAGAGTGTCCTTGAGGAAAGAAATAGCCTTTTCAAGCCCCTCTTCAGGTGACATAAGCGCGTCCTCATGCTCAATGCTTATCGCACCGTCATATCCTACCATTTTAAGCGCACTTATGATATTATTCCAAACCTCTTTGCCGTGACCGTAGCCGACCGTTCTGAAAAGCCAGCTTCTGCCAGAAATATCAGCAAGAGTTTTTGTATCAAGCACACCATTTACTGCTGTTTCATATTCGTCAATTTTTGTATCCTTTGCGTGGAAATGATAAATCGCGCCCTTAAGCGCTTTTATAGCGCAAACAGGGTCTATTCCCTGCCAGAAAAGATGGCTCGGGTCAAAATTTGCACCGATTATATCCCCTACCGCCGCGCGAAGTCTTAGCAGTGTAGCGGGGTTATAAACCACAAATCCGGGGTGCATTTCAAAAGCAATCTTTTTTATGGAGTGAGCCTTTGCAAACTGCGCCATATCCTTCCAGTATGGAATTACCTTTTTATTCCACTGCCACTCTAAAATTTCGGCAAAATCCGTCGGCCATGCACAGGTTACCCAGTTGGGCTTTTGCGCCGATTCGTCAGACCCGGGACATCCCGAAAAACCGATTATTGTGTCAATCCCCAAAGCCTCGGCAACCAATATCGCTTCTTTAAAATCATTATGGAATTTTTCTGCCGTTTCCTTATCGGGGTGCAACGGGTTTCCGTGGCAGCTGATAGCTGAAATCTCTAATTTATACTTTTTCAAAAGGTCTTTTATTTCAGCAATTTTTTTATCATTGCCCAAGACCTCTTTGGGGTTAAGATGAGTATTCCCGGGGTATCCGCCCGCACCTATTTCTATGGTCTGCACACCCAAATTATGCAAATATTCAAGTGCCTCTTCAAATGATTTATGATAAAGTACCGGGCTCATTACACCAAGTTTCATTTTTTCTCTCTCCTTAAAAGAATATTTCCCTGCCTGTTTTCGCACTCTCGTAAATTGCTTCGAGTATCTGCGTTACGACAAAAGCCTGCTCGGGACTTACGACGGGTTCTGTGTCATTTACTATGGAATCAATCCACATTTTAGCTTCAAGATGTGACGGGTTTTCTGTTGCTCCGTCATAGAAAGCAACACCGCCTGCATTCATATCGGGCTTTGTAACTATCTGCTTGCCATACTGAACGCTGTTGATTCTCAGCCCGTCGTCCATATCCGCACCCGCTTTGGTACCTGCGAGTGTTGTTTTCGCCTCCTTAACATCAAGAAGGTTAATCGCCCAGCTGGATTCAACAATAATTGTTGCCCCGTTTTCCATAGTGATAAATCCGAATGCCGAATCCTCAACCGTATATTCCTTCGGGTCCCAATCCCCCCACGCGTTACCTGTTTCAGTCTGGTCGCCCAGCTTTTTATAAACAGACCCTTTGACGCTTTTCACCTTGTAGTTATCCATACACCAAAGAGTAAGGTCAAGCGCGTGTGTACCTATATCAATAAGCGGACCGCCGCCCTGTTTTTCCTCATCGAGAAATACGCCCCAGGTGGGCACCGCGCGGCGTCTTATAGCATGCGCTTTGGCAAAATATATTTCGCCCAAATCACCGTTATCGCAAGCTCTTTTTAAATAAATGCTGTCCTGGCGGAATCTGCCCTGATATCCTATTGTCAGCTTTTTTCCCGATTTTTTCCATGCATCAAGCATCTGCTTTGCCTGAGCCACTGTTTTCGCCATAGGCTTTTCGCACATAACGTGACAGCCTGATTCAAGCGCCGCAACCGTTACGGGTGCATGGTCATTGTTGGGCGTGCAAACATGCACAACGTCAAGCTTTTCCTTTGCAAGCATCTCCTTGTAGCTTTCATAAACTCGTGCGCCCTTTACACCGAATTCAGCGGCGGCCTTTTCTGCCCTGTCAATAATAATATCGCAAAATGCAACCATTTCAACATTATCAAGTTTTTTAAGAGAAGGCATATGTTTTCCGTTTGCAATTCCTCCACAGCCGACTATACCGATTTTAAGTTTACTCATAATTTTCCCCCCCTGATTTATTATAGCTTTAATATACCATAATATGTAGACGAATAATATAAAAATTTTATGTAAAAATATCATATTTTTACGATTACAGTAAAAAAGATAATAGAAATATCTATTGACTATATCTCAAAATCAAGACAGCTTCTTGATTTTGTGTATGGACGAACCTTCCCGTCTGCAACCGCAACGTGCTCCGGGTGAACTGCATATCCTTTAAGTGCATCCTCGTCTTCAAATGTAGAATCGAGCATTAAATCGGCATTTGAGCTTGCAAGACCGCGGGTATGTACCTTAATATAGGTAAGCCCGGGTATTTTGCCCATCAGACCTTCCAGACTCTTTTTAATATCTGCCTTAATTTTCTCCTTTTCCTCTGCCGAATATTCATCCTTTAAATTCCATAAAATAATATGTTTAACCATAATTTACCTCCCTAAAATTTATATAAAAATTCTAACATAACGGATATTTTAAGTCAAGTTAATCTCCCCATTGTTTGTAATAGCTCGGCGGCTTCCCTGAAATCCTTCGAAAAACGGTGCTGAAGTAGTTTTGGTTTTCAAATCCGAGCTTTGATGCCGCTTCCGACACCTGCACTCCTCTTTTTATCATTTCCTTGGCAGCAGTTACTTTAAGTGTGTTAAAATATTTCATAACGCCCATACCCGAGTATTTTGAAAAGGTTTTTTTGAGGTTGATTTCACTCATACTGCAGATTTTTGCGATGTCCGCGACCGACAGATTTTTGTCAATATTATTTTCCATAGCATTAATAATTGCGGCGTAATTCTCCGCACCCTTTGACTTTACTACCGACACACTGCCGACCTTTTGAGATACCGCTCTTATTATATACATTTCCAGCTTTTTTACTGCAAGCTGATAATCCACGCCGAATTCAAGGTTGATATCTATGGGCTTAAACCCCTCAACCAAAAAAGCGTGCAAAATATCATCTAATATAATCTTAGGCTCCATCAAATCGGCTATCTCAAAAATTTTCGAAGTAAACGGAGGCATATTTTCAGCTGCAAAGCTGAAAATAATAACCGTCGGACAAGTATTCCCCTCGCTCCAGATTCGGTGAAATTCCATAGGCTCATGAATTACTGCCTGACCCTTTTTAAGCTGAAAAACATCACTGCCCGCAGTAACGCCGATTTCCCCTTCAAGTACGGTCACAAACTCCCAGAAGTTGTGCTGCTCTCCGCCAAAGTAAAAATCCTTGTCAAATTTGTCCTCAAAGGCTGTATATATTTTCTTTATAACAAAAACTCCGCTTACATCAACATAACTACGCATATTATCTCCTGTATACAAATTTATAGATTATTTATACAATTTTGTATATACTTTTAATTTTGTATATGTTATCATATGTTCATCAAAAAGTCAAGCACAGGAGGCTTACCAATGAAAAAGTTAACCGCAATAGTTTTAGGATACGGCATGAGGGGGCGGGGTTATTCATCTTATGCAGTAGATCATCCCGACCGGCTTGAAATTGTCAGTGTGGCTGAACCGGTTGAAAGCAAACGGGAGTATGCCAAAACCCGTCACAATCTCCCCGATGATAAATTATTTACCAGCTGGACGGAGATTACCGCTCTTCCGAAAATGGCCGATTTCGCTATTATTTCAACACAGGACAAAATGCATCTTGAGCCCGCTCTGAAATGTATTGAGCTTGGCTATAATATTTTACTTGAAAAGCCGATGGCTCCCACTGCCAGGGAATGCAAAATAATTACCGAAGCTGCCGAGAAAAAGGGCGTCAAAGTAATCGTTGGCCATGTACTCAGATTTACAAAGTTCTGGTATAAGCTTAAGGATATTTTAGACAGCGGCGAGATTGGCGATATAATGTCAATTATACATATGGAAAATGTGGGTAATACCCATTACGGACACAGCTTTACAAGGGGCAACTGGAGCAATTCCAAAAGATCCTCACCCATGCTTTTGCAGAAAAGCTGCCACGATATCGACATTCTTCAATGGCTCATCGGAAAGGATTGCAAAAAGGTTCAGTCCTTCGGCTCACTCACCCACTTCACAAAGGAAAATCAGCCGGAAGGCGCTCCTGACCGTTGTTTAGACGGCTGTCCTTATTTGGGGAAATGTTATTATGATCCCGTTCGTTTCTATATAACAGGTCCGAGAACGGGTTGGGAAGAGGTTGTCGCAAATAAAGTTGATCCCACTCCCGATGAAATTATGGAAGCGCTCAGAACAGGCCCGTACGGCAGGTGCGTTTACGCCTGCGACAACGATGTTGTTGACCATCAGGTAGTTAATATGGAATTTGACGGCGGATGCACAGTTTCCTTTACTATGAGCGCGTTCAACAAGGGCGGCAGATTTATCAGAATTTTCGGTACAAAAGGCGAAATCACCGCCGCACACGGCGAAAATTCTATTTCCGTTTATTCTTTTGACACTAAGGAAACCACAGTTTATGACCTTGATAAAATCGGCGAAACCATTACGTCTGGGCATGGTGGCGGCGATACCGGAATTATGGTAGATGCACTGAAATATTTCAGCGGTCAGCCTACAAGCAAATCTGTTTGCAGTCTGCGCGACTCATATTTAAACCACCTTACAGTATTTGCAGCCGAAGAATCCCGAAAGACCGATAATGTTATTTACATAGATGAATTTTCAGCCAAACTGTAGATAATAAAATCCCACAGATAATTCTGTGGGATTTTGAATATATTGAAGTCTTTATCTTTTTTAGTTTTGATTTCGATGTAAAATGACTTGATAAAACCTCAGAAAACGGACTAAATACTGCGTTTTATTTTTTTGCAGTTGAAAGCAGCGTAATTTTTTATTAAAATTTTGGCTGAGATAGCAAATAATATATTTCATAATGTTTATGGTATCAAGTTTGTCTTTGTCGACATATTTCCCACTTGATAAGTCAGCCAGTTTAAAACCTTTTTCCGCTACCGCCTTCGAGAAGGCCTCAAATGATAACGGTTCTGTGAATAATTCCTTTAAAAAATCCATACTATTCCTTTCCCGGTAGAGATTTAATTTATAATCGCGCAGCCACTCTGCGCCGTACCGTCCATACATTTAAACACCGATATGGTAGGCAATTTTTTGTATGAAAAAAGCACCCTCAATGGATGCTTAAATCAATTATTTAATTTGGGTATAAAAATACCACCCTACAATCATAAGGTGGTATTAGTCAACTAAATATTTTCTTGTATATTCTGTTTCCTCAAATTCTCCTGTGTCAATATGGTATATCAGTGTTGGTTTTGGTTGCGTCGCCAAATCTGTTCTTAATCCATCTGAATTCTTGATATTTATTGGTTGCGCAAAAATTATATCATCAATTTTATACACTTCTTGAACATATAGTTTATCAATTGATAAATTATTATTCTGACAATATTCCTTTGCTTTTTGAAATATAGCTTCTTTTGTTATATCCATTACCACTCATCCTTTCCAAAGACATAAAACTTACCTACCGAATTATAAGACACACTATTATTCTGTCCAAATACTTTTAGGATCATTCGGTCATCACCAGAAGGAAGTGCCGCCTCTTGTGAAATGCCAGGATGTGTATGACCGCTCCACCTATAGCCTTCCCTTGCTAGTTCCTTTGCTTTTTCCAAGCCAACATTAACACTTTGAACATCTCCGCGTATTATCAACCGTTCATTTCCTTTTGTGAACATAGCAAATTCAACATTAGTATGCGCTGTTAATGCGGATAAATCACGCATAGAAACAGATTTTTTATGGACAATACATCTGCTATCATATTCCGGCAATTTATCAAGTATGTTAAGTTACTTTTTATTCAGCTTATCGCCAAACAAGCTGATTCCTTCGGGTGTTCCTGTTGGATGTTTTCTGCTACTTATCGGTGATGATATTTTTATTATACCACTTTCCGCAACTTTGTCAACACTTTTTGCGGGGAATGTATCCCAATAATGCGTTTATATATTCAGTCGTTTATATCAGGCATAGTTACGGGTTACCAATTTTCATGGTTTTTCCTCACAGGGATCCAAATTTCGCTTCGGTAATTCGGGTTATTTGTGTCCTGGCTCTCATTCCACAAAATTTCAGGACCGGGAACTGCCTCATATCCTGAAGATGGAAACCACTCTGAATATATCCTTCCCCATACATTTTGAAGTGTTTCCGGGAAGGGCCCAATGGATTCAAAGACTGCCCATGTGCTATCTTCTACTTTCAATACATCAAATTCTGCTGTTTCGTCACTTGAAGTTGCTACACCAATGTAATGATCCAGTTCACCTTTTTCTTCCATTCTTCCTTCCGAGAAGTTCGTAGATGCACTGATAATCCCTGTTGGTTCTACATTTGACAGCGCTTTCAGTTTTTTGATAATTTCAGGGGTTAAAAGTTCAGTCATTTTTGCGATTTCCGGATTAACACCGTTAAAACTAATCGGCACTCTCTTTTTGAATCCTACGATCTTAAAAGATCCTTTTTCAACAATACGATAATTCATTTCGCATCCTCCTTTAATTGATAGTTGAAAGGTCATTTTAGGATAGGCTTTAAGCTGAATATTCGAATTTCTTACTTCAGAGGGAAGAATTCCATGCACCGAATGAAAAGCACGTGAGAATGAATCAGCTGAATCATAACCATATTTGACAGCAACATCGATTATTCTCAATCTTTTATCTTTCAAATCGAGGGCAGCCAGAGTTAATCTTCTCCTTCGAATATACTCCGATAAACCAACTCCCGATAAAAACGAAAACATCCTTTTGAAATGATACTCTGAACAGTAAGCAATTTTAGAAATCTCGCTATAATCGATATCCTCAGTTAAATGCTCTTCAATATATTCCATTGCTTTATTCATATTACTTAGAGAATCCATCAAACAACCTCCTTTCATCATCAATATTACCACAGGATGCATTTATTCATCCGACAATCTGTGCACAGCTTTGTCGATAACCCCTATGTGAATAATTAATCATAACCTGCTCCTTTTTCCCATCTTCTCCTTTGACATCAACCCCCCTAACACTACTCCTACAGTATTAGGGGTATTTTTGTCATTTATATAGCAACTTAATCGTTATCTGACCATTTCGCTGGTCCGACCTTTTGTATGTGCATCTATTACCCTTGCAATATCGTTGTAATCACAAGCCGTCATATCCCCCGGTATAGTGTTCTTTACAGCCGCCATAGCATTCCCGAACTTTACTGCTTCTTTAAGGGATTGGAATTTCAAAAGCCCGAACAATGCCCCTGCAACATATGCGTCTCCGCTGCCTATTCTGTCTACAACTTCAATATCCATATATGGCGATTCCTCATAAAAGGTCTGTTCTTCACAATCATAGGCAAGTGAAGTAAAATTATGCCTTGTTGGTGATGTAACCGTACGTACTGTGCTGAAAATCGCCGCAATATCCGGGAATAGACTTGTAAAGTTCTTTTGGATTTCCTTTAGTGTTCCTGTCTGTCTGAACATCTTCCGCAAAGTTTCTTCCGAAACAAATAATATATCAACATAGGGTAAAATTGTATTTATGGTTTTTCTTGCAGTCTCTTCATCCCATAAATTAGCGCGATAATTAACATCAAAAGAAATTGCAGCACCATTTTCCTTAAACTTTTTAATCATCTCAATAACTGTATTTCTTATATTTTCGCACAACCCGATTGTGATTCCGCTGACATGAAAAACATCACAGCTTGAGTATACGTCATCATTTATATCACTTTCAACGAATTTAGTAAATGACGAATCCCTTCTGTCGTACACAACCGTGGGAACCCTGGGGTATGCTCCGCTTTCAGAATAATATATTCCAAGTCGTTTTTCTGAAGATGTGTCATAAACAATATAATCGTCGCTTATACCGCTATATCTTATTTTATTTTTGATAAATTTGCCGATTTCATTATCAGGCAGCTTTGTTATAACACCTGTTCTGAGGCCAAGCTGAGATATACCGGAAACAACATTAAGTTCCGACCCGCCGGCTTTTTTCTCAAATGTCTCACATTGTGATATTCTCTCCTTGCCGCCGGGCGACAGCCTAAGCATTACTTCCCCAAAACCTAAAGCACAAAATTCTTTATTACTATTATGTATATCTTTCATATTATCAACTCCATATAGATATTCTACTATTCGAAAAATAAAAAGTCAAGTTTTAAAAATATCTTGTAAATTTTTCTAAGAGAGTTTATAATGAAGAAAAGAGCATTATTATTTACGTTTATTTCAAAATTGATTTCAAATACAAATACTTGCACACATATACATACTTTTGTACAGGTTGGTATGGTATATTTATATTACAGACAAAAATGAACGGAGTGATAAATATGCCGATGTACATGTGTCCATACCTGATTGAATTTGAAAATGTTAACCATCGTAATCGGCTAATGCTCCTAATCAGAATAAAAACAATTCAAAATCGAGTGTATTGGTTTGGTCTATAAGAAGAGGAAGGTGTTTATTGAATATGGCAAAAGATCTTGATTATGATAATCCGCATTACTGCCCTGTATATAAAAGAGTTATAGGTATTGACTTATGCTATGACTCACTATGCTGTTTAAACGGCGATTTCAAAATTTCTTCAACACCGGAACTCGCAGAGATAGAAAATATAGACGAGGCAAGAAACATTTGTAAGAACTGTCCATATAGCGATTTATCATAATATCCTCTTTATTCTAACACAGGGGTGCATTTTCCCCATGAAGGAGTGATAATAATGTTCGATTTACAGGATTTTTTGTTTAAAAATGTTGTTGTAGTCGATATTGAATGTAAAGAGTATCGCGGATACGTTGATATGTACTGTTCTGATTATGACAACGATGATACAGAGGAAAGCATTGGAATAATACCGGATAAAGAGGCAAAATCCGGGATAGAATTGTATGCCTCGGAGATTAAATATATAAAAGAGGTTAAATAAATATGAAAGTTAAATATATCGGAGAAAGCGACCCCATTTGTTTGATAAATGGTAAAATATATGAGTGCCTTGGTGAAGAAGAAGGTGAATATAGAGTAATTGATGAAGAAGGATATGATGACAACCAAGAAATTCAAGGCTATTTATATCCAAAGAGATTTTTTGAAATAGTATCTGAATGAATTGCCACACTAAAGACTATATAGAGAAAAAATGTTGGAAAAGGAGATTGAATAATGATGCAAAGCCTTAAACCATGCAGATGTTGTGGAAAGCTTACTATAACCAAATATGGCGAATTTGAAGTTTGTAATGCTTGTGGTTGGGAAGATGATGAAATACAGTTTGAAGATCCTGATTTTGCAGGAGGAGCAAATGAATTAAGTTTAAACCAGGCAAAACACAACCTATTATATTACTTGACGGAGTAGTACAAATTGTAATTACAAAATATAGAATACGAAATTGTGTATGAAAAACATTGGAGGCGGCGAAAAAATGGATGTGCTAGAAAATGTTGATTGTCCAATGATGTGCAATAATATAGACTTTGCTTATTGTGTTGAACTGCAAATGTTTGTTAATGATGAAGTCTTACCAACAGATGAAGAAAAACACTTGTCGGAAAGTGACTACGAAAAGTGCAGGCACTGTAAAATAAGAAAAATGTTAGAGGAAGAATAGCGATCCCTCCGTATAACAGGGGGATCAATCTTTTATGAACAAGATTGTTCAAATTGTGATAACTACTCTTGGGCAATCCCCGGGGTGACAGGACGACGAGTTAATGTCAAACTTTTATTATTTTATCAGCCTAATTGTGTTATGCATAGTTTTACATAAACCCTGCATCCCGTCACCTGTATAGGTTATGTTTCTACAGCTCACAGACGCTCCAAAGTCCAAAAATTGCCCCATCTTTAACTCAAAAAAACAGGGTCAAAAACAGATAAACCAGAACAAAAACTGCCAAACAGAAACAAGGATTTTTATATTGAAAAACCCCGAAAACGCAGTGTTTTCGGGGTTTTGAAATTGAAAGTAATTATCTCTTTGAGAACTGTGGAGCTCTTCTTGCGCCTTTGAGTCCGTATTTTTTTCTTTCCTTCATTCTCGGGTCACGAGTGAGGTAGCCTGCAGTCTTAAGAGTTGTTCTGTAAGCTTCTTCGTCAACCTTTAAAAGTGCTCTTGCAACGCCATGTCTGATAGCGCCTGCCTGACCTGTGAAGCCACCGCCCTGAACGTTACAGATAACATCAAATTTACCGAGAGTTTCTGTAGCTGTAAGAGGCTGTTTTACTATAACCTTAAGAGTTTCAAGACCAAAATAATCGTCAATGGATTTTTTGTTTATAACAATGTTTCCTTTTCCGGGAACAAGTCTTACGCGGGCAACGGAGCTTTTTCTTCTGCCTGTGCCATAATACTGTACGTTAGCCATTTTCATCTTCCTCCTTACTTAATTTCCTGCGTCCACACTTCGGGTTTCTGAGCGCTGTTGTTGTGCTCGCTGCCACGGTAAATTCTTACTCTTGTAGCTGCTTTTCTTCCGAGTGTGTTGTGAGGAAGCATACCTTCGATAGCCAATTTCATTGCCTTCTCAGGATTTATTTCCATCAGTTCTTTGTACTGAACGGCTTTAAGACCGCCAATCCACCCTGTGTGTCTGTAGTAGTACTTGTCTGTTAATTTTTTGCCTGTGAGAACTGCTTTTTCAGCATTGATTATTATAACATGGTCGCCACAATCAGCATGAGGTGTGAATGTGGGAAGATGTTTACCTCTTAAAATTGTAGCAGCAGCAGATGCTACTCTACCAAGAGGTTTGCCTGCGGCATCTATAATATACCATTTTCTGTCCAAGTCACTGGCTTTTGCCATAAATGTTGACATCTTTTTCCCTCCGATTTATATAAAATAATTACTAAACTTTTTTTCGCGACTTTATTATTATACCGTCTTTTGAGGATAATGTCAATACTTTTTTGAAAAAAAATTAATTGGCGTTTACAAATTTCTGTTTTTCTCCTGTTTTCTCACTCATTCTCTCTCATTCTCCAAACCCAAATTCATTTTTTTATTTATGTAACCGAAAAAAACCGGACTGATTTCAGTCCGGTTTTTCGCTTTAATTAATCATATTAGCCTGTAAAGTTCTGTGTCCAATAGGTGCTGTATGCGCCTGAACCCTGATAGAATCCTACTCCGAGATATTTAAGGTTCCCGTTTAAGATATTTTTTCTGTGGCCTTCAGAATTCATCCAGCCATCCATTACGGTTTCAGGTGTAAGCTGACCTGCAGCAATGTTCTCTGCTGCAAAATTGTATGATATTCCATAAGCCTTCATTCTGTCAAAAGGACTTTTGCCGTCCGGATTTGTATGACTGAAAAAGTTTCTGTCGCTCATATCCTTACTGTGAGCACGGGCAACATTTGCAAGGTCATCACTCCACTGGAGCGCGTTCAAACCATATTTTGCACGTTCCTGATTAACAAGTTCCAATACTCTTTTTTCATACTCATTAACATTTGTATTCGCACCGGGCGAGGGTTTTACGTCGGGTGTGGGTTTCACATCAGGGGTATTATCCTTAGGAACCTCTACGGGTTTTTCGGGAACAACCTCTGTATCTGAGCCGGGGTTAATACCGGTATTAAGGTCTATTTCGCCATTATTTCCAATGCTTCCGAAAACACAGTTTTTTGCATCTTCGACTAATTTGCCTATATTTTCAGGCAGTTTAAAGTTTTCGGGCAATTTGATGTTTTCAGGCAGCTTGATGTTCTCAGGCAGTTTGTCGAAACATTTGATGCCGTTTGCATTTAAGTTTTGGACCTGTGCTAATTTGTTTTGAGCTAAATCAGTTAAAGCACAATCCTTCCCTGCCGCACCGGCACTTACCGCACTTGCGGCCATGATTAATATCATAGAAAATATCGCTAATTTCTTCATGTTAATTCTCCTTTTCGCGTAGTTAGTAGCAATTGCATTATGTGATTTACTTTGAATATATTCAACGTAATAGGGGTAAACCATCCATCACACTACCCATTATAGCAACTATCTTTATGCCTTGCAACACTAAATATCTGTTAAAAATTCGATTATTTTCTTAACTTGGATAAATATGAAAAAAAATCCGCGTCTTTAAAAAACGCGGAAATTTTATGTTATTTAGCTTCTGTCATCAACGTAGAGCACACGAACGCCGTCTAAAGGCTCCTCTTTCTTATCTCTTGTTTCGAAGAATTTAGTAGCAACCTGGGGGAAGAGTGCGTAGCTGAGCACATCTTCTTCCTGTTTAATTTTATCTTTAATTTCTTCTCTATAAGCTTCAAGCTCGGGTTTTAAAAGGTCTGCAGGGCGACAGGTGATAACCTCGTCATCGCCGATTGCTTTTTTTCTGACCTCTTCATTAACTTTTGCAGGAAGCTGACCGTATTCTCCGCGGAGAAGAGCCTTTGATTCTTTCGGAACCATTTTGTATCTTTCGCCTGCGAGCACGTTCATAACCGCCTGAGTACCTACAATCTGGCTGGTGGGAGTTACAAGCGGAGGATAACCGAAGTCCTCTCTTACTCTTGGTATTTCTGCCAGAACATCGTAATATTTATCCTCTGCATTAGCCTGCTTAAGTTGTGACAATAGGTTTGAAAGCATACCTCCCGGAACCTGATATAGAAGGGTGTTTGTGTCAACTGAAAGCACCTTGGGATTAAGTATTCCTTCTGCCATCATTTTATCGGCAATACCTCTGAAGTAAGCCGCAACCTCGGAAAGCTTTGTAAGGTCAAGACCTGTATCCCTTTCGGTTCCCTGAAGAGTTGCAACAAGCGATTCCGTTGCAGGTTGGGATGTACCGTTAGCAAACGGAGAAAGTGCGCAGTCAACAATGTCAACCCCTGCCTGAGCTGCCATAAGGTTTACCATATCCCCCGTACCCGTAGTATTATGTGTGTGGAGGTGTATGGGCACCTGAACCTCTCTCTTTAAAGCTTTTACAAGTTCGAACGCATCATAAGGCAAAAGAAGGTTTGCCATATCCTTAATACAGATTGAATCAGCACCCATATTTTCGAGCTTTTTAGCAAGCTCCACAAAATATTCAAGGTTGTGAACAGGGCTTGTTGTGTAGCTTATTGCGGCTTCACAATGGCCTTTATATTTTTTTGTGTATTTTATTGCTGACTCAAGGTTTCTCGTGTCATTTAAAGCGTCAAAAATTCTTACAACGTCAATACCGTTTTCAATAGACTTTTTAACAAACTGTTCAACAACATCATCAGCATAATGCTTGTATCCGAGAATATTCTGTCCTCTGAAAAGCATTTGAAGCTTTGTGTTAGGCATAGCTTTTTTGAAGGTACGAAGTCTTTCCCACGGGTCTTCATTAAGGAACCTCATACATGCATCAAAAGTTGCTCCGCCCCAACACTCAAGCGACCAATAACCAATCTGGTCAAGCTTTTCAAGTGCTGGAATCATGTCCTCGGTTCTCATTCGTGTTGCGGCCTGAGATTGGTGTGCATCACGAAGAATTGTATCTGTAATATATAGTTTTGTCATTCCAAGTTCCATCGCCTTTCTGCCCACAATCATACATTAACAATTTCCATAGCTCTTACCCGTGGGCAGAATAAGGCGTAAAATGGAAGATTTTCACATCGTCGCTTCGAGCTATTGCCCGAATTTTCCGCGGCGTATTATATTTTTAATTAGTTTGAATTCATTCAAGCTAATTAACCTCCGAAAATTGAAAGGAATACACCTGCTGCAATAGCGGAGCCGATTACACCCGCAACGTTAGGTCCCATGGCATGCATAAGCAGGAAGTTGCCCGGGTTTTCCTTCTGACCGACAACCTGCGAAACACGTGCTGCCATCGGAACGGCAGACACACCTGCACTGCCTATAAGCGGATTTATTTTTTCCTTTGTAAACAGGTTCATAAACTTAGCTAAAAGTACGCCGCCGGCAGTACCGAACCCGAATGCGACAACCCCCATTGCGAGAATGCAAAGAGTGAGCGGACTGAGGAAGGTATTTGCCGTAGCTGTTGCACCAACTGATATTCCGAGGAACACAGTAACTATGTTCATAAGCTCATTTTGAACTGTCTTGGAAAGTCTTTCTGTTACGCCGCATTCACGAAGAAGGTTACCGAGCATTACCGAACCGACAAGCGGAGTTGCCGAAGGCACAATCATTGATACAAAGAAGGTAACAACAATCGGGAATACGATTTTTTCTGTTCTTGAAACCTCTCTTAAAGGTTTCATGACAATTCCGCGCTCTTTTTTTGTGGTGAGCGCCTTCATGATAGGCGGCTGAATTACAGGAACGAGCGCCATGTATGAATATGCCGCAACTGCTATTGGACCGAGATACTCGGGTGCAAGCTTTGAAGTTACAAATATCGCCGTAGGACCGTCCGCACCGCCGATTATACCAACCGACGCCGCCAGTCTTTCAAGTGCTGAGCCTGAAACGGACGGGTCAACCAACGGGAAAAGCAGTTTTACGCCTAGAAATGTAAGGAAAATACCAAGTTGCGCCGCTGCACCCAAAAGAAGGCTTTTGGGGTTGGCAATGAGCGGACCGAAGTCTGTCATTGCTCCTACACCTACAAAAATAAGGCAGGGGTAAATACCCAGCTTTACGCCAAGATAAAGCACGTCAATAAGACCTGCCGAAACAGTTCCGCCGTTTGCAGTCGGAATACCTGTAGCAAACATTTCCCAGTGAACCTTACCACCCTGGAAAAGTGCTTCATGGTACATATCCGCACCCAGAAGGTTTGTAAGCAGGATGCCGAAAGCTATTGGCAAAAGTAAAAGCGGTTCAAACTTTTTAACAATTGCAAGATAGAGCAGAATACAGGCAACCGCAACCATTATGAGTGATTCCGGCTGAGCTATCATTTTATATAGCCCTGTATCCCGCACGAAATTCATTAGTTCATGCATGGTTCATCCTCCTCTTGCTTAAGCTATTGTGCAAAGGAGTGCGCCTGTCTCAACTGTTGCTCCCTGGCCTACTCCCACTGAAGTAACTGTTCCATCAACCGGAGCCATTATTTCATTTTCCATTTTCATTGCTTCAAGCACCATAAGTACATCACCCGTCTTAACACTATCGCCAACTTTTACATTAACCGAAAGAATTGTTCCGGGCATTGGGCTGTTTACGGATTCTCCGCCTGCAGGAGCAGAAACGGGAGCTACTGCGGGTGCAGGAGCTTCTTCTTTTTTAGGAGCAGGCACCGCTGCGGGAGTAGCGGAAGCTACCTGAACCTCACCGCCTGTAATTTCTTCAACTGCAATTTCATAGTTTGTTCCATTTACATTAACACGATATTTTTTCATGATTTTAAGTCCTCTCATTTTTAGAATATTTTTAGATTTGTTTAATAGAAAGTATGCGAATACCTTCTATACTGCTTCCCATTTCCTCTGCAATAGCCGCAGATACCGCCGCAACAAATTCCTGTTTATTCGGGATTTGCGCGGGTGCTGCTGCCGGCGCAGGAGTTGCAACCGTTTTATTTTCTACAGAAGCCACCGGCTTCTTCTCCGTAATTCTATTACAAAAAAAGCTCATTATTTTTGTTATAATTACTATACAGATAAGGCCTACGAAAACCGTACCCAGCCCCATCAAAACTACAAACCAGTTATCCATTAAAAAGCACCTCCTTTTTTCGTTCGTTATTATGATAAAAAAATAATAAATAAAGATTTATTTGACGCTCTGCGTCAATATACGGAAGTGAAACATATCAAAATCCCACCCCATTATACAATATAACATAATTTCGTCTTTTTGTCAATGAATCCCTAAGATTATTTCAACTGTGCAATTTTCAAGACCTACTGCATATACATATAAAGAAAAAGTCCGCCAAAGCGGACAAATCTATCTGATAAGGAGTAGTTTATGCCAACACTTTACTTGAGTCCCTCCACTCAGGAGTTTAATCCTTATGCCGGCGGCGGCAATGAGGAACTTTATATGAACCAGATTGCAGACGCAATGGTCCCCTGTTTAATTGCAAGCGGAATTCAGTTTTCACGAAACACTCCCGAAATGAATGCCGCCCAGTCAATAGCCCAGTCAAATCAGGGGAACTATGACCTGCACCTTGCCATTCATTCCAACGCTTCTCCCGATGAGCTTTCAGGCCAGCTTCAAGGTCCAATTGTGCTCTACTATCCGG
>Ga0172382_10006892_pt1 | contig 16328 bp, 15 predicted proteins | sample Leawel138RmetaG_FD_122245 | JGI IMG/M metagenome (GOLD analysis project Ga0172382, IMG submission 122245) | Leachate microbial communities from a municipal landfill in Southern Ontario, Canada - Leachate well 138R metaG | ecosystem: Engineered > Solid waste > Landfill > Unclassified | place...
AACCTAAGATCGCCATAAACTCAAAGGGCACTTGGAAAATGACTAAACCAACCGTCACACCAATAATTGCCAGCGGCGCAGTCAGCCAGATCACCAAAGGCTGACGTAGCGAGTTAAACATCAGCACCACGGCCAAGATCATTGCGGTAAAGCCATAAGGCGCAGAAATCGCTAAACCTTCGTTAGACTCCTTCGAATCTTTATACTCACCATGCCACTCCATGCTGTAACCCGGAGGCAGTTCGATCGCTTCAACCTTAGGTTTGAGTCGAGCGAATAAAGGATTGGACTGCTGACCTGGCAAGGGGTCAGCTTGGGCCATAATGGTTGGAAACCGATCGACTCGACGCAAAATCGCATCCGACCACTCTACTTTCACATCACTGACCAACTGACTCATGGGTAAGTATTTTTTTGCCGTCGGACTGTACACCTGTACGTTTTCCACATCTTGGGCTTGTGTACGCTCGTCATAAGGTGCCCGAGCAATAATCGGAATCAGCTTATCTTTTTCGCGGTAGATACCGACTCGCTCTCCGGTAAAATTACGATTCAGTGCTTGGCTGACTTGGGTAATATCCACACCAGCTCGACGTGCCGCCACTTCATTGACCACAGGTCGAAGCACCGGTGTCTTATCACGCCAGTCATCTTGAATGGCAATCGCCCCCGGATCATCGGCCATAATAGCTTTCGCTTGCTCAGCTAATTGACGCAGCACTGCAGGGTCAGGTCCTTTAAAGGCCACTTCAATTTTTTTACCGCCGCCGCGGCCGAGCATAAATTTCCATACTTTAATGGCGGCCAATGGATGACGTTCAGACAGTTCGTTCTGCAACTCATCCACTAATTCAGCGATTCCAGATGCATCATCAACATCAATCAACAACTGGCCATAACTGCTATTAGGGTCTTCTGGGCTATACGTCAGCATAAAGCGCAAGCCGCCTTGCCCAACGAAGCGAGTGACATGGGTGACGCTTTGTTTTTCGTGAACATATTCCGCCATTTTCTCCAACTCTTTAGCGGTTTCACGAATATCCGACCCTTGTGGCAGATACATATCCACAACAAACTGCGGACGAGCTGAGTCAGGCATAAACCCAGGTTTTACCCAATTAAAACCGAAAATAGCACTGGCCAATAAACTCAGCATAACCACACCAGTGAACAATCGATGACGCAGCGCTACATTTAATAAGCCACGGTAACGGTATAAAATACCTGTTTGCTTCTCTGCCGTGCCGGCAGGTATCACTTTGACTTTAAGCAAAGCAACACAGAGCAGCGGCGTTAAAGTGACGGCAAATAACCAGCTGAGCATCATCGAATACATGATCACCCAAAATAAAGAGCCGGCGTACTCACCCATATCTGTCGGCGACAAACCAATCGCACTAAAGGCCAGAATCCCAACTACGGTGCCACCCAACAGTGGATACTGCGTGCCTTTAACCACGGCAATGGCGGCACTGTCTACGGCTTGGCCTTTTTCCATGCGCACGATAATGCCATCAGTGACGACAATGGCATTATCCACCAGCATCCCTAGTGCAATAATCAATGCACCCAAGGAAATACGCTGCATGGCAATGCCATCCATATACATGGCAATTAAAGTACCGGCGACAGTCAGCAATAAAACGCTGCCAACGATAACGCCACTGCGCCACCCCATAAACAAAATCAGGACCAGCACCACAATAGCGACAGCAGCAACGAGGTTCGCAACAAAACCATCGACAGCTTCGCGAACTGAATCAGACTGGTAGGAAACAATGTGCAGATCAATACCAATGGGACGCTGCGACTCCAGCTCTTGTAAGCGCGCACGTACCGCATCGCCTACATCGACGACGTTACCGCCAGCCACTTGGGAAATTCCTAAGCCAATCGCCGGCTGTCCATCAAAACTCATTAAAGCACGTGGCGGCTCAATGGTTGAACGCGTGATTTTGGCAATATCCTTTAAGAAAATCACCTGCTCACCGCTGGCCGAACCTAAAGCAATATTGCCTAACGCTTCAACTGAGTCGACTTGTCCTTGCGGACTAAATTGCACCCGCTGCGGGCCAATAAGCAGATTGCCTGAGTCAGTAATCACGTTTTGCTGACGCAAAGATTGATAAATTTCATTTTGAGCAATACCCAGCTGTGCAGCTTTAGCTGAGGAAATCTCAATAAATATCGCTTCTTCCGACTGGCCTAATGTTGCTACTCGCGCAACACCTGGGACTTGCAATAACTCACGCTCGAGAATATCAAGATAGTCCTTGATTTCTTTTAGGCTATAACCCTCTCCAGTCACCGCAAAAAACAACGCATACACATCGCCAAAGTCATCATTGACAATCGACGGTCCTGCGCCAGGCGGCAGCTTATGCTGTGCATCATTAACTTTACGTCTGAGCTTATCCCAGATCTGCTCAAGTTCTGCTTTACTTGGGGCAAACTCCAGCTCGATCTCAACTTTAACCAGCGAGTTACCCATCCGTGAAACAGAGGTTACCTCTTTGATTTCTTGCAGCTGTTGCACCGCGGCTTCAATAACCTCGGTGACTTCTTCCGCCACTTGCGACGGTAAAGCACCAGGGTACATCGTAGTAATCGCTGCTTGGCGAATCACAAATTCCGGGTCTTCAAAGCGACCCAGTTTTTCATAACTGATGTAGCCACCCAGCAACACTAACAGCACGACCATCCAGGCAATCGTCCGCTTAGCGAGTGTTTGTTCAGCAATATTCACTGTTTATCTACCCTATATTTATCGTCAGCCCCAGATTTAAAGGGGGCGAACCAACATTGCTTCTCGTAGCTGACTGACACCGGCAGTAACGATCTGCTCACCGCCGACTAGACCCGTTTTCACCACAACATCAGAACCGAGTACTTCACCCAGTTCCACTGTTTGCAAGGTCACTCGTGAAGTTTCAGAATCAAACACCCAAACACCAGTCACACCTTCCGCATTGGAAAAAATAGCGTTAAGCGGCACCTTTACCTGCCCCGTCGACACACCAGCAAGCGTTTTCTGTGGCAACACGTCCACTGACATACCGGGTAAAACTGTCACCTCATAACCCGGATCAAGCGCCAGCACCACCTCATAACTTTGCGTTTGGCTGTCACTGTCCGACGCAAAAGACTTCAGAGTAACCGGCAGTAACTGCTCAGGCTGGTCAGCAAAAACGGCGTAGCCCATCACTTGTTCAGGTTGCTTGGGTGCATTACGCACCACGCGTTCGGGCACATTAATCACAATTTCAAGGTTATTCAGATCTTGCAGGCTAACAATAGGTTCTTTGTCTTCTACATTGCTGTAGTTTTCAACATAACGCTTAGTAATCACTCCAGCAAACGGCGCAATAAGGCGAGTATCATCAAAATCTTTTTTAGCCAGAGAATAGTCGGCCTGTGCCACATCCATTGCCGTACGTTGTTTATCAACCTCTGCTTTGGCTACCGCTTGACTGCGCTGCCAGAGTTGCTCCACTCGGCTGTAATCGGTGCGAGCTTTATTGTACTTAGCCAGCATTGAACGCATTTGGATGCGATAATTGGCATCATCTAAGCGCGCAACCAACTGACCTTTTTCCAACAACTGCCCTTCTTCAACCGGTAGTTCAATCACTCGCCCAGACACATTAAAGGTTAAGTCTGCTCGCTGCGCTGCACGCACACGGCCTGGGAAACGTAGGCTTGACGTTTTATCTGACGTATCCACCACCATCATTGGTACCGGTCGTGATACCTCAACCACCTCATCAACAGTCTCGCCTTCCCCGCAGCCACTTAATCCTGCAAGGACAATGGCGCTTACGAGCCAGCCAATACGCTTTATCAATTCTGATACTCCTGATCGATACACTCATCAACACTGATACGACAGCGCGACACTGGTACATAATTGTATAGTCTCACTGAAGCAGAAAAACTAAGCAACGCACTCTATACCCAAATTGGGTATCATTATTTTATTCAACGTTTTACTTAGAGAACACAGCGATGCCGTTAAGCTACGAGAAAGTCACCCATCACTTCGGTCATATTTTTCCGATTCATATCGAGGGCTTATGTGAGTTATTAATCTTACTGCGTCAACAATGTTTTGGTGATTTAGATTTAATGCTAATTTTAGCTATTGTTGGCTCACGCGCTTTACCTGCTCGTCAGGCGAGTGATATGACCTACAGCGAATTTATAAATGACAACAAGAAAAACCGCCTCAACCAGCCAATTAATATCCAATCCATTGCCGAGTGTAGCGGTATCGCTCGAGAAACCGTACGCCGTAAAGTACATAAACTCGAAGAGCTCGGCTTTATGACACGAGACGCCAATGGCATGCTAAAAGTTACCGATAAAGCGATTGAGCAATTACAGCCAGCTACTGAAGCCAGCTTACATTATTTGGTCGCGCTCAATGAGAGTAGTGCGGCGACAGAGAAAACACAGTAAGCCTCTAGGGGGCGACGATATAAATAAAAATTCGACAGCCCCGCTCTAACAGCTTTTGCAACCTAAGCACGACCTAATAATAAAAAGATTGGATAGCTGTTGCCGTTTTTATGCTCAATATTAAAAATCTCACGACAACTCAGGTGCTTAAAACCGGCTTTAGCCGCCTCTTCAAGTAACTGCTGAGGATCAAAGCCAAAATGCACGACACCTTTAGCCAGATTGTCACCATGAAAACTACCATCTTCGCTATAGAGATCAATTAACGCCAACTGCCCGCCGTCCTCTAAGCACTGGTGCATACAACTTAACAACTGCGGAATATCAGCCACATGATGCAAGGCCATGCTGCTGATCACACCCGCATAGGTGTCGCTCAGCCCGTAAAAAATATCCTGTTCAAGCGTAGTGATATTTTCTACGTTTTTCGCAGTCAGCTTAGCCAGCATGGCTGCAGAGGTATCCAGCGCCGTAACCTGTTCAACATGCGCAGCCAAGGGCACACTTAAGGCGCCAGTCCCGGCACCAAAATCCAACCAATGCTGATGCTTATCCAGCGCTAACCAGGGGAATACTTTGTCAGCTAACGCCGTCAATTGCAGTGAAATAGGACTCTGTTCAAAACGTTCAGCAGCATATGTAAAATGCGTATCAGCAAGAATTTGCGGCTTTTCAAGCATGGTTAACTCCTTCTACAAAACAATATATAAATACATTAATCATATTTAATAATGATTACATAATCCATCACGTCTATCAGGCAAACAGCTATTGCCCACTACCTTGCAATCCATACTCGATGGTAAGGACACTATGTTTTACATAGCCGTCTTCACTACACTGCAACTGATCTGCGCTAAAAACTGATTGCATCCAGTCTAACGGAGGACAACGTTATGAGCCATAGCCAGTCAACACCATCACAACCTGCTAGCCCAGTTGCTGCTATTCAACTATTGCTACGCGGCAAAGAGAAAAATCTCGGTGGTTTTTCTGTACGTCATAGCTTGCCAAATCCAAGCGTTAAGCATATTGGGCCATGAGTTTTCTTTGACCATATCGGTCCTGTGGGCTTTCCAGCCGGTGAAGGCGTTAATGTACGACCGCATCCACATATCAATATGGCCACGGTGACCTACCTCGTTATATTGACTGGAATTTTGTCTCCAGCCGCAAAGAGCGTTTGGATCAAGCTCGCCAGCAATGGATTGATCGACAATTCCCTGAAATCCCAAGTGATCATCAAGAGTAGATTCCTTACCCGAGTGCGAAACGCTAATCAACCCACACTCTAAAATACTATTTTACTGCATCTGTAATCCAGTCAGAAAAGCCATCAGGCACAACCAGTTCATGCTGCGCACGGGTGCAAGCGGTATACAAGCTGGAGAATAAGCGTGCGCGGCTGTCTTTATTATCATGCGCTGTCGGCTTAACCAATAAGCCTTGCGAAAGATACACGCTGGAAAATTCCATATTTTTAGTATCGCTAACGCGTGCCAGAATGATTTTCCCACCACCCTTACGCACATAACGAGCAACCGCTTGTTGAAAGTCTGTTTGTGAATAGCCTTTTTGTAACATCCGTTCAATAGCATCAAAGGAGGCATTATTCGTCATCGCCTCGCGTAACGTATCCCAGGTAGCATAACGAAAGATCAAACCATGTCGTGGCCGCTCGGCATTGTTGTAAAGACCAATACAGTCCTGAGCAAACATCATAAAATCTTTAAAAGTCGCCTCTGCTAATTCAAACGATGCCCCGGCATGAGTGAGTCGTTGAAACCAAGCAAACAGCTCAAATTCATCCGCCACAATAATAGTCGTAGCGTGCTGAGGGATCTGCCAACCTTGGTAATGCTGTAAGTTGGTGCAATGATCTGAGCGGCCAGTAAACAGCTGTTTAGTCGTTCCCGGATGCGCTTGAATCAATGGATTAATCACGTCCTCGACTTGCTTGCCCAGACGTACCGATTGCGCAATGTAACGTTGACGAATCTGCGTATGTCGAACCGGGGCCATACCATTTAGATTTTGCAGCTCATCACTTAGAGTAATCACCGCTTGCGGGCTACGATCGAGGATCTGTAGCATCGGCGTAGGGATATCATGCCCTTCATCAACAATAATATGGCTGTACTGCGTGTCCAGCACGCCATCAATTAAAGACAATAATTTAACCCGATGATAGCCACGAATTGGCAGCCTAATGCGCGCCTCCGTAGGCTGGTTGAGTTCCTGCCAGTATTGTTTCACGATCTCCAATAAAACCACTTTATCCAACATCACCAAATGACTAGCGATATCCACAGGTAGATGCACAGTATCAATCTCCTGTGCACTAGTATTGCAGTAACTGGCCACTGTTCTGACACAAACACGTGCCACTTGCTCAGGCGATAAATAACCAATTGACGGCATCGCGAAAGTCTCAGCCAATTGCGTGTAGGTCACCTGAAATGTTCGCTGTAAACGCGTTTTATCTTTCAGCCGCCAGCTATTGGCGAGCAAATTTCCATCCAGTACCTGTCCTGCAGCTTGACCAAAGGTCAGCGCCGCAAAGTGCTGACCTGCTCTTTTTTGCAAGGCTTGCAGCTGACCAAAGGTATTTGCCAAAAGCAGCGTACGCTTGGGGTGCAATAACTGAGTAAAACGACTGATCAGATGTGTTTTGCCGGAGCCAGCATAACCTTGCAGATTAAATGACTCATCCGATGCGGCTAAAAATTCACGCAGTGCTCTATTTTGTGGATCAGTCACCGACAGTTCGGCCTGATACTCATCAAAGTAAACCCGTTGCAGCGGCATGACTTCTTTTTGATAAGCACTATTAAAAGTAAACAGCCACTCACCATCATCATCTAAATAGCGTGATTGATCGGCAGGATAGTCATCATCTAGCGGCGCCACTTTAATTTTTGCCAGTTGCGACAAGCCTGCGGCAAACGCCTCAACAGCAAAGCGCTCACGCACCAGGGCCTGAAAAGCGAATGGCGTATCACGATTGACTTGATTACCCAGGGTAATCATTTTCGCAAACTGTCGCTCCATAGACGCCTGCGCGGCATGCCCGCCAGCTAATGTCTGCGCATTTTGGATAAACAAAACAGCAGCGAGCTGAGGCACAGTCGCTGAATCAAAAAAGCCCGACAAATCACCTTCAGATAAGCGTTGGGCAACGGTGCGATACAGAGGTAAAAATATCATAATTTCTCGTTGATACTGAATCTTATAGTCGTTTGCATCAGCTAATCTTAGCTCAGCATCAGACAGATGTGCGTCAATACGTTGAGATTATGATCTTAAGCCAAAAAAACCTTAGACACCGTCGCCCGAGCTAAGGGTTATCCGTCAACCCGCTCGATAATTAGAGCGATACCTTGGCCACCACCGATGCAGAGCGTGATTAAACCGTAACGTCCCTTGCAGCGCTCCAACTCATACAGGGTTTTCACCGTCAGAATACAACCGGTGGCACCGACAGGATGCCCCATCGCCACCGCACCACCATTCGGATTGACTCGCTCGCTAGCAAAGCCTAATTCTTGAGCAACCGCCATGGCTTGCGCCGCAAAAGCTTCATTGGATTCAATCACATCAATATCATTAATCGTCAGACCCGCTTGCTGTAAAGCTTTATTCACGGCACTAATAGGTCCCAAGCCCATCAAGCTAGGATCAACACCAGAGAAAGCATTAGCGACTAAACGCGCACGTACTTTAAGGCCTTGCTCAGCCGCTGTTGCTGCATCCGCTAGCAGTAACGAAGCCGCACCATCATTAATCCCCGAAGCATTTCCAGCCGTAATTAAACCGTCTTTTTTAAAGGCAGGTCTGAGCTTAGCTAAATCATCTAGAGTCACTTGACTACGCACATGCTCATCAGTGTCAAAGCATACTTCTTCACGGCCTTTTTTAACCATAATTGGTACGATTTGCTCGGCAAAACGTCCTGCGGCGATGGCCGCCGCCGCTTTTTGATGGCTGGCAAGCGCAAACTCATCCAGTTGTTGGCGAGTAAAGCCGTATTTAGCAGCAATATTTTCTGCAGTAACGCCCATATGGCCGGTACCAAACGGGTCGCTGAGAATACCGAGAGTCAAATCTTGCACCGTACTATCACCCATACGCAGGCCAGAGCGCACTTTCGGTAACAAGTATCCACCTTGGCTCATCGATTCGGCACCACCGGCCAAGGCCAGTTTGCTATCACCGGCTTCAATCATTTGCGCGGCAGAAATAATCGCTTGTAGCCCAGAACCACAGAGTCGGTTGACGTTAAACGCCGCTGAGCTATCAGCTAAGCCGGAATTGATGGCGATATGTCGAGCAAGGTAAGCATCTTGCGCCGCGGTGGTAATAATATGTCCATACACCGCATGATCAATGAGCTTGGCATCAACGCCACTGCGCTTAATCACTTCTTTCGCCGTGGCTATGCCCATTTCAGCGGGACTTAAAGCTGCCAAGCTACCCGCAAAGCCACCAATAGCCGTACGTACACCGTCAACGATAACAACTGAGTTAAATTTCATCTTCTTGTCCTTATTGTTTATTTACCAAGCATTGAGCGCGCAATCACTTCTTTCATAATTTCAGAAGTGCCGGCATAAATAGTTTGTACCCGAGCATCCACATAAAAACGTGAAATAGGATATTCCAAAGTATAGCCATAACCACCAAACAGCTGTAAACATTGGTCAATGGTTTGGCACTGCATTTCAGTGAGCTGTAATTTTAAAATAGCAGCATCGGTGCTGGTCATGCGTTTTTGTCGATATAAAGTGAGACAGTGATTAAAGTACGCTCGTGCCATGTCAATTTGCGCACGTACTTCCGCAAGTTTAAAACGCGTATTTTGAAAGCTGGCAATCGGCTGACCAAAGGCACTACGCTCTTTGACATAAGCCAGCGTCAAAGCTAACGCCCCTTCCATCGCTCCCAATGCTTGCGCACCAACACCGAGGCGTTCACGCGGCAACTCTTGCATTAAGTAAGCAAAGCCTGCGCCTTCCTCACCTAACAATGCATTGGCCGGTAGCAACATCTGCTCAAAAAACAACTCAGCGGTATCACTGGCATGCTGGCCTATTTTCTGAATCGGCTTGCCACGGGAAAATCCTCGCAAATGTGCATCCACCAAAAACAACGACATGCCTTTTGCGCCAGCAGCGGGATCTGTTTTCGCGCAGACAATGACCATGTCAGCGATCATGCCGTTGGTAATAAAGATTTTTGAACCGCTGAGCTGCCAGCCTTCTGCCACTTTTACGGCACGGGTTTTGATGTTAGCCAAATCGCTGCCCGCCCCCGGTTCCGTCATGGCAATCGCGCTCATCACTGCACCGGTTGCCATGCGCGGCAACCATTGCTGCTTTTGCTCTTCGTTGCCGAGGTGTTCAAGGTAAGGGATGACAATATTGGCATGAATGTTATAAGCGCTAGCAAGTCCGCCAAAACCACGCCGAGAAATCTCCTCTAAGACCCGCTGAGTAATAGCAAAATCAGCAGCGCTGCCGCCATACTCTTCAGGCAGATCAATAGCTAACATTCCTGCTTCGCCAAGTTTCAGCCAAAAATCTCGCGGCACCTGTCCTGCTGCTTCCCATTCGAGGTAATACGGATCGGCCTCCCGTTCTAACAAACGGCAAATCATCTGGTAGAAAAGCTGTGTATTATCATCCTGTTCAAGCATTATTGAAGCTCCTCACGCAGGAGTCGTTTGAGTATTTTTCCTGCGGTACTTTTAGGCAGTGTCTGACTGAAAATGATTTTTTTAGGCAGTTTAAAAGCGGCCAAATGCAGACGCACATGCTGAATAATCTCATCAGCGCTAGCCGTAAGATTTTCTTTAAGCACCACCACAGCGATAATGGCTTCAATCCACTTATCATCCGGCATGCCAATAACCGCGACTTCAGAAACCGCATGATGAGTAAAAATTGCTTCTTCCACTTCGCGACTGGCCACCATCACCCCGCCGGTGTTAATCACATCTTTAATGCGATCAACAATAAACAAGTAACCTTGTTCATCCATATAGCCGACATCGCCAGAGTGGAACCAGCCGCCTTTAAAAGCCTCTGCGGACATCTGCGGATTATTCCAATACCCCGTCAGCAACTGTGGCGAGCGGTGCACTATTTCTCCCTGCTCGCCTGCTGGCAGATCATTCATGTACTCATCAACAATACGTGTTTCTACGGTAAGGATGGGACGTCCTGCTGACGCTGGACGAGCATCATGATCCTCTGGACGCAATACTGTGGCCAGTGGCGCTATTTCACTTTGACCATAGCAGTTGTACAAGCCAACACCAGGTAAGCGTTGCTGCAATTCTTTCAGTACTGGCACTGGCATAATTGATGCGCCGTAATACACTTTTTTTAGACTGCTCAGATTGCGTTGATCAAAATCAGGATGACGCAATAAGGCAATCCAAAAAGTAGGCGGGGCAAAAAATGACACAATCGCTTCTTGCTCAATCCATTTTAAGCAAAGATCCGCCACTGGGCTTTCCAGCAAACGCACAGTGATACCTAACAGCAACGCAGGCATTAAAAAAACATGCATTTGCGCTGAATGATAGAGCGGCAATGCAGCCAACATGGGCTCATTGGCTTTGAGGTCTAATTCCACCATGCAAGCAAAGTACTCAGCCATCAGTGCTTGATGCGTCATCATCGCGGCTTTAGGTGCTGCGGTGGTGCCTGCAGTATATAAAAACTGTGCAATATCCTTGCCAGCAACGCTGACCTCTGGCGGACTGGGCGGGAGATCGGCTAACGCTATTTGTAAAATATCAACATGACTCGAATCGCCACTATAAAAGTGCGCCTGCAACGTCAGATCCAGCCCGACAGTCGCCGGCTCAACCTGAGCAGCAAGACTGACATCACTGATCAGTCCGCGTGCCTCTGACTGCTGAATAACATAGCGCAGCTCCTCAGCATTGAGACCAAAATTACTAGGTACATGTACCAGTCCCGCGCGCAAAATAGCCAACCAAGCCAGCACATAGGCATCTGAGTTCTTGCCATAAGCAACGACTCTATCGCCAGGCTTAAGCCCTTGCTGCAATAGTTGCTTAGCCACTTTATTGACTGCCAGATCGAGGGCCTTATAGGTCCACTGTCGATCTTGGAATTTTAGTGCCACAGAGCTAGCGTTTTTGCGTGCGCTGCGACTGAGTGCCGCGCTAATCGTATTGGCTTGAGGGTCGTTGCTCATCATAAATAAGCACCTGTCTTGCTAAGTACATGAGCGGCTTTTACGCATCGATACCCTACCTTTTTTTTCACAGTAGAGGCAGCAAGCAATGAAAACAACACGCACGAGTGACTAACTAAAGCGGCCATACTAGAGACTGTCTTGATAAACATCATAGCTCTCCATTTCAATGTATTATTTTTGTTCTATTTGACAATTTATCTGTGTAGCAGGCTAATATCTTGGTGATTATTAGTTTCACTACAGACTCACATGATGAATACTAGGCGAATTTAAAATAAGTGTTTGGCGATTTAAGCCAAAATATTAACATTTCACGCCAATTTTATAGTTTAAGACGAGTTTAAAATGGATACCTCTGCCACAACCGTGCCAATGCATTTTGTTCACAACCTATTTCAAGGTCTGAGTACAAGCTTGATACGGCGCAAGTCTTTCTTGTCGCAAGCAAAGATTCCTTTATTTCTATTGGAAGCCCCACATGGCCGAGTGACTGTTTTACAATTTGCGCGGTTGTATCGCCTGTTAGCCAATGAATACGACGATGAAACACCTGGCTTTTTTAGTCGTCCCTTACGTGGTGGCACACTGAAATATTTATGTCTAAGCATTATGGATGCGCCTAACTTACAGGTGGCATTGCACCGTTTCAGCCAGTTTTTCCGTTTAATCCTAGATGATGCTGCTTACCAACTCGTCGTCAGCGATGAGGTCGCTTCAATGCGCTTTATAGAGAAAGCGGTCCCACAAGGCGATAGAGTTTTAGTGCATGAGTTGATGCTAAAGCTGGTACACGGTATGGCTTCGTGGCTGATTGCAGAAAAAATCCCGCCGCTAAAAATAAGTTGTGCGTACCATCAACCTCAGCACAGTCATGAATACTTGTATTTCTATCCGGGTGAGGTCGCCTTTGATCAGCCTTGGACCGCGATCCATTTTGACCGTAAGTTTCTACGCAAACCCATCCGTCAAAGCAAACAGCAGTTAAGTGATTTTTTACAAAAAGCTCCAGCAGATTGGATGTATGTTTCTTTTAGCGAACAACTGCTTGCGCACCGCGTGCGTGATCATTTAAGTGTCTCGGAGCAAATAAGCGCGGTTATCCAGCAGGTTGCACAAGCGCTGCATCTGTCAGTTAGAACCTTATCACGCCGCTTAGCCGCAGAAGGAACTCACTTTCAAGCGGTAAAAGATGAAGTTCGTCGTGACTTTGCTATCCAACAACTCACCAGCAGTTCTGTCTCTTTAGCTGTACTGGCCGGACAGCTTGGTTTTGAAGATTTAGCGAGTTTTAATCGTGCTTTTCGCAACTGGACAGGCAGTACTCCAGGTACCTATCGTCGAGGGCTTCTTAAAGAGACTAAACCGCTGCATATCGACAGCAGCGTCTAACCCAATCTGTTTCAAGAGGATTAAGCACAGACTCCTTTCCTCTACTCAAAAAAAACCAGCACTAGGCTGGTTAAAAAGTAAAACGATGAAATATGTAACGGACCCAACCTTTAATGACTGTTCAGTCTTTGGTATTCATCACAACCGACTTTTTCCACACTATTACAGCCTTTCCTATAAAACGCTTTAGCCGCGACTGTACTCTGTTGTACGCCGTGACCAGACTCATACATCGCACCTAAAAGAACCTGCGCTTTCGCACTGCCTTGTTGCGCCGCTTGCTCAAATAATTGCTTTGCGCTGTTATAGTCTTGCTGGATCACATCACCTTTGTAAAAAAGCGCACCCAGCGTTAATTGCGCATCGACATCACCCTGCCGAGCAGCACTATCGAATAGTTGTACTGCCATCGTTGGATTAGGCTCTACTGCTTCACCTTTGAAATACATCCAACCTAAGCTGTATTGAGCTTTGGCATGACCTTGCTGGGCTGCTGCATCAAATAACTGTGCGGCCAACATCTGATGCTTAGGTACTTTTTCACCTTGGTAATACATCCAGCCCAAACTGTATTGCGCATCGGCATGACCTTGCTGAGCGGCTTTGTTAAGCCATTGCTCAGCCTGCACATAATCCTGGCGCACGCCACGACCACCGTAATACATCCCACCTAAACCGGCTTGGGCCTTTGCATGCCCTTGCTCAGCAGCTTTTGTGTACCACTTGACTGCTTGACCATAATCCTGTCGTACAGCATCGCCTTTTTCATACATCCAGCCCAAACTGTACTGCGCTTCTGCATGGCCTTGTTGAGCGGCTTTAGTTAACCACTGATGAGCTTGCTTATAGTCCTGGCGTACACCTTCGCCTTGGTAATACATCCCACCTAAAACAGCCTGGTACTCTGCGTTACCTTGTTTTGCCTTAGTTATCATTTCATTGATATCTTTAGCGAGCGAATAACTGGAAACTGAAACAAGCACAGAAAAAACCGCAGCAATAATTCTTTTCATACCCACCTTCGTTCTAAACGTTTGCAGCATTTTACGCTAGCATCAAAAATCATAGTTTATCATACGATAGAGGGTCTGTTTATTGATGCGGACGTCACGCGATAAATAAAATTAATCAAAGTCATATAATAAAATGATGCCACGCTCACCAATAAGCCTTGATAAGCTGTCAGACTATTTGTTAGTCAAGCAAAATAGTGCATCAAAATGACGCGACTAGCGTAAAGTGTTTATTGTTATTTTCTCAAATCAGCAGGAACCAAAAATATGATCAGTTACGTAACCTTGGGTGTTAGTGATTTATCCGCAGCAAAAGCATTTTATAGCGAGTTGCTGGCCGATCAGGGTGCTAAAGTTCTGATTGATATGGATCGTATCAGCTTCATTGGTAAAAGCATGGCTGCACCGATGCTTGCAGTATGTATTCCTTACAATGAAGAACCTGCACAAGCTGGTAATGGTACGATGGTGTCCTTTGCTCCAGGTAGCAAAGAAGGTGTAGATGCGATGTACAACAAAGCTATCGCTCTTGGTGCCACCTGTGATGGCGCTCCCGGTGAGCGAATTGCTAATGTTTTTTACGGTGCCTATGTCAAAGATCTAGACGGCAATAAGCTCTGCTTTAACCACTTTATTTAAGACTTTATAGCATGCAGTTAAATAGCGATTTCAGCCAGCGCGTGGTTATCCACCCTGAGCAATATGAATTTATCGACTCCCCTTTAGCGGGTGTCAGCCGCATGATGCTTGAGCGCGCAGGTCATGAAGTCGCTCGCGCCACCAGTATTGTGCGTTATGCAGCCGGTAGCGGCTATAGCGCACATACCCATAACGGGGGCGAAGAAATTTTGGTTCTGGATGGTGTTTTCTCTGACGAGCATGGTGATTACCCTGCTGGTACTTATTTGCGTAATCCGCCAGGTACTTCACATCAGCCGTTCTCAGTGGGCGGCTGCACCCTGCTGGTTAAGCTGTGGCAATTCTCCGAAGACGATACCACCCAGTTAGCCTTCAATACAAAAGAAGCCCGCTGGCTTCCCGGCTTAGTTGATGGATTATCTGTATTGCCATTACATGAACACCATGGTGTTAACACGGCGTTGGTGCGCTGGGCTGCCAATACACAATTTAACCGACATATTCATGCCGGTGGTGAGGAAATTTTAGTCTTGGAAGGCCTGTTCTGTGATGAGCACGGGGAATACCCTGCAGGCAGCTGGTTAAGAAACCCTCGATACAGCAACCATGCTCCTTTTACCTTAGAGCAAGGGGCGCTTATTTACGTTAAAGTCGGCCATATTGATGCAGGATTAATGGGCGATCGTTTTATCAACCCGCCAGCTGAGGACGTGTAAACATGAGTCAGTTCGATACAGCCAACCTCTCGCGAATTATAGAAATGGCTTGGGAGGATCGCACCCCATTTGAAGCAATACAGCAACTCTATAGCTTAAATGAAAGCGCTCTAATTGAGCTGATGCGTCGCGAGTTAAAAGCCTCATCCTTTCGCCTATGGCGTTGCAGAGTCAGCGGCCGTAAAACCAAGCACCTCAAGCTGCGGCATCCGGATATTAGCCGCGGTTACTGCGCAACCCAGTATAAGATGAGATAACATCATAACGTCAGGTCACCGACCCCTTACGAAACCCGCCATGACCTTCAGGTATCGACGACCGAGCAAAACATTTCGGTGAATTATTAACGGTTTATTGGGGCTATTAAGACAATGTTAGAATCACGCTTAAGAGCCATCATCCGCGGGACTAAGCGCGGCATCGCTTACCCTAATGAGACGCTGAACAATGCAGTTAAAGTTTTCGCTGTCGACATGCTGGAATATGTCAGTATTGAGCTTTTAGAGGATATGAGTGATTCAACATTACTCTCGACCTACCTCACATGGGAAATGACCGCAGTTAAAATTCTCGACCCAGATGAGCGTTTAAAGCGCGTCAGGAAGTGTTTAAAAGTGACGCTTTTACCCTTTAGTACTCAATTGGAAGAAGAATCTACACCCTCTAATATAGTGAGCTTATTCAGTAAACCCTTAAGTTAAGAGCACTCCGATTGCAACGAGTCGCGAAACTGCACGCATAAGTATCGAGAGGTATATTAGTGTCAAAATTTACGCGAAAGCAGCCATACCTATTAAGAAGCTATAGCAGATAAACACTTATCACTTGCCGTTGTGTTTTAACCGGCCATACGTTAGATATCAGAACGGCATAAAATATA
>Ga0172382_10006894_pt1 | contig 16328 bp, 14 predicted proteins | sample Leawel138RmetaG_FD_122245 | JGI IMG/M metagenome (GOLD analysis project Ga0172382, IMG submission 122245) | Leachate microbial communities from a municipal landfill in Southern Ontario, Canada - Leachate well 138R metaG | ecosystem: Engineered > Solid waste > Landfill > Unclassified | place...
AGCTGGTGCCAATCGTGCCGGCCCTGGCCGCCCAGATGCAAGGCGGCCAGTGGCAGCGGTGCGGCGCCTTGGACGCTCAGGCTGGCGGGAAAATGGGTGCTGACAAGGCGATTATCCTGGACGATCATGGTGCAGGTATCGGGTTGCCTGTGAATTATCGGAATCGGCGTGATCAGGATTGGCTTGATTGATAATCCCGGAGCCGGATACGAAAACGCCAGAGCGGAGTGCTCTGGCGTTCAAGGGACACTGGAAGTCAGGAATCAGAAGGTGACCTGCAAGGTACCCCAGCATACTGCGTTGATGAGTACATCTGAGGAGGCGGAGGGATTGGTATACAGTGGGAACGCCGCGAGTCGCACATCAACCATATCCGGAATGCCAGTGCCACCTGGCAGTTCGGCCAGATTCACCAGGCCATCGTAGGTAGCTCGATTAAAGAGACTTTGTGCAGGATTGTGGCCGATGATCGTATAGGCATAGGAAAGGCTGACGTTGTGCCAAACACCACCACTGCGGCGGATCTGCAGCATGCCGATATTGGCGGCATTTCCGGAAGGGCCACGGGCTAGGTTGCTCTGGAAACTGCCCAGCAGTGAGACATGGGTAGAACCCAGTGGCACCGGAACATCATTGCCGGCAATATACGGATAGGGTGAGGCCAAAGTTGGCTGCGGATCCATGTCGAGGAAGCTTTGGCAGGCGGGATAGCCGGCGCCTTGCCAGAGGTAGCGTTGCCCAGAAGGAGGAGCCACGGCAACCGGAGTCGGATCAGCGGCCTGGGGTGTGGCCGCACGTCTTACGGGTGATGGTGTGTCGTAGTTCAGGCTGCAGCGGGTGCGACTGGCGTCGCACTGGATGTCCGGGAAGGTGCTGTTATTGGCCGGCATCACGCTTCGTTGTGCCGTGGCGGTATCGGCCAGCAGGGTGAGGACTCCAAGAGCGGATAATTGGATCAGGGTGCGGGATACTGACATGGTGAAAAGTTCCTTGGCTCGCGAGATTGATTGGCTTGGGTGTCAACCAACCATTGTGGCGGCACTAAAATCGGTGTCGAATTGCGACCCACCTGCACCCGCAACCACCTTGCTCAAGTTCGACTGCATCAACATCGGCGTCTGATACTTCTTTCGTTCACGCGGAATCGCGGTAGTGGTGGAAAGCGCAACCATGGCGCCCTGGATGGCGTCGGTATCGTTCATGGTGAATTTCGCCCTGTTTGAAGGAAAGGGGTGGACCAGTTGGCATAGCCCCGCGCGAAATGGTAGGTGTGCGCCGGATGAGTGTCAACTGCATCACGTTCTGCGGTGGTGGGCGGTGGGAAAAAGGCGTCCACGGCGTCACCGAAGAGGAGCTTTTCGCAGGGTACGGCGGCAATGTCCGGGGCGTATGCCTGAAGGTAGCGGTGGGCGTTGGCTTTGTACGGGAAGCGGCGTTGATGGATGCCGCGGGCAGGGTCCAGTTGCGGGAAGAACGGGCCGCGGAAAAAGGGCACATCCAGCAGCAGGCCGTGGGCATGGCTTGCGGCAGCGGCGTTTTCGTAGCCGCAGGCTTGCGCCAGGGTGAGGCGGTAGGCTAGACGCCAGGCAGCGAGGCTGTCGGCGGGGAGCTGGTTCGCCTTGATTTGTTGAATCAGACCGCGTTGGCTGTGGCGCCCGAGGGCCGAGGCGAGCAGGGCTTTGGCCTCGGCACGCCAGCCACGGGCCTGACGCAGCCAGCGGATCAGGTCATGACTGCGCAGGCGCTGGGCCAGGCTGCGGCCGAGGATGTCGCTCAGATTGAATGTGAAGACTTCATCACCGCCATGGCCAGTGAGCATCAGGCTGGCCTCGCGGCGCTGGATTTCCTCCATGCACAGCGCGCCGATGAAGCTGGTGGGGAAGGGCGGGGTTGGCAGATTCATGCGCTTTTGCTGGGCGCGCCGGGCCAGTTCGGCGGTGGCTGGGATGATGGTCGATTCAAAACCGCTCAACTCGACGATGCGGTGGATGACCGCGCCTTCATCGCACTGGAAGCCGGGAAACGATACGCCGGTACACAGCACTTGATCGCGATGCAGGATGCCTTGGCGTACCGCATCCATCAGGCCGACCAGCAGCACGCGCGAATCGGCGCCGCCGCTCAGGCGAAGGGCAATCTTGCGGTTGCCGTAGGTGCTGAAAAGCTGGCGCAGGCCATCGGTGAGGATCTGGACAGGATCGGCCTCTTTGCGCACCTGCGAGGCAGGTGCCATGAAACGACGCTGATCCGGTGCCAGGTGCCGGGCCGACACGTGATAGCAGACACCGGCGAAACAGCGTTTCACGTTTTCGTAAAAGGAGCCTTCGGGTTCGAGCATGAAGTTGCGGCAGCAGTGTTGCTTGTCGCGCTGACTCAGGCGGATTTCGCCCATGCGCTGTGCTACTTCGACGCGGGAATCGCTGATGACCAGGCGCTGGTTGTCGTGGCCGAACAGGAGTGAGGTGAAGCCGTCCAGGGAACGGCCAAAATGCAGGGTGCCGCGGCGTTGGCAACCGGCCACGTATGCAACCGGGCGCAGTTCTTCCAGGCCTTCGAGGATGCTGTCCAGACCGTCCGTCTGACCACGCGTCAGAAGTCGGGTCAGCGCTGGAAAGCAATCGAGGCCGACCGGTGTCGAGGCATACACCCACCAGTCCGATCCGCGCACCAGGGTGCTGCGCTCATCAAGGCAATAGTGCAGTGTGTCGACGACACCAGATGATTGTGGCCCGGTGAGTTCCAGCCGGATGACCCGGGCTGCATCGTTCTGGCCGGTCGGTGAAGGTTGCGGACGTACAGTGGAGAGGGAGCGTTCAAACAGGATCATGCGCGTATTGTGCATGGTTGTGATGGCATGGGTACTTCTGTCAGAGCACAGGCGGCGGCGCTGTCAACATGGTTGCAACAACGACATCGGAATTAGCCGCTACACTGCGCGCGCCCGACAATGCATTTGGAATGCCGTGTGATTGATCTGCACTATCACCTTCTGCCCGGAATTGATGATGGTTCAACCGACCTGGACATGTCGTTGGCCATGGCGCGGATGTCGGTTGACGATGGAGTGAGCTGTGCGGCTTGTACTCCGCACATCTATCCGGGTCTTTACGAGAACGATGCGACGGGCATCCGGACCGCGATCTCCGCACTGCAAGGTGAACTGGACCGGCACGGGATTCCCTTGCGTCTGGTGCAGGGTGCGGATGTGCATCTGCAGCCGGCGCTGGTCGAGGGGGTGCGGGCCGGGCGAATCCCGACACTGGCCGGAACGCGGTATCTGCTGCTGGAGCCCCCTCACCATGTCGCACCGCCCCGGTTTGACCAGTCCTTGTTCGAGTTGACCTTGGCGGGTTTGGTGCCGGTCATCACTCATCCGGAACGGCTGAGCTGGATTGAGGACCACTACGAGGCTTTCGAACGCGCTGTGGAGGCCGGGGTCTGGATGCAGGTCACGGCCGGCAGCCTCACCGGACGTTTTGGTCGGCGCCCCCGCTATTGGGCCGAGCGGATGCTTGATGAGGGGCTTGTGCATCTGCTTGCCACGGATGCGCATGACCTGCGTCGACGCCCGCCACTATTGGGGGAAGGACGCGATGCCGCAGCACTGCGGGTGGGGGCTGAAGAAGCTGATCGGCTGGTGGTGATGCGGCCGCAAGCCATCATCGATGACCTGGCGCCGGACCAGGTGCCGGCGCCGATCCGGGCCAGTGCGGTGCGCTCGCGTCGGCCTGGGTTCTTGAAAAGTCTGTTTGGTGCCTGATAATGGGACTTCGCACACAAAATCCCCGCGTGGCAGGATCGCTCATGAAACGCTTCAAGATGTTCACACTGCTGGCGTTTCTCGTGCTGCTCGGTGCCTGTGCCACCCGCTCTGGCGTGGACCGCTCGGTGTTGGCCGATGCTTTGCCGGCACCGGATACGACCAATGCGATCGGCGCTTACGAGGGCGATTCCGAGTACCGGATCGGGGCGCAGGACCTGGTGCAGATCACGGTTTTCAACGTGCCGGATCTGAGCCGTGACGTACGGGTCAATTCCAATGGCCAGATTTCGTTGCCGCTGATCGGAGGCGTCCTGGCCGGTGGCAAGACGATCCCGGAACTGGAGTACGACATCGCCACCCGGCTGGCCGAGACCTACTTGCAGGAGCCGCAGGTGACGGTCTTCGTGAAGGAGTACACCAGTCAGCGCGTCACCATGCAGGGCGCGTTCAATCAGCCGGGCATCTACCCGCTGACCGGCAAGACCAGCCTGCTGCAGGCGGTGGCGATGGCGCGAGGGCTTGATCCGCTGGCACAGAGTGACGCTGTCGTGATTTTTCGTGAAGTGGACAGCAAGCGGATGGCGGCGGTGTTCGACCTTAAGCAGATCAGTTCAGGGGCTGCTGAAGATCCGCGCGTGTACGGTGACGACATCATCGTGGTGGAGCGCTCTGGCACCCGCAGCTCGTTGCAGGACTTGATCAAGTCCTCGCCGCTGCTTGCCCTGTTCTTTTTGCTTTGAGGCCGCCGTGGTGTTTGAGGGGGCTCTTTTGCATGCATGAAACAATCGTTTACCACATCACTACGCAAGACCGACCGGTTTTGAGGCGATACTGATCGGTTCAAACGGAGGGGGCTCTCATGTTTGATTCGCCGCAAGCTCCTGGTCGGCTTGGCAAAGGTTCTTGTGGGCACTGCCCGACCTGTGCTGGTGCGGTTCGTGGCAGGACGGGATGAATAAATTACTGCGTGAATCGCCGGCTGGCCCTTGCGGTGTCAGTGCCGGCCAGGAACAACGCGGGTCGGATGGGATCACGATCCACGGCAATACCAAATCGAAGGATGATGAAACGACATGAGTTCCGAGCACTCGCAAGCCATTCCTCCAGACGGGGATGGTCGGTTACCCGCCCGGGTTCGGGATGATGGCAGTCGTCATGATCTGATACAGATGCCGGCCTCGCGCAGCCTCATTACCGAGTTCGAGCGCGGCAAGGATGAGGACGAAATTGACCTGCTGGCCTACTGGCGATTGCTGGTCAAGCGGCGCTGGATGGTGCTGGGCATTCTGCTGGCGGTGCTGGCGATCACCTTGGTTTGGACATTGTTGACGCCACCGCTGTATCGCGCTTCGGCAACACTGCAAATCGAGCCGTATGGCATGCAGGTCGTACAGGTGCAGGGCATTTCACCGACCCAGGGGCGTTATGACCCGAATTTCACCCAAACCCAAATCGAGCTGCTGAAGAGTCGCTCGTTGGCTGAACGGGTGGCCGAGGATCTGCAGTTGGCCGGCAGTGACATCTTCGAGCGACTCAAGCCGCCCGGATGGTTTGATCGGCTGCGCGGGTTGTTGGCACCACGGGATGAGGCGCCGCCGCCGGGTCCGGCGGCGATCCAGGTTGCAGAAGATGGCGCAGATGTGCCGACAGCGGCGCAGCAACTGGCCAGGGCTACGTCCCTGGTACAAGGGGGGTTGTCGATCAACCCGGTGCGTTCGTCGTATTTCGTCCAGGTGCAGTACACCAGTACGTTGCCGGAGTTTTCCGCACGCGTGGCGAACGCCGCCGCCGATGGCTTCATTGCGCTCAGCCTTGATCAACAGTACGGGGCTTCCTCCTACGCGAAGCAGTATCTGGAAGACCAGCTTGCCTTGCACAAATCGCGCCTTGAGGAACTCGAACGCAAGCTGGTGACGCATGCGCAGGAAATGGGCATTGTTCCCGGTAACGATGGACGTTCGCTGGTAGAGCAGAACCTCAACGATCTCAACCGTTCGCTGGCTGCAGCGCAGGATCAGCGCATCCGCGCGCAGGCACGTTGGGATCTTGCCCGTGGTGCGGGTGGTGCGGCGTTGCCGGCTGACATGCTGGGAAATTCCATCCTGCACACATTGCAGCAACAGCGTGCCCGGCTGCAGGGTGACTATCAGGACAAGCTTCACACCTTCAAGCCGGACTATCCGACGATGCTGGCACTTAGCAGCCAGATCGATGAGGTGCAAAAGCAGATCGACCAGGAGTTGAGCAACATTCGCGCTTCGGTCAAGGCCGAATACGATGCCGCGCTTGCGCAGGAAAACCTGCTCACTGCCCAGCTGGAGTCGCTGCGTACGCAGAGTCTGATGGTTGACTCTCGAAGCATTGAGTACAACATCCTCAAGCGTGAGGTCGACTCCAATCGCGAGATCTACAACGGCCTGCTGCAGCGCTACAAGCAGGTGGGTCTGGCGAGTGATGCGAAATCCAGCAATATCACCATCGTGGACCGGGCGCTTGTACCGACGGGTCGGTTTTCGCCCAGCCTGAAACGCAACCTGATGCTTGGCACGTTGTTAGGCTTGATGCTCGGGGTGGGGCTGGCGTTCTTGCTGGAGTTCCTTGACAACACCATCAAGACGCCGCAGGACGTCGAGCAACTGCTGCATCTTGGAGTGCTGGGCATCATCCCGAAGTTGACCCGTCAGACGCCGCTGGAGGCGCTCAAGGATCCACGATCGGCGTTCTCGGAAAGCTATCGTTCGGTACGCACGGCGCTGCAATTTTCGACCGAGCGCGGGGTGCCCAAGGTGCTGCTGGTAACCAGCAGCAATCCTGGAGAAGGCAAGACCACCACCGCTTACACATTGGCGCAGAATTTTGCGCAGTTGGGCAAGCGCGTGCTGCTGATTGATGGTGATTTGCGCAACCCGCGTCTGGGCAAGCTCCTCGGGCAACGCTCCGACGGTGGCCTGAGCAGCGTGCTGTCAGGTACCGACCCGCTGCCCAAGGTAATCATCAACACCGAGACCCAGGGTCTGGATGTGCTGCTGTCCGGCCCCTTGCCACCGAGCCCGACCGAGTTGCTGGCCGGTGTCAAGTTTGTGTCGCTGATGACGGTGGTGGGCAACAAGTACGATCAGGTCATCATTGATGGTCCACCCGTGCTCGGCATTGCCGATGCGCCGATTCTGGCCAATGTGGCTGATGGCACCTTGATGGTGGTGCAGGCCGGAACTACCCGTATCCAGGCTGCACAGACTTCGATCAATCGTTTGAAGATGACCCGTGCACGGATCATTGGTGGGTTGTTGACTCAGTACGATGCCAGCCAAAGCGGATACGGCTATCGTTACGAGGGCGAGTATATGTACGGCTATGGTGTGGCTCCGCGGCTGGGCAAGGGGTAGTCAGTGGCATGACTCGCGATGCGCTCGATCAGGCCCTTGCGCTATACCGGTCACCGGACTTGCGATTCGCGGTACGGGAGCGTGCGCTGGCACCGAACTTGTTGCAAGTGGTGCAAATGGCGGCGGCCAGTCAGCCTTTGCTGCACAAGACGGCACAAAAGTTGGGCATGGGTGAGGCAGAGCTGCTTGAAGCAGTACGTTTCTACCTGCAGCAAGTTCTTTTCGAAGGCAGCAAGGATGCCTATCGGACCTTGGCTGTTCCGCCCGATGCGGATATCGAAGAGATCCGCGAACGCTATCGCTGGTTGCAACGCTGGTTGCATCCGGATCGTCGCGGCGCAGACTGGGAGTCGCTGTTCACCACACGCTTGAATCAGGCCTGGTCACAGTTACGCACGCCAGCTGCGCGTGCCGCCTATGACGAAGAACGTGAGCGATCGCATGAAAGGATGCTTGATGCTTCCTCGGAGCATCCATCCGGTGTGGCGATCACCCCGGGTGAGTGGCGCATGGTGCCAGTTCCCCGGCGCGCTTCACCCCGACGCCATCTGAAAGGAATGATGCTCGGCCTCGGCCTTCTGGTGTGTGCTGGCTTGCTGTATCTGGCTATGGAGCACGAGGTGGACGGTGTGCCTGGCGGCTCAATGGCGCTGGAGTTGTCGGAGGCAGGAAACGACCTGCCTGTCGACAACAAGGGTGCAGATTCTGTTGCAGAGCCGACAGAAACGACACAAGTTTCATCGGTTACCTCTTCTCTGCAGCAGGTGGCGGGAATGCGGACGGATGATGCATCCAACCCTTCCGCCATAACGATAGAACCAGCGATGGATGATGGTGGCAGCGAACCCGCGATAGCAGAAGTGGTTGCGGCGACTGGTGCAGTATCAGAGCTGACGATCGCGTCTGCAGTTGTGCCGGATGTACAGACACCGGAACTGTCGACAGAGTTGGCCCCCGACCTGGATCATGCTTCGCAGCGTTTGACGACAGCAGCGCTGCCGGCTCGTAAGGCTGTACAGGCAGGAGATGCCGGTCAGCGGGCCACGGCGAGGACTGAAGGCACGACTGCGCGGCCGGGCACGCTGTCACGACCTCGTCAAGGCAGGGAACCGGTTGCCGATCCGGTTGTGCGCCGCAGAGCGGAGCACGCAGTGTCTGATAGCGACATGGCGGCTCCCATTGCGAAGCGTGTAGTGTCAGTTCAAGCCAGCACGACGTCAGCCAAGCCAGCGTCGTCTCGGGGTCTGCATGTCGCACAGCAGATGGTAGAGCCTGTTGTTTCTCCGCGTGAGGTGGAACCAGTGCCCGTCGAGATTGCCGGGATTGCAGCTGTGGTAGATCCCGCCAAGCCTGGGGGCGAAGAAGTCCTGGAGCAGGGGCAAGACATTGACCCGGTGGCGCTTGGTGCTTCGGTCGACTCGTCTTTGCAGACGATGGGCATTGAGCCTGCTGCTGCCACGCCCGGGTTGGCAGTTGCCTCATCCCATCATCCAGAAGCCGTGCCGATGCAGTCGGGGAACTTGATCACCCGCATTGATGATGCACGAGGGCAGGTGCGCGCACTGGAGGAATACTTCCGCAGTGTTGATGCCGACTATCCGGACTGGCAGGACGCTGATGCACCACATAATGCGCAGCACATGAGGGAACAGTTGCGAGAGCGACTGGGGCTGGCGGCAGCAACCAGCTTTGCGTTGGACTCCCCTTATTGGCAGATGTCTGATGCCAGTGTGGCGGTGCAGGCTGCTTACGAGGCAGGGCGTGGACAGGTGACTAGGGAACGCGGTCTCTTGCGGGCTGACATGGTCTGGGTTGGCAGTGGCTGGCAATTCACCCGGGTCGAGCTGGAACCGCTTCGATGAGGCGCATACAGCTGCTGGCATTGGCTGGTCTGCTGGCCCTGTTTGCTGCTTTTTTCGCCTGGCGGATTGTGATCACCACAACGGCAGCCCATCTGGCATCGGACCAGCCACACAGAGCGTTGGCCTGGAGTCCGACCGAGCCGGAAGCGGTGCTGGCCCTGGCGCAGGAACAGCTTGACGCGCAACAGTTGCAGGACGCGACATTGACGGCGCATAGGCTGCTGCGGAATTCCCCGCTGCAGGCGCAGGCGCTGGTGCTGCTGGCTCGCGTTGCCGATGCCAGACACGATCCGCAGGTTGCCGAATTGTTCCAGATTGCGGTGCAGAGAAGCCCGCGCGATCAGTACGCCCGTGCGTGGCTGATTGGCGAGCAACTCCGGGCCGGGCGCCATGACGAGGCGCTGATGCATGTGAACAAGCTCTTGGGTTATGCGCCCTGGCTGAGAGGAGCGTTGTTGCCCGTGCTGGCGAAGGCAACTGCTGATCAGGGCTTTGCCGCCGCGATGGTGGCTGTCTTGAATGAATCCCCGAGTTGGCGTTCCGCGTTTTTGAACACGCTCCTCAAAGAAGCGGATCAGGTGGCCATTGACAGCGTGTACGGCGGGCTGCTTGATGCAAATGCCCTGAGCGATGCTGAAGCCAGGCAATGGTTTGAGTGGCTGGCGAAAGCCGGCAGCTGGGGGCAAGCCTACAGCTACTGGGTGTCGTGGCTGCGGCTGCCGAAGGGTACGAGCCTTTCATTGGTGCATGATGGTGGCTTTGATGCAGTTGCCAGCGGAGTCGGATTTGACTGGCATATGCAGGGTGGTTCGGGTGTGCTGATAGAGCGAGTGCTCGATGGTGGGAATCCCGTGGTGCAGGTGGCGTTCCTTGGCCGTCGAACGGAACGCATCGGGCTTCACCAGACCCTGCTTCTTGCCCCCGGTCGATACCGATTGCAATTCCGTGCCAAGGGCCGTGACCTGCGCAGTGATCGGGGCATCCGGTGGGCACTGCGGTGCAATGGCGGAAACCCCATGCAGGCCAATGCCGACGTCTTGCAGGGTAGCTTCGACTGGAAGCCGGTACAGATGGCGTTCGAAGTGCCACTCGACTCCTGTCCGTCGCAGGTGCTTGCCTTGGAAAACCCCGGAGCACGAGGTGCCGGGAAAATCGTCTCCGGCACGCTCTGGTTTGATGATTTCGCCGTGGTTTCGGAAGGTGGGGGAAGTCGGCAAGGGTCGAGTGGTCTGATCTCTACCGGGCCTTCGCCGTGAACGTCGCACGCTGGTCTCGCGATGTGTTGTCCGAGTACTGGTCATGCGTTACCATAACCTCCATTCTGGATCCATCAAGGGCGATGTCATGCTGAAGTTTCTTGCTCGAACGGCTGTCTGCTTTCTCGCACTTGGCATCTCGTCGTCAGTGCTTGCGCAGTCCGAAAACAGTGACCGCGATGAGGTGGGCAATGTGCGCACCGATGAAGGCGTGATCATGCTCAGCATTGAGAGCGGCCCGTTCAATACGACGATGCAGCGACAGCGGGTTGCGGTCGGGGATCGTCTGATGGTGGCCAAGGACAGTGTCGCGACCGTCGTCTATGACAACGGCTGTGAACAGAAATACGACGAAGCCGGTGTGTACGAGATCGAGCGGGATTGTGTGCCGGTAGTCGCTTGGTGGGGTTCTGACCGAGGCGTAATGACCATGGCCGTAGTCGGGAGTGCCGTCCTGGGCGGCGTCATTGGGTACCAGCTCAAGGACGATGATGACCCGCCGCCCGTCAGTCGGTGAGGACCGGTCTGGTTCTGCCCGGACTCCAATGACAATCCCTTGACGTGGTGGGTAGCTTGGCTACCTGCCACGTTTTCGTTTGGCTGGGTGATTTCGTGAGCCTTTCGTTCCAGCGTGGAACTCGGCTGGAGGGAGGGAGTTGATGATGCCGGCACAACCACGTTTCGGTTTTCCGCAACCATGAGGCGCAGTCCACCAAACCCCGCTTCTGACGACACGCTGGTCCTGCTTTTGGCGGGGACGGTGCTGGCTTTGTGTTTCGTCTGCGGTGGCAGTTCCGCCCAGACCGGTCTGGGCGTTGTATTGGCCCAGTTGCTGGCTCTGCCACTGCTGGGACTTGCGCTGTGGCGTGCTTGGCAGCGACAGCGACTGGGCGAGGTGCGTTGGGAGCTCATCGTGGTGGCGGCTATCGTGTGTCTGCCATTGCTGCAGTTGCTGCCACTGCCCGAAAGTCTGTGGAGCCTGTCATCCGCGCGCGCGGCATTGAGCGCTGACCTTGCCGTTTTTGGTGTCCATGATCTGGACTTGCGCTGGTCGCTGACTCCAGTGGCCACCGAGCGCAATGTTTACCTGCTGCTTCCAGCGGTGGCCTTGTTTGTTGTTCCTCTGGCTGTGCGCAGGCAAGCATGGAAGGCGTTGTTGTGGTGGCCGATCGGGATGGCGATGTTTTCCCTCCTTCTGGCTTTCGTTCAGCTGGGCTTGCCGCAGGACAGCTTCGTCAATCCTTTCCCCGAGTATGCACCCAGCCTGAGTGGAGTGTTTGCCAACAAAAATCACCAGGCCAGTGCATTGGCAATCGGGCTGGTACTGGTGCTGTCGAAACTGATGGATGTGTACAGCAGGCGCAGCCACGCACAATCAACCGCGTCATTGGTGCTGTATGCCGCCATGCTGATGTTGTTGGTTCTGGTATTGCCACTGGTCAAATCGCGTGCCGGGCTCATCATTGCATTGGTGGTCTGCGGCTTGGTGTTGCTGTGCACCGGCCCGCTGTCTCCGCGCTCCTGGCGGAACTCCGGTCATGTGGCGCGGGTGCTGGCAGTAACGGCCTTCTCGGGCTTGTTGGTCGGGTTGTGGGGTGCCTTTGCCTGGATGCAGAGCGAGGCGGCTCTCGATGGTTCGCGCTGGACCATGTTCATCATGACGTTGCGGCTGGGTGTGGACAACGCACCGTTCGGTAGTGGTTTCGGAAGTTATGTGCTGATGTTCGAGCAGGCCACGCAGGGTGCGCTGATGCGCAGTGGTTACATCAACAACGCTCACAACGACTATGCTCAATGGTGGTTTGAGGGTGGTGTGCTGGCTGTCCTGGTTCTGGCGGCTGCTCTTTATGCGCTGATTGCGGCATTGATCCGGGTGTTGAGCCTGCCGGGGGACTCACGTTCGCGTAGTTGTGGAGTGGCTGCTGCTTTTGGTTTGCTGGTTTTGCTGTTGCACTCCACTGTTGACTACCCGCTACGTACCCCGGCATTGATGGCAGTAGCCGGGTTGCTTGCCGGCATTCTCGTGTCGGTGGCTGTACAAGGCCGCAAGCGGGCAGAGGCGGTAGATGGTCACAAAGTGGGCGATGGGTAGCTGGCGCATGTTTTGGCTGCACGGATCCGGCTTCGCGTTGCTATCGCCTGCGAAAATTGATGGAAAATTTTTCGGTGTTGATGATGTCAAGTACGACTTCGTGCCCATGCGGCACGTAATCGCGACCAGATTGCAGTAGTGATGCTGGTACCGTAGCGTGCTTTGAGGTAGCCCGGGTCTGGCAGCAGTCTTTGCCGGATCCAGCGAGACTTTAGTTTCAGGGTCGGAAATGCTGCCAGATTCATGCGCTGGATGTACCACCACTGATGCATCCGCGTCAGGTCCATGGGGTCATGTCTGGCAGCTTTTTGCAGTTCCAAGCGTACTGGTTCAGGCATCAGGCCGCCGAGAAGGGCAGCACTGGCTTCGGCCCCATCCAGGCAAGCCCGGGCCAGGTTGCGTTCGATGGCAAGGCTTGCAAGTCGTTCCCAGTCCTGATCCTGGAAGTGGTTGCCAAGAAGCTTGAGGTCGAACAGCCACTTGAGCCGGTTGGCTTGATCGATAGCGATATTCTGCACACGGTGCATGCAGGCATGAAGATAGGCATGGATCAAACCCAACCCACGTGCATTGGGTGCCAGAGCGGGTAGTTCGATGGCCTCGGCTGTCAACTCCTCCCAGCCAAGCCGGCATGCGAACATCGGTGCGCTGGAGAGGCGCCAGTGGAGGTCTACAGCCGGGGCCAGCGAAGGGTCTTCAGTCGTCAAGGTCAGCTCGAAGCAGACCAGGTCACCGGGAAGACCCAGCGATGGGGCGTGATAGCCGAGTTCAGACAGGATTTGCTGGACCCGCTTCGCGTCGGTGCGGGAACGGACCAGCAGGTCGATGTCGCTACAAGGGCGTAGATAGGGCGCCGAATAAGCCCAGTACGCCAAGGCCGAGCCCTTGAGAAGCAATACGGGTATGTTCTCCTCGTCAAGGCGTGCCAGGATTCGGCGGCAATAGCTTTCAAGGCGCAAGCTGCGTACTGCTTCAAGCTGGGCGGCATGAGCGCTGGTTTGCTGCAGGCTGGCCGGAATCCGCATCTGTTCGGCAGACTCGCTCAAGCGTGCATGCAGCAGGCCCGCCACTCCTTCACGCTGCGCCTGGGCGACCAGGAGCTGTTGTGCATCCTGCCCGAGGATCGCGCAGCTCGGAGGAACTGCTCCGCGCAGGATGGCTGCAAGCACGGCGTAAGCGTCCAGAGGTGGGTCAGGGGATTCCATGGGCCTGTGTGTTGTCGGAAGGGTAGTGAGCTTTGTACCGGCACCTTATCGGTGAAGAGGTATCATACGCAGATGAATGTATCGATGGATTCTGACTGCCTGGCCGCTTGTTGCAACACGCCGTTTCGTGTGGTGTTGCGTGTCTGTTGTGTGTTCGTCTTCGCTGGAGATGATCGGCGGAAAGTGCTCGTGACGAGTCCGGATTTGTGGAAGCTGACATGACCGGATCGGTGCAGTGACCAGCACTGGTCAGAGTCCAGGCATGCGTCGATGCAACATGAGCCGCTGGCTTCTGTTTGGCAGCATGGCTGTGGTCTTGATCGGGATGCTGCTGCCTGCATCGAACGTTGGCTGGTTACGCCAGCAGCTGCCGGTGCTGGTAACGATCTGGGATTGGTTGAATATGCATCTGCCTTGGCTCAATCCCTTGCATGTGCTCCTGTACGCCTGGATGGCAATGCTTTGGGGCATCGCGCTCCCCAGGCGTGGACTGCTTCAGGGGGTGTTGTTGCTGTTTGTTTTCAGCGTCGCCAGCGAGGCATTGCAGCTGCTCGCACCGGGACGCAATGCCCGTTTTTCCGATGTGGCCAACAACGGGCTGGGAATTATCTTGGGAATGGCTTTTGTTATGGTGCTTTTCCGGCTTTCGCGCGGGAGGGCCGCGAAGCCGCGAGCGGTGAAACCGGCACCAGGGGCATCGTCGTGACCGGTGAAGAGGATGGCAGGAGCCCTTCCGGGGCTGAAGTGGATCAGGGAGGGCTGCGGTTGTTGTTCGGTTTGCTACGGCCCTACCGTTCCAGATTGATCCTGATCCTGATCCTGCTATTGGCACAAAACCTGGTGATCCTGGTCAATCCATGGTTGGCCGGGCGTTTTGCTGGAGCTGTGCTGACTGGTGCCGAGGTGGGTGGGTTGCTATTGGCCTGGTTTGGTCTGGTAGCGATACAGAGTGTTTTGGCCTGGATATCGACGCTGCGCTTGCAGGCCACCTCGGCATTGTTGGTGGCCGACATCGGAACACGGGTTTTCGATCATATCCAGTCGCTGCCGCTGGGCTGGCATCAGGACCGCTCACATGGCGCAGTGCTCTCGCTCCTGGGTCAGGATGTCAATCGTCTGGGCCAGTTTCTGGTAAGTACGCTGACACCGCTGCTGCCGCAATTGCTGCTCTGTGTTGGTGCGGTGGGGATGATGGCGGCGATCAAGCCCTGGTTTGCAGCCGCTGCGGCGCTGCTGGTGCCGGCCATGTATCTGGGCATGCGATTGGCTGGCCGACGGTTACGACCGCTGGGACGGCAGGTGGTGCAAGGTTTTGCCGACAAGCATGCGGTTGCCGGACAGAGTCTTTCGATGCTGCCGGTGGTCAAGGCTTACACCGGTGAAACGGTCGAGTCGGAATGTTTTCGTGATCGATCAGATGCCTTGCATGCAGCACAGGTCGAGTTGGCCCGCCACAGTACTCTGATCACCCCGCTGGTGCGATTGATTTCAGCTGCCGCGATTCTTGTTTTGTTGTGGCTGGCCAGTGGTGAAGTGACGACGGGGGCGCTGGCCCCGGATGAGCTTGTCAGCCTGTTGCTGTATGGCTTGCTGTTGACTCAGCCGGTCAGTTCACTGGCTGGTATTTATGGGCAGATGCACGTTGCCCGGGGTACGGCTCAGCGTTTGTTCGGGGTATTGTCGGAGGCGCCCGAGGCCGATGACGGGCATCTTGTGCCCGCTGCGGTGTCCGGAAATATCGTGTACGAGCAGGTTGTCTTCCGTCATCCAGGCCGTTCGCCAGTGATGGATGGCTTGAATCTGGTCATTCGAGCCGGTGAGACAGTGGTGATTACCGGCCGTAATGGTGCCGGCAAGAGCACTTTGGTGAGCCTCTTGATGCGTTTTGTCGATCCGGATTCCGGGCGCGTTCTGCTGGATGGCTGTGATTTGCGTGATTATGACCTTCGGTTCTTGCGTGCCAGCATTGGCCTGGTCTCACAGCAGGTCCTGTTGTTCGATGGCACGGTCAGGGAAAACATCGCCTATGGTTTGCGTGACGCCAGTCAGGAGCAAATCGAGGCCGCTGCCCGCCTGGCACAGGCGCATGCATTTATCTCTGCGTTGCCACAGGCCTATGAGACGCGGATCGGTGATCGTGGTATCAAGCTGTCAGGCGGACAGCAGCAACGTGTGGCACTGGCGCGTGCGCTCCTAAAGGATCCAGCGGTATTGATCCTGGATGAAGCCACGGCCATGTTCGATCCTGAAGCTGAGCAGGCTTTCATTCGTGATTGCCACGCCATGTTGCGCCAGCGCACGATCATCCTGATTGCCCATCGTCCGGCCAGCTTGGCATTGGCTGATCGGGTGCTGCGGATGGAGGGTGGCAGCTTGGTTGAAGCCGATGTGAGTACTGGCCGGGCCGAGGGCGTTGATCGCAGCTGCTGATGCAGGTGGCTGGCTACTGGGTTGCGGTTGTCGAATGAGGTAGAAGTAGCTTGGTGCATCTGAGTGAAAGACGAGTCCGGTTTTAGGTGGGTCGGCTGGCATTCGGGAAGATTGGCAAGGTCGTCAGGATACGCCGTGTTGATTACGAGGTGTTGATTCCTTTCTTGTCCAGGGCCGATTGTTGTTGGTCCTGCTCCGGACTGTGACGGGTCAGCCGCAGCAGCAGGATTTCGCCACCGCCATCCAGCACCAGGCGCTGCGAGGGTGCTGCGCGAAGACTCAGGCTGTCGCCCTGGGCCAGTCGTACATCGGTGGCATCGCCGCGCAGCTGCAA
>Ga0172382_10006901_pt1 | contig 16315 bp, 11 predicted proteins | sample Leawel138RmetaG_FD_122245 | JGI IMG/M metagenome (GOLD analysis project Ga0172382, IMG submission 122245) | Leachate microbial communities from a municipal landfill in Southern Ontario, Canada - Leachate well 138R metaG | ecosystem: Engineered > Solid waste > Landfill > Unclassified | place...
AGAATCTTCGAAGAATTTTGCATTTTAGGATAGAAAATACCATGCAAGACTATATACAGAGAAAATCCATTAGGAGGATTATATGAGAAAAGTATTTGTCGTATTGTGTTTGGCACTCGTCATTGCAACTCCTGTTTTCGCGCAGGGGCAGGCCGAGGCCGGAACTGTTACTATCGGTAGTGCAATCTACAAGTTTGATGACACATTCATGACTGGCGTCAAGAATGCCATCATCGCTGCTGCTGATGAGTTCAGTGATGCGCGAGTTGATGTTGTTGACTCAATGAACATCCAGGCAACCCAGAATGAGAAGGTCGACCTTTTCATCACCAAGGGTGTTGCGGCTATGCAGATCAACCCTGTTGACCGCTCTGCAGCTGGAGTCATCATTGACAAGGCTAAGAAAGCCAACATCCCCGTAGTATTCTTCAACCGCGAACCTTTTGCAGAAGACATGGCAAAATGGGACAAGATCTACTATGTCGGAGCAAAGGCTGAAGAGTCCGGCACCATGAGCGGACAGATCATTGCTGACTACTGGAAAGCAAACAAAGCCAAGATGGACAAGAATGGCGACGGCGTGTTGCAGTATGTCATGCTCAAGGGCGAGCCCGGCCACCAGGACGCAGAGCTACGCACTGAGTACTCCATCAAGTGTCTTGCTGACAACGGGATCAAGGTCCAGAAGCTTGCTGAAGATACCGGCATGTGGGACCGCGTTAAGGGTCAGGAAAAAATGGCCGCTTTCATCGCTAGCCAGGGTGACAAGATCGAAGCTGTATTCGCCAATAACGATGATATGGCACTCGGTGCAATCGAAGCCCTCAAGGCAGCAGGTTATTTCAAAGATGGCAAGTTCATGCCCGTCGTAGGCGTTGATGCAACCGCTCCTGCCCTTCAGGCTCTTGAAGAAGGCACACTGCTTGGAACCGTCCTCAACGACGCAGTCAACCAGGGCCGTGCAACATTCATGCTCTCCTATGATCTGGCCAAGGGCAAGACTCCTACCAGTGCTTCTATCGGCTACACCATCACCGATGGCAAGTATGTATGGGTCCCTTACCAGAAGGTCACCAAAGAAAACTACAAGCAGTTCAAATAAGCTTAGCTAGGTCATTGAATACCCTCTGGACCAGGACTCTGGCCAGAGGGTTTTTCAGACAGAAAGAGGCTGCTCAGCCTCTTGAGGGAATACCATGTATATTCTAGAGATGAACCATGTATCCAAGTCTTTTCCCGGTGTTAAGGCTTTGGATGACGTCACCTTGAAGGTGAAGCCGGGAACGGTACACGCCTTGATGGGTGAAAACGGTGCGGGAAAGTCCACACTGATGAAGTGCCTGTTCGGCCTGTACACCATGGACGAGGGAGATATCTCCTTCAACGGACAGCCTGTTGCAATTGATAGCGTAAAAGAAGCCTTGAAGCTGGGAATCTCGATGATTCACCAGGAACTCCACCTTATCCCTTATCGTTCGGTCATGGAAAATATCTGGCTTGGCAGATTTCCCCGAAAAGGTGGTCCGAAAAGTCCTTTTGTCGACCATGAGACAATGTACGGCATGACAGCAAAACTCCTTGACGAGCTAAACCTGACAACCATAAAGCCAACTGACCTGCTGAAGACGCTCTCAGTCTCCAAGGCCCAGAGTGTCGAAATAGCAAAGGCCGTATCCTACGACTCAAAAATCATTATCATGGACGAGCCGAGCTCCTCGCTGACAGAAAATGAGGTTGAACACCTGTTCACCATCATTCGTTCGCTGAAAGAGCGTGGCGTGGCCATCATCTACATATCCCACAAGATGGAAGAGATCCTTAAGATTTCCGATGAGGTCTCCATCATGCGTGATGGAAAGTATGTCGGGACCTGGGAGGCGAAAGAACTTACCACAGCTATGATCATCAAGCGAATGGTGGGACGGGACCTGACCCACCGGTTCCCCCCGAGGGAAAGCAATCCGGGAAGCGAGCTGTTGAGAATTGATTCCTATACCTCCCCAAATCCCCGTAGTTTCAAGGATGTCTCCTTCACCTTGCGCAAAGGTGAGATCTTGGGAATCGGAGGCCTTGTAGGAGCACAACGCACCGAGGTCATGGAGGCGATTTTTGGCTTGAGGTTGCATAGTGGAGGGAAGCTCTATATAGAGGGTGAGGAAAAAACCTGTAACAACCCCTATGAGGCTAAGAAATTGGGAATGGCCCTTTTGACCGAAGAGCGACGTGCTACGGGGATTTTCCCGGTCCTCTCTGTGCAGGACAACCTCCTCATTGCAAATATCTCCTCGTATCTCAATAAGAATGGGTTGCTCAATGCTGCCAAGATGGCGGTGGATACCAAGCAAAGCATCAAGGATCTGGATATCAAGACCCCTACTGCCAAGACTCTCATCAAGAGTCTGAGCGGAGGGAACCAGCAGAAGGTGCTCATAGCCCGCTGGTTGCTCACTGCCCCTGATATCCTCATCCTCGATGAACCTACCAGAGGAATTGACGTCGGTGCAAAATATGAGATCTACGTCATCATGGGCGAGCTTGCCGCCCAGGGCAAGGGCGTCATCATGATCAGCAGTGAGATGCCCGAGCTTATCGGCATGACCGATAGGATTGTTGTGATGAGCGAAGGTCGTGTTGCTGGTACAGTGGACAGTAAGACTACCAACCAAGAAGAAATTATGGAACTGGCGACAAAGTATGTCGGCTAGAGAGGGGAATATGATGAGTACAAATAGTTTGGCATATACACTATTGGGTAAAAGAACGGTAAAGCAGTTTATCATGGATAAGGCGATCTTCCTTGTCCTGCTGTTGTTGGTAATTGTCATTGCGATTATCAACCCTAGGATCTTGAGCATCAGGGTCATGCGTGACGTGCTGATGATGAGCTCAACTAAGGTGATCATGGCTTTGGGAATGATGTTTGTCATCCTGACCGGCGGAGTCGACCTCGGCGGAGGGCGGACAGTCGGTCTTGCTGCCGTCATCTCTGCATCCATGCTGCAGACACCTGACTACGTGAGGCGCTTCTACCCTGATCTTGGGCAGATTCCCATCTTGGTCCCCATACTGATCGCAGTGTTTGTCGGAACCATGTTTGGGATGATCAACGGCATGATCGTTGCCAAGTTCAAGGTTCCTGCCTTCATTGCAACACTCAGCTCTATGCTCATCATCTATGGTGCGAACTCAATCTACTTCAACATGGCACCGAACAACAGCCAGCCCATTGGTGGACTTCGCTCTGACTTCACCTATTTGGGATCAGGCTCGATTGGGTTTATGCCGGTAATTGTCATCTTTGCCACCATAGTCTCCCTTATTGTTTGGGTCATCCTGAACAAGACGGTCTTTGGCAAGAACGTCTACGCTGTAGGAGGCAACCCAGAGGCAGCTGCCGTATCCGGTATCAACATCACCAAGACGTTGGTTGGACTCTTTGGGCTGTGTGGATTCCTTATCGCCCTCTCAGGCGTCCTGGAAGCGGCACGCACAGGTGGGGCGACCAACAACTATGGAAGTGGCTATGAGCTCGATGCCATCGCATCCTGCGTTGTCGGAGGGGTTTCGACAACAGGTGGTGTGGGAACCGTCAGTGGGGTTATCGCCGGTGTCATCATTTTCTCCTTCATCAACTACGGTCTGACCTTTGTTGGGGTGAACCCATACTGGCAGAACATCATCAAGGGGCTGATCATTGTTTCTGCAGTATCGTTTGATATTCGCAAATACGTTAAGAAGAACTAGGTTTTGGTGCTTTACGATCAGGGGCAGGAATTTCCTGCCCCTGACGTATCTCTATGCGCCTGATTTCTTTGTTGATGTACGGGCTCTTGTCTACAGCAGCGTCTGGAACAGCAGCCGTTGATGCTGCTCGCTGAACATAGAGTCCTTGGTCACCAAAGCATGCTCGACCATCTTCTCCACAGGCTTGTTGTTCTTGAGGAGATCGATGGCGGCTTTCACGGAACGGTAGCCAAGGTTGAAGGTATTGATGACTACCAGGGCATCGATGACCCCCTCTTCCAGGAGCTGCACCTCAAACTGCGTGGTGCCGAAGCTTATGAGCTTGATGTCCCTATCCTTTGGAAGGGCATTCACCACCCCGTGGGCGGTATTCTCTTCCAGGGCAAAGATCATGTTGACCCTCTGATCACCTTCTAGAGTATTTTCAGTAATTTTCTTGGCCAGGGCCTCGTCAGTGAAACTGTAGGTTGCATATGCAATCTTGGCGTTTTCATGCGCATTGAAAGTTGAGACGAGGCCACTTACCACGCTGGTCATCGAAGTTGAATTGGGAAGCGAGCCCAATACAAGGGCATGTATGGGTGTGCCCTCTTCAAAGAGCGAGAAGGCATGTTCTGCCATCTCCACCCCAACCTGAACATAATCGGCGGTAATGAAGAGGTCTGCAGTGCTTTTTTCAAGCCGGGTATCTGCAAGCACCACCTTAATGCCTTTGGACCTTGCCTTTTGCACGACATCCTCAAGTCGGGAGGTATGGCTGGGGGAGAGGATTATTGCATCAAAATGCTGGGCGATAGCTTCCTCAACATACGCTATCTGGGCCTCATAATCAGACTCGTTGATCGGGGCAAGAAACTCCAGCACAGTTCCGGTCTCTGTTCGGGCATTACGGGCGCCATTCTTCAGTGCCCCCCAGAACTCCCCGCCTTGCATCATAGTGATTACCGCTATGCGGTAGGGATCTCGTTTCTCATCACGCTTGGAGCAGCCACCTAGGAGGCTGATGATCAGCAAAATGGTAAGAAGTGAAGCTATGTAGCGCCTTTTCATGGTTGTACCACCTTGATATGGTGAATGCTCTCACCTTCTGGAATTACGATACGCACCAAGGTCCCCTCATCAAGCTCGCTGGATATCTCCAGGCCAAAGTCCGAACCATAGTAGAGTTGAACCCGTTGGTGCACATTGCGCACCCCTATACCGCTGGCTTTGCTAGTGTGGGACGCGTTGAAGCTGAGGATCTTGGTAAGCTTCTCCTCGTCCATGCCAACCCCATTGTCCCTGACTTCCACCACAATTGCCCCTGGTTTCCTTCGGTAGGCCCTGATGCTTATATGCCCCATCTCCTGAAGATACTTGATGCCATGGTAGATTGCGTTTTCCACTATGGGCTGTACGATCAGCTTGATGGTAGGACACTCTTGCAACCCATCCTCAACCTCGATGGAGAATTCAAATTTCCCTTGGTACCTGATCTGTTGGATGATGAGGTAGTTGCGCACATGTTCAAGCTCCTCGCCCAAGGTGATGATGTCATGGCCCTTGCTGATGGAGATCCTGAAGAGCTTGGCTAGGGCCGCTATCATGCGAATGACCCCTTCTGTATCATTCTGTTCAGCCATCCAGACGACTGAATCAAGGGTGTTGTAGAGGAAATGGGGGTTGATCTTCGCTTGCAGTGCATCAAGCTCAAACTTTCGTTTCAGTTCCTGGCTTTTGACGATATCATCCATAAGCTCGCGTATTCGCAGTATCATCAGGGAGAAGGATTTTGACAGGGCCTCCACTTCCTGGTTTCCCTTCACTGTGGGTGGCTCTGAGAAGTCTCCCCTCTCTACAGCCACCATCAGGCGCTCAAGCTCCTTGATGGGACTGCTTATCCACCCTGAAACATATCTGGCCAAGATGATGGTGATAATGATGCAGAGGATGAGGATCAGGGCCATTACCGTGGCGAACTGGTTGAGCCCGCTCATCAGCTCATCCATGAAAGCTACCCCGACAATCCTCCATCGTGCATTGTTGACCGTATCGATGATGACCAGCCTCTCTCGTCCCTCAAAGGTGTTGGTAAAGGTCCCGAAGATGTAATCCTCCACTGAGTCGATATCTTCGTTGAAGATATTGGAGTTTATGAGCTGTTGCAGAGGGTGGTAGACAATCTTGTTGTTGTTGTCGATGAAGTAGACATAGCCGGTGGACCCCAGCTTGGCATTCTTGGCAAGTTCGCTGACAGCTGAGAAGTTCATGTCTATGAGCAGAAGGCCCTGTGCCATCTCCCCATTTTCCTGGCTGTAGCTGATCTGCTGGCTGTACGTTATGACCCAAGGGTAGGCGCTGGTGGAGAGCTGTTGCACATGGGGCCCGGTAAAGTAGAAGTTCCCCTCTCCTCCGATGGTTCGGTTGAACCACTTCTGGGCTGTGATCTCCTCTGGTGGCCTCAAAGGGGCTTCGCTGGTAGAGAGTACGGCATTGCCCTCAAGGTCAAAGAGAACCAGGGAGACGATGTCCTGCCTGCTGGACAGGATGGTGGCGAGCTTGTCCTCCACCTCATCCTTGCCCAAGGGATAAACTTGTTTTGCCAGGTCTTTTGCATAGCCTGAGATGGAGACGATGTCATTGATGTAATAGCTCAGGTTGGCATTGATCTGGCGTACGATCTCCCTTGTTGATACGGTGGCGTTATCCCTTACAGTGGAGGAGAATTCAGAAAAAAGGATTGCAGAGACAATGAGGGTAAAGGAGATCGAGACCACCGCAATGGCTATGGTCACGATCGTCTTTATACTCCAGTCCTGTGTTTTTCTTGCCATGGCTTACCTGTTGGCCTGGCGGTACTGGGAGGGGGATACCCCCTCATACCGCTTGAAGCAGAAGCTAAAGTAATTCGACTCGGAAAAACCCACGGCCTGTGCTATTTCGTAGGTCTTTCCCTCGGACTTCACCAGCAACTCCTTTGCCCGGGTCATGCGCATGGCGGTCAGGTACTGCACAAAGGAGACACCCACCTCGCGCTTGAAGGTCGAGCTGAAGTACGAGGGGCTTACCCCGATCATCTCACACACCTGGTCAAGGCCAAACCCTGGTTCGGTAAAGTGCTTGGCTATGAGGGCCTTTGCCTCCTGCACAAACTGTATATGGGAGTTTTCACGCTGCCCGCTTATGGTGGTATGTATGGAGAGGGCGAGCTTCGTAAGCCAGCGTCGGGCTTTCCCCAAGGTGTTCAAGCTTCCCAGTTCAGAGAAAAAGGAGCGTGAATCACCCTCCTCACTCAGTTGGAAGAGGTTGTAGTCATAACTTTCTGCAAGGGTGTTCAGCGAAGCGCTCAACTCCAGAAGAAATGCCTGCAGCCCCTCAAAGGGAAGGGCGGCTGCCCGCTCCCCAAAGAGGTTGTTTACACTCTCCACCACCTGCTCCTCGCTGCCCAGCTTTACTGCTATGATGACGTTGCTGAGCAGTTCCTGCAGATGGATCTTGTCCTCCTGGGTATCGGGTTTCTCCAGGTCGCTTATGACCAGCAAGAGCTGTTCCGGGTAGAAGGAGCTGTAGTTCAAAGCTTCCAAGGCCTGCCTGTAGGATTGCGATATGGCTGAGGGAACATGCACCAGGTTTCCGACCCCGATGACGATGGGAAAGGAGAAGTACTTCTCCAGATAGGCCTGTAATTGCTCAATCTTCCTGAACGTCTGCTTGCGGAACAGCGAGTCGTACTGCCCTTCGCCATGGCTGTTTGCGGTGAAGATGATGACTATCTGATTTTCAAACTGGAAGACGATGTCCCTTCCTTCCTTTTGGAATACCTCCAGGGTAACTTCCAAAAGGGCCATAGCCTCCAAAGGGTCATCCTGCTCGTCATGGTCCGTCTCAAAGGTTGCAACGATAAACTCATCCCCTTCCAGATTAAAGCCATAATCCTTTGCCTTGGCAATGAGGCTCGCATTGCTGATCTGGTGTACAGGGGTAAGCAGGGAGACAAGGAATTTCTCCCTGATGAGGGGAAGGGCCTGGTTGTAGACACTTCTGAGGCGACTTTGGTCCTGCATCCTGATGATGTCCTCATCCAGGTGCTTTGCCGTACGTTCCAGCAGATTACAGATATCCTCAACGGTGACCGGCTTGAGCACATACTCGCTGACATCATAGCGGATTGCCTGCTGGGCATAGGTAAACTCGTCATAGCCGCTGATAATGATGATGGTGACAGGCGGGAGGGAGCGACGGATCTCCTTGATGAGCTCCATGCCGTCGAGATAGGGCATCTTTATGTCTGTGATGACCACATCAGGGTGGAGATCCTCGATCATCTCAAGCGCTTCGATGCCGTTTCCGGCTTCTCCCACTACCTTAAAGTTATAGCGCTCCCAAGGGGTACGGTTGCGTATGCCCTCCCTTACAGCACTCTCATCATCCACTAGCAATATAGTATAGGCCATAGACCATATGGTAGTACGGAATGGGGGAGGGCGCAAGCTTCTTAGCTTTTACACCAGTGGTCAAACATGACTTTTGTCGAGCGGTTCATCTCATGCATGAAATCGCTGGTATGCTTCTTGAAGTAGTAGTGGTCTGCAATGCTGCCGGTATTGTCAAAGGGTAAGATCTTCGATTCCCTTCTTCTTGCCTCATGCTCAGAAAAAGCATGTTGCAACTGCTCCAAAGTAGGTCTTTCATAGCAATCTTGCATGAATATTGCTTCTTTGGGACATCGTGGGGTCTGTTTTCCCTTAGGCTCTGTCTTGGGGTTGCCGAAGATCAACATGCAGGCGGGCACCGTATACTGATCAAGTTCCAAGAGGTCGCGCATGCTTTCAAAGTTCTCAATGACGTCACCGATATAGCATGACCCGATCCCAAGGGATTCGGCGGCCACCACAGCATTCTGTGCTGCGATGATGGCATCCTGCAGGCAGAGATGCAGATCCCCCAAGCCGGGGTCTCGCCAGGATGCAATGCCCTCGCGCTCCCCCTTTTGTCTGGACCCTCCCTCTTGGAAGTAGGTCACCCACTTCTGCATATCAGCAAGGAAGACCCAGACCAAGGGTGCCTTGGCTATCATGGGTTGGTTGTCACAGAGCTTGGCAAGCTTCTCCTTCTTTGTCTGGTCGTGTACCTCGATCACCGAGTACAGGGCCATGTTTCCTGCAGTAGGAGCCCTGAGGGTTGCCTCCTTGATGAGGGAAACCTGTTCTTCTGTGAGCGCTTTTTCGCTAAATGCGCGCACAGAACGCCTTTGTTGTAGTATCTGTAATGTTTCATTCATGAGATGAGTATAGCAACAGCCTCGACAAAAAGCAAAGAGAGTAAATGCAAAGAGGCAATATACAATTAAGGGTTTTTGCTCTATCATTGGAGGTATGAAAAGTGTAAAGGCATACCGCTTCCGATGGATTATCCTGTTCGCCCTCATGGCCCTGATACTTTCGGTGGAGTTGCAGTGGTTGAACATGGCCCCTATAGGCAGGGTTGCAAACCTCTACTACCAAGGCCAGATTCCTACCAGGTTTTCCAACCCGGTTGAGTTGCTCTCCCTTGCCTATCTGATTATTTTTGTCATAGCGAGCATCCCCACTTCCTATTTGATACACCGCCTTGGGGTGACCTTGAGCATCCGCATTGCTGCAGGGATGATTATCTTCGGTTCATTGGGCAAGTGGATATACCTTTCTAATTTCCCCATAGTCCTCTTTTGTCAGATACTTCTTGCTTTGGCACAGGCAGTTGTGCTCAATAGCATCACCGAGATAGTCTCGCGTTGGTTTCCAATCCGCGAGAGAGGAATGGCTGTCGGTATGGCTTCAGCAGCCCAGTACCTCTCCCTAGGTATCGTCATGGTCCTTTCTCCCCTTATGGTGGTTACCAAGGCCGATGCAGCCAACTATGGAGGCGGCTTTGAAAGGATGATGGGCACCTATGCCCTCATCTGTTCTGTCTTTGCCATTGCAGCGGCGTTCTTCATCAGGGAGAATCCCCCTACACCCTCCTCCAGTTTGCAGAAGCCTGAGGATGTTTCGTTTATCAACTCCTTCAGGGCCATGAATGCAATACCCTCTTTGCGAGGCCTCATGATCATCTTTGCTGTGGGGTGGGGTGTCCTGATGACCATCCTGGTCAAGATTGATGCCATAAGTGCACTGCTGGGCTTCCCTGATTCCGATGGACGGCTTGGTATCGTGCTGCTCATAGGAGGTATGGTAGGGGCAGTGTTGCTGCCCTCCCTCTCTGACAGGTGGCGAAAGCGTAAGGCGTTTTTTGTATTCTGCAACCTATGCTCAATTCCTGGAGTACTGCTTTTGGTATTCAGCGGTGACTTGGGATCGCTCTTCCTGAACAGCAGCATATTCGCCCTTGCCGGGGCTTTCATCGTAGGGTTCTGCCTGCTTAGCTCCATCCCCATCGGAAGCCAATATGCTGCCGAGCTAGGGCATGGGATCTCTGAGGAGATCATCCAGGCCATGCTGCTGCTGTTTTCCCAGGTCAGTGGCGCTGTGATTCTTATCATCACCTTGGCAAGCAGGGGCCAGTATGCCGGTCAGTTGCTCTCAGGGCTTGCAGCCCTGCTGTTTGCAGCTATGATGGGCAGCACCTTCCTCAAGGAGAGTGAGGTCATTGTCACCGAGGATGAGCGGTTGCATGAAGTCATAGAGAAGGAGATCGTACACCTACAGTGATGACCATACGACAAGCAAGACGGGAGGAGCTACCCCAGGTCCTTGCATTCATCATAGAGCTGGCCAAGTATGAAAACCTCGAACATGAGGTGGTCGCAACCATAGAAACCATGGACAGGTGGCTGTTCGTCGAACAGAAGGCAACCGTGCTCTTCTGCTGTGAAGACGAAAAGCCTGTAGGCTTCGCCCTCTACTTCTACAACTACTCGACATGGGAAGGGTGCTGCGGCCTCTACATAGAGGACCTTTTCATCCAACGAGCATTCCGTGGCAAAGGGTATGGAAAGGCCCTGATCGAGCATATCAGCGCAATAGCCGTTGAACAGGGCTGTACCAGGGTAGAGTGGGTATGTCTTGACTGGAACAAGATGAGCATCGACTTCTACAAAAGCCTGGGAGCTGTCCCTATGGATGGGTGGTCTACCTATCGTCTCACTGGGGATGCTCTTGCCCTGATGGGGAATAAGCAGGGAAAGCATAAGAAATAGCAAGCACAAACTGATGCATATAAAGATGAGAACACCTTTTGAGACGAAGATAAAAGACGATTCCTTTGACAGTTGGACAGCCTCTATCTGCCATATAACTCATTACCAAAAAGTGTTTTGCAGAAACAATAACAACACAGAATATTGTAGTATATTCTGTGTTGTCATCCATGTGGCCAGGAATATTTTTCGCTGATTATGCCTGTATATTCAGCTTGGCTCCTTAGATTTTCTAACTCTTAGGCTTGGGAACCAATCGCTCATCCCAGCGGTCAAAGCAAGCCACCTCATCAAGGCTAATTCGGCTTCTAACACTATGTTCGCTCTCCAGATGTTTCTCACTCAGGGCATTTGTCTCACCGGGGTAGCCTAGGATTATCAAGGTCTGCAGGGTATCTTCCTCCCTGATGCCAATGACCTCTTTGGCCTTCTTGGCATTGTAACCCGCTATAGGGTGTACATAGAGGCCCTCTGCTATCGCTTGAATCTGGAAGGCCATAGCAGCCATCCCCAACTCAAAGGGGGTGTAGACCACATCCCCCAGGGTAAGGCCCCAAGCAGGGTTGGTTACAAACGCCGTAATGGCTGGAGCACTCTTTGCCCAGTAGTTTCCGGGGGCGAGTGTCTCCTTGAGCTTGTCCAGGACCTCGGGGTCCCTGACGGTGATCATGCGCCATGGTTGGCTATTCAGGCTGGAGGGTGCCATGTGTGCAGCCTCTGCGAGGCGAAGCAGGACCTCGTCCGCTATAGCTGTGGGTGCAAGGGCTCTCTTGGCCCTTCTTGTCTCAATCTCTTTGAGTATCGGCATTGTTTCTCTCCTTGGTTTTTTGATGTAAGTTCATAGGACAGATTCTCCTATTGGTTTTGGTGTAATCTACAAATTGTAGGTGATGTGAGCCGAGTTTTTCATCCGGCTATGGGTGACCAATCCCTTTTGGTGGCCGTTTGTATCTTTTGCATAGGGGGTATGAGGTTTTTTCTGCTCAAAGATATAGCAGATGAACTCTTCTCGCCTCTGGTCGCTACGAGAAAAGTTCACTGCTATCTCCACTGTTGTGCTGGTCCCATCCTTTATCTTCACATGGAGGGTAAGGGTGAAGTCCCTCCTCGCCTGCATGGCAGTAAGGAGCTGAGCCGCTCCCCCTCCCTGCAGTATGGAGAGGTAGTCTATCCCTAGAGCTTCATATTCTGTTTGGGAGTAGCCGAGTATCGTATAGAATACAGGGTTGTGGAATGTCGTCACTATCGTGTTTTCTTCTGATAGGTATCCCATTACGATTCCCCATTGGGGCCTGGTTGTAAGAAAATCAATTTTCCTTCTGGAAGCTCGCAGATGTTCGCTCAGTTTCATCTTGGAGTCGACATCAAGGAGGGAGGCCACGATTCTTTTTGGCTTGCCATCCTCGGTGAGGGTCAGGTGCATCTGTATGTTGAACCAACGCGTCTCCCCGTTGAATAGCTTCAGGCGAACTGTCGTGCCGCTCTGCTTCTGCTTTGTAACTACCCTTGTCAGACACTCCTCAAATGCGGGCAGGTCCTCTTCATGGATGAAAGATGTGCCGTACTCTCGCCTTACTAGTTCCTCAGGTCCTATCTTGCTCAGGAGCAGCAAGGCAAGATTAGGACTCTTGTACAGAGTGTCCTGCTCGATATCCCACTCCAGCATCCTGATGTTTGCAAGCTGTTCCATCATGACATACCGGCTCTTGTATGAGCAGTGTTCGCCTCCTGTGCTGCAGGTGGTCTCCTCTGCATTGATGCAACAGAGCACCAGGGCCTTTCCTGAAGGGTTTTCCACTCTGATCATAGTCCAGATTCCACTCGTCTCTTCGCCTCTGCTGTCTGTCCAGGAAAACCTCTGCCTGAGAATCTCATCTCGAGCGGTAAGGGCCTTCGATCGGATAAAGAAGCGGAAGGAGTGCTTGTCCTCACATCGAATGCGCTTCTCTTCTACCTGGTCCAGGAAGTTGGAGAGACTCCCCTGGTTAGGGAACGTAGGGGAAGAGGAGCGCGGGTTGTCATAGAGCTGTTGGTAGCGGTCATCTGTGTAATTAAAGAGATAGATTTCGTCAAACAGGGTCTTGAGGACCCTGCCCTGAAACTCTGAAAGGGAGAAGGCGCCCATATGTTGGAAGGACTGGGCTGTTGTGAAGGCTGGACCATTGTTTGCCATTTCCAATGCGATGAACTGTTCTACAGGCAGCGGCCTGCTGAAATAATATCCTTGGAGGGTGTTGCATCCAAGCAGTTTGTAGAAGTCTACCTGTTCTCGTGTCTCGATACCCTCAATGACAAGAGGAAGGTCCAACAGGGAGGCCATGGTTACAATGCTGCGGATAATCTTCTCTGCCCTGGGCGAAATGCCAATCTCCTTGGAGAACATGCCATCGAGCTTGAGAATGTCGATAGGCACATCCTTGAGGATATTCAGCGAGGAGTAGGCTGAACCAAAGTCATCCATAAGGATGAGGAAACCCTCCTCCTGCAAGGTTTTCATTACCTTGAGCAACTCTTCGGGGTTTTCCGAATAGACGCTTTCGGTGATCTCAAACATAAGCAGGGAGTGCGGGATGCCATAGCGATCAGTCTTGTCGACGATGTTTTGTGCAAGGTCCTGGTTGTAGAAATCAGAGCGAGATAGGTTGACTGCAATGGGTACAGTCGGCCTTCCCTCATCAAGGAGCCTGCGCTGCAGGAGGCATACCTGCTCGATGATATGGTCATCGAGGGGGATGATGAAACCGTTTTCCTCAAAGATGGGCACAAAGGAGTCCGGTCCTATGATGCCACGTTCGGGGTGGTTCCAGCGCACGAGGGCTTCCGCTCCGGTAAAGCGGTTCTCGGTAAGGCTGAAAAATGGCTGGAGATATATCTGGAACTGGCCCAGGTCGAGTGCTTTTCGCATCTCGTTGACTATTGCCTGTTCCTTGAGCAATTTCTTTCGCAGGGTGTCCGTATAGTAGGCGAATGGCCTCTGATAGTTCCCTTTGGCGGTGTTGAGCGCCATGTTCGCCCGGTCACTCATCAGCGATATGGGCATAAAGTGGTCGGTTATCTCATAGATGCCAAAGACAGAGCGGATATAGGCTTTCAGATTGTTTGCATTGAGCCTGGTTTCCACCTCCTTTGCAAAATGGGCGGCATCGAACCCATGTCTTGGTATGCATAGGGCGAACTGGTCTGAATAGAGGCGCCCGTACGTGCCCTGCTTGCCGATGATCTTGGTGAAGGTGTCGCCGATGCTTGCAAGGATTGCATTGCCTGTTGAGTTTCCAAAGAGGTCATTGACTGTCTTGAACCGCTCAATGTTCCAGCGGATGAAAAGATAGGGGGTGTGGAGATCTTTCTTTAGCAACATTGCCGTCTTGCGGAAAAAGGTCTCTTGGTTGTAGATTCCTGTCAGGCTGTCACGTTCGATGAGGGATACAAGCTGTCTCTGATTCTCAATAAGTTGGGTGGAGTCAAGGACCATGACACTGAAAATAAGATCTGGCGAGCTTGGATAGGGTATCCATGATGCATAGCAGAAGAGTTCTGAGCCATGCTGTGCATTGGATTTTAGCTCGATGGAAAAAGAGAATGAAGCTTTGTTTTCCATCGCCTTCTGCACATTGGCATTGAAAGAACCGATATTCTCCTCTTTGATGAAAACAGAGACATCGGGATATTTCTCTTGGAAGGACTGGAGGTCTTTCACACCCCCTAGGGAGAGGAAGCCCTCATCAACATAGATGGGAGTGCTCTTCCCTTCGGTATAGCTGTAGAGGCCGAACCCACTTTGCAGCTCGCATGCCTTGATGTTCCAGAATGCAAGATCTTCGGTGATGGCCTGTTGCAGGAGGGCCGCCCTATCAGGGCTGGGATGGGTGACTCTGTAGAGGTGGTCATGCAAAACCTGTATGTCAAAGGGCCTGAAGAGGTGGAAGATTGATTCTTCCTCTGCCTCCAGAGGTTTATCTCCTTGGTCAGAGAGGATGAATATGGGAATGTGCTTCAACTGGGCCTTGCATGCTCGAAGGAGGAGGAACTCACTGGCATTGAGACAAGGCAGGGCAGCGTCGTAGATGATGGCCCCAATCTCCTCCTTATCCAGGAAGTGGAGTGCCTGCAGATTGTTTTCTGCCTCGAGAACAGTATATTCCTGTGATAGCTGTAAGCGAAGGGTTTTGCGATTCTGGCTATCTGCATCAGCTATGAGGATTTTGGGTTGCATCTGATATTGCGGTTTCACTGTAGGATGAGCATAACACAAATAGGTAGCAATGAGTAAAGAGAATCATTAAGGAAAACACGAAATTACCAGATATTTTGGACGTGTGCATACATAAAAACAGGGTTGCCTAGGCAAACCCCGTTTTCTAAAATTTTTTGGTACTCACGTACGAGGTGAAAAATCCGACTTAGGAGCTCCACAGAGAGGGCAAACCCAATCTTCTGGAATATCTTTAAAGGCTGTACCGGGTTTTACACCATTGTCGGGATCACCTACTGTGGGATCATACACATAACCGCAAAGGTCGCATTCATATTCTTGCATAGTCGTTTCCTCCTACAAGCTAGCATAGCGATAAACGGGCAGGGGGGCAAGAAAAAAATTATTGATACAGGGCAAGAATCTTGTTGAGCATCTTGCAAAACTTCTTTTTGAAGTTTTCAGGGGCAAGAATCTCGACTGAATCGCCACACTGGATAATTCTGAGGTAGAGCTCGATCGAGTTTTCCACATCCATATTGCATATCAAGGAGCCATCGCTGCTCTTGGAGTAGACCGGCGTCCCATGGACGACAGACCTGAAGGCATTCATGGCCGACCGTTCCTTCAGCTTGAGGCTGAGAGGGATCATATCCAGGCTCTCGTATCGTGCCTTCGGTTCCTGGAACTTGAAGGGCTTGAGATTGTCGGGGATGGTGTAGGTCTCATTGAGTATGGTTGCACTGGTTATGGTACTGATATCAATGGTGATGATCTCTGTGGTATGGCGCAATCTTCCTGTTACGCTGATGGGAAGCCTACCACCACTGTCCTCCTCCCTAAAGCCGATGAAATAGGGGGCAAGCTCTGTCTCGATGGGGTCGAAGCCTTTCAGGCTCTGGATGACACGTACGATGCGTCCCGATACCCAGGAGTCGATGAGGACCTCCAGGATTGAGTTGAACTTGCTGCTCTCCTTCTTTTCCTGGACCTGCTTGTCGATCTGTTCGGCGAGGTTGACGACATTGTCGCTGATCTTAGGTGCATAGGATCGCATATTCATCGCAAGCTTGCGCAACCCTGAAGCCAGGTGAGGGTTTTGGAACTCACTCGTTGAGGCAAGGACCTCGGCAGAGAGGTTGAAGGCAAGACTTTCATAGATGCTCAGGGCGATGTTCTCATCGCCCTCGTGCGGCTTGATCTTGATGAGGTTGTTCTCCTCA
>Ga0172382_10006902_pt1 | contig 16314 bp, 8 predicted proteins | sample Leawel138RmetaG_FD_122245 | JGI IMG/M metagenome (GOLD analysis project Ga0172382, IMG submission 122245) | Leachate microbial communities from a municipal landfill in Southern Ontario, Canada - Leachate well 138R metaG | ecosystem: Engineered > Solid waste > Landfill > Unclassified | place...
ACATAAATATGTTATTCAACATGTATATTTATATTTTACTGATAATCAGCCTAATAAAAACAAGTTTGTTGTATAGTCATGAAATAAATATCAACTGCTTGTGAGTTTTTGTGAGATGAAAAACTTGAATTTAGTATTGACGATGAGTATATTTGCAAGCATAACTTTATGTAAAACAATCGATAATTTATTGCAATTCATACACTACAATTTTAAACCATGTAAAATTATCAAAATGCAAAACTGAAAATGAAATACCTGCTTAAGTTTGAAGAGGTATATTATTGTCTTTAAATGAATTTAATAACTTAGTTGTAAGCCAAAATAAATAATCAAGGTATGAACAAAACTTTCTTAGTCAACTTTTTTCTTCTTTTAGCTTTTATCTCTTACGCACAAAATACCATACATGTTGCAGGGATTATACTTGGAGAAGATGACAACGAACCTGTTATTGGAGCTAATGTTACAGTCAAAGGTGGTACACAAGGAACAATAACAGATGTACTCGGTAAATTCGAAATAAATTTATCGCCCGGGGATGTATTAAAAGTATCCTTTATGGGATATAAAACTTTTGAACAAAAAATTAATGATTCAAACACCTCCATGCGTATTGTGTTAAAGAATGACAGTTATATGTTAGATGAAGTCATAGCCATCGGTTATGGTACCATGAGGAAGAGTGATCTTACCGGAGCAGTTGGCTCTGTATCCGGTAAAGAGTTAAGAGTCGCTCCTGTTCCGAAAATTGACCAGGCTTTGCAAGGTCGAATGGCTGGTGTGACAGTTAACTCAAACTCTGGTCAGCCGGGCGCGGATGCTATTATACGCATTCGTGGGGTAGGTACAATTAATAATGCAAGTCCAATCTATGTAGTTGACGGTGTTATTACGGACAATATTAATTTTTTGAGTCCGAGTGATATTGCTTCGCTTGAAGTATTAAAAGATGCTTCAGCAGCAGCAATTTATGGTTCGCGTGGTGCTAATGGTGTCATTTTAATTTCCACGAAACAAGGGGATACAGCCGGAAAATCAAATATAACTTTTGAGTCTTATTACGGCGTTCAGAATCGTTGGAAGAAAATGGACGTAATGGGACGTGATGAATTTGCTAATGTACGAGCCATTTTAGGAAATACAAAAGATGAATTAGATCAATTAGGATTAAATGGATGGATTCAATCAAATTATACTCCAAAGAGAGACACAAGATACCCCCGAGTACTTTCTGATGATGACCCGGATGGTATTGATTATACCTTAATTGATACGGATTGGCAAGATGAGATCTTTGTAAAAGATGCATCAATTGAAAACTATTACCTTTCTGTTGACGGGGGAACAGATAAATCAAATTACATGTTCAGCGCCAATTATTTTAATCAAAATGGTATTTTGATTGGATCTTATTACAACCGCTTGACACTGAGATTAAATACTTCCTTTCAGGTTAAAAAATGGTTAAAGATAGGCGAGAATCTTTCTTTTTCAAACTCGCACAGTAGAGGTGTTCAGGGCAATAGCAATACTGCATTAATTGCCAGTGCATTGTCCATGGCTCCATGGGATCCTGTCACCTACCCGGACGGAAGTTTCAGTAATTATACCAATAAAATTCCTAAACGGGATATGAGTGGTGAATATGCTTCTCCTTCTTTATTTCGTAATGTAATACATCCTTATCATCAAGTATTTAACTCAAAGCCATTCAATAATAATGATGATTGGGTAGGTAATCTTTATGCTGAGATCACTCCTCTTAAAGGACTTATAATCCGGGGTGACGTCGGAATGAAGTTATGGAATGGCATGAGTCGTTCGTTTACTCCTGTTTTAGATGTAATCTATAATGCAATTACCAGAAATGGTGTTTCAGCCAATATGCAACGCTCACAACAGCTTATATATACAGGTACTGCAACATATAATACCAATATAGCTGATAAACATGATTTTACTATAATGTTAGGTGCAACGGCTGAAGATTTTAATTCTTATTCTGTAAGTGCCAGCGGATCGAATCTCGAAACTACTGATCCAAAAGATTGGTATGTTAGCAGAACTCCGGATCTTATTTTACAAAATGATGACGGTAGTTATTATTCTACTAGATCAGGAAGTGATGGGGTAGGGAAGGGAAGAATGGCATCTTATTTAGGTCGCTTGCATTATAGTTATGACAATAAATATTTATTAACCACAAACGTTCGTATTGACGGTTCTTCAAAATTAACTAAAGGACATTATTGGGATATTTTTCCTTCTGTTGCAGCTGCCTGGAAAGTGAGCGAAGAAGATTTTTTTGATCCGTTGATTAATACTTTTGACTTTTTTAAAGTACGCTTAGGATGGGGAAGATTAGGAAATGAGCGAACATTAAGTGAAACAGGTGCTATCCCAAGTATTTCTGACGGGGTATGGATGATGGGATATGCATTTGGATATCCAAATGCTGTTGTTGAAGGTAGATCATTGACGACTTATCCAACACTGTTAGTTTGGGAATACACTGAACAATTTGACTTAGGAATAGACTTCTCATTGTTTAACAGTTTCCTACACGGTAATATTGATTTTTTTAATCGCTCAACACACGATATGCATATGGTCATAAGACCCCCCGCTCATGTGGGATTTAGGTACTCACCTACCGGTAATGCAGCAACTGTTGTCAATCGTGGGATAGAACTCACCTTAGAACATAGCAAGAAGATTGGTCCCCTGACTTATAATCTAGGAGGTAATATTTCTTTCATAAAGAATGAATTAAAAGCACTAAATGGAGCTGAACCTTTGTGGGACGGAATTATCATGAATGATCAAGGATATGGATTGAACACCATTTATACCTTGGTTTATGATGGTGTATTTAAAAGTCAAGAAGAAATTGACTCTTATACAACCACAGTTATGGATGAAAATGGAAATACAGTAGATAAAATTATTCAACCATTCGCCAAAGTAGGTGATGCCCGATACAAAGATTTAAATCAAGACGGTGAAATCACAGATCTTGACCGTAAAGACGTGGGAAATCCCTTCCCTAAAATTACCTACGGATTTAATGGTAACGTTGAATTGTATGGGTTTGATTTACAGTTGTTTTTCCAAGGTGTATCCGGAAATAAAGTGTATAACTATTTGAGGCAAAATAAATTGGAATTTGATGGAACCGAATCTGTTTTAAGTAGGGATATGAAGAATGTGTTTTTTCCAGGTCCAGATCCAAATGATCCTTCGAAAATTATTAATGTATTACCAGACTCAGACGGATCTATTCCTAATCAACTTCAACAGGTGGACCGGATAATAAGAAAGCTTCCAGCAGATTCGTGGAGGATGCGTCTTACCTCAGATTGAAAAATCTTCAATTGGGATATACATTACCAAAGCGTATTACACAGAGTGTTGGAGTAGACCGTTTGCGTGTATATATAGGGGGAAGTAATTTACTAACTATGACAAAATACAAGGGTTTTGATCCAGAAGTAGGAAATAATGGTCGCGACTATGGTAATTTTCCTCAAGCCCGTACTGTACTTGTAGGTTTAAACATGAACTTTTAATAATAACTATTTATGAAACGATATAATTTTTCTTTAATAATATTTCTAATAGTCCTGTTTAATTCATGTGATGATTTTTTAGGATTTGAGAAACCAGCTTTGACAACTATTGAGGATGCATTTCTTACCCCAATGAATGCAATAAAATCTGCAACTGCAGCTTATGCACCTTTAACATGGGAATATGGAGAAACATTTTTTCCTGAATGGTGGATTGGAGATGTGTGTTCTGATGATGCCATTAAAGGAGGTTCGACACTGAGTGATATGGATTTGGTTTACGATATGGAGAATTTTAAGACAAAATCTGACAATACTGTATTATTAGCCTTTTACAGAGCTCAGTATATGGGAATATTCCGATGTAATTTAGTGATTGAGAATGTTCCTAAAATGGATTCGGAAATTTTTGCAGATGAGTCTCCCGGTTTGCAAGATCGGGTTACGGGCGAAGCTCTATTTCTCAGGTCATTGTACTATTTCCGCTTAGTACGCGTATTTGGCGGAGTGCCTATCGTAAAGGATATCATTAAATATCAGGCAGACTGGAAACGTCCTCGTTCGATGGCTGAGGAAGTGTATGATTTAATTTTTAATGATCTAAAAACAGCTATTCAATATCTACCGGAAAGAAGCGAATATAATGCTGAAGATTTAGGACGAGCAACCAAAGGTGCGGCTAGAGCATTGTTGATGAAAGCTTATATGAATAATCACAATTACGAAGCAGCCAAATTGCAGGCGGATTCTATCATCGCTTCTGCCGAATACACCTTAGTTTCAAACTATGCTGATATTTTTAGCTTAGACGGTGAGAATGGTTCGGAGTCTATTTTTGAGATTCAATACATTCAAGAATCAACTTCTGATGCTTGGGGTGGGTTAGGTTTCTCCAGAGGAACTTTAACTCCCACCATGACACGACCTCGCTGGTCGAGTGAAGAAGGATGGGGATTTAATCGTCCCTCTCAGGAGTTGTATGATGAATTTGAACCGGGAGATCCGAGACGTGAGGTAGCTATTTACGCTCCAACTTTGGAACAAGTGGAAGCCAGCGATGACAATACCATGAATATTAACGTGTATTTAGGTAATCGTTACACAGCTCGTAAATATTCTATGATGAATCCTGATACAACGTGGATTAGTTTAGGACATGCAACAAGAGGGGCAATTAATAGAAAAGAAATTCGCTATGCTGACGTACTTTTAATGTATGCAGAAGCTTGCTGTAAAATAGCTTCTCCTGATATTAATAAAGCAAAGTGGGCATTAGAAGAAGTAAGGAGTCGTGCTCGTAAAGGAGACGCTTCTATATTACCTGCTTTCCCTTACGGAACATATGCTGATACTCCTGATGATTTGTATAAAGCAATACAGCATGAGCGTAGAGTAGAATTAGCAATGGAAGGGCATCGTTGGTTCGATTTGGCACGATGGGGTGTGTTAGATGTAGTAATGAATAATTACCGTCAAACCACTAAACCACAAATTGCAGAACATATGTCTGAATTTATAAAAGGAAAACATGAATTATTTCCTATTCCACTGGAAGAAAGAGATTTGAACAGTCCAATGTCCCAAAATCCGGGATATGATGGTGTACCAATTCAATAATAATTTTATTTAATCAATTTTATTTACAAATTTATAAAAACAAAGTGTTATGAAGAGAATTTTATTATCGTTTAGTGTGTTTGCCTTAGCGGCATTAATTAGTATTAATACTAAGGCTGAAGGTCTTGAGGGTATGACCGATTTTCATCTTATTTGGCTTGACGCAGATACTGAATATGATTATGAGATTGAAGATCAAATTGTACAAGATTTGCGAGTTCGTGAAGATTTAAATAGGAATTTTTATATTTGGGAGGACACCTATTCTCCAGGAGCAGTGACAGGTAAAGGGTATTTTGGACAGATTGGTGGTTTTACGACAATGGATGTCAAAGTTGGAAAAGGTTGGTCAGGTTTAGGTTTTAATTTAAGTGATGAGGCCACCTATGAAATTGATTATTCCACACTTACAGAAGATCATAGATTCCATATGGCATTTAAATCTAATTATAGTGCGCCACACCAAATACAAGTATATGGACAAAAAGATATTGGAGCAAAGTTCTCTGTAGGTGTAGGGATGCAAGATAATATGCCTAATGTTACTCCAAATTTCAAGCTTAATGAGTGGAATCTTATTGATTTATCAATGGCTCAATTTAGAGAATTAGGATTCAGTAATCGTGCATCATTCAAGGGAAATTACTTTGTGATTTTGAGTGGACCCGGACCGAATTCAATTTCAATAGATGCAATTTTCTTCTACCGTCCACAAGATACTAGATTAAATAATACTAAAGCAGATGAATTAAAAGTAATAGTAACTAAAAACATTGTTGAAGTTTTAAATGCAACTCAACCAATTGAAATTTATGACGTATCTGGAACTTTGGTAAAAAAATCTGTAGAACCGATTTTTGGAGTTGATCTATTAAATAAAGGAGTTTATATTATTAAATCAGGCTCTGCCGTATCTAAGGTTATTATTAGGTAGAATATTATAATTAATTGAAAATTATCTAAAAATAAAAGCGAAGTACTTTAAAGGTTTTAATATGTTTTGAATTTTATTGCTTTGATATATTTTTTAAATATAATATTATTAAGACTCTTTGTTCTTGTTACGTCTTCGCTTTTATTTTTATTAAATTTGATTCTTTAACAGCTTAAGAATCACTGTTGTAATTTTCTGAAAATATAAACTTTTTTGTATAAAAAATAACAAGTAGGTGATAATATCATTTTATTTAGTGTTTTATACAAAAAATAAAAATAAAATTTTAAAAATGAAACATATTATTACGATATCGTTGGTTATGTTTATTGGGCTTACACTATCTAATGCTCAAACGAGGAGTTTTAAAAGAGGCTTGGGGTACAATAACCTTTTAACTGAGGATGTGGCTGCATTGGCACCAGGTATGGCTTGGGGATATAACTGGGGACATTCAGGCTCTGGAAATGATCCAGCTTTTTCTGAATATAACATAGAGTTTATTCCAATGGCATGGAATGGTCTAAATAAATCAACAATACGTAACTTATTATCCAAGCATCCAGAAATAAAGTATATTCTTGGATTTAACGAGCCTAACTTTAAGGATCAAGCAAATTTAACTCCTGCACAAGCTGTTGAAAGATGGTCAGATATCGAAGAGATAGCTGATGAATTTGGTCTTACTATAGTTGGACCTGCTGTAAATTACAGCCCGGATGCACCATATCAAGATCCTTTGAAATGGTATGACGAGTTTTTTTCCTTATGTCCTGAATGTCGTGTTGACCATATTGCAATACATCTATACATGAGTACAGCATCTGCCATTAAATCTAATATTGAAAAATTTAAAAAGTATGGTAAACCAATTTGGTTGACTGAATTTTGTGCTTGGGAAACAGGTACAACAGAAAAATCTCAGAAAAAGTTTTTAGTTGAAGCTTTTGATTATTTAGAAACAGAACCTGCTGTTTTCCGATATGCATGGTTTAAAGAGCGTGGATGGAGTGATGCACATCCATATATGCAATTGTTAAATCGTTCTAAAGAAGGTGTTTTAAAAGATCTTGGTGCTGTTTATACTCATATGTCTTCATATGACGATAATTTTTATTTTAGTATTGATGAGGAAATTCCCTCAGAACATTATATTAGAATGAAAGGTATTAATTTAGAGCAAACTACAGATGCTTCAGGGAATATAAATATATGTGAATTTGATGCACCAGCTGATTGGGTAGATTATAATATTGACATACCAGAATCCGGAGAATATAACGTATTTTTTCGCTTATCTGCTGAATATCCAGATGAATCGATAATAAAAATTTCTGTTAATGATCAAGAAATAGGTGAAATGACGATTGAAAAAAAAGGAGTTGATGTATGGGATACTCAGTCATTTAAAGCACAATTCGTTGCGGGTAAACAAAAAGTACGAGTTGCTTTTAAAAAGGGAGGTGTACGATTAAATTGGTGGGCAATCTCAAAAGATGAAAATTTATTTGCTTCTACTGAGAGTGTTATAAATAATAATTTAAGGATATATCCTAACCCTGTAAAAAATATTCTTCAAATTGATCTTCCTATAGGAAGCTCTACCATTACATTGTATGACATTGCAGGAAAAAAAGTTTTGTCATTGATAAATACAGATAAAGTTGATATGAGTAATTTTTCTGCTGGTGTGTATTTTCTTGAACTCGAAGGAGAAAATGGATTCAAAAATTTGAATAAAATAATCAAAGAAGATTGAGTAATCACAAAATAATTGTTTAAAAATTAAATTATATATCATGTGTCATTTCGCGAAAAGGTTTCATTTAGTATTTCTTTTTCTTTTAATTTTTACAGTAAGCAGTATTAAATCAGATAATTATGAATTGGTTTGGCAAGATAATTTTGATGGTACAGTTTTGAATGAAACAGATAATTGGACTATTGAAGTTATGGGTGACGGAGGTAATGCTGAATATCAGTGGTACCAACGTCCAAATATATCGGTTGGTAAAGATCCTGAAAGTAATGAAAATTGCTTGATTATTACAATCAAGAAGGAAGATGTCAATAATAGAAAGTTTACTTCAGGTAGACTTAAAACTTCAGGTAAAGTTGCATTCAAATATGGAAAGATTGAAGCTCGTATCAAACTTCCTAAAACAGCCAATGGCTTATGGCCGGCATTCTGGATGATGGGTGATGATTATCCATCGGTCGGCTGGCCTAAATGCGGTGAAATAGACATTCTTGAAACAGGGAATGCTGCTGGAATAAGAAATGGTACACAAGAACGATATTTTAATGGGCATTTTCACTGGGGTGAAAGTTATAATGGAGGTGCATATCCAAATTGGGGAAAATCTACAACTAATGCATATAGCATCCAAGATGATGAGTTTCACTTATTTACAATGATATGGGATGAAAATTCAATAAAAATGTATTTAGATTTAGATAGAAATCCTAATAAAGAACCATATTTAGAAATGGGAATAAATGGTAAAGATGAACCGGGAAATGTTGGACGCTATTTCCATAAACCCTACTATATAATATTTAATTGTGCTGTTGGAGGACATTTTACAGGTATCACCGGATCGAATAATTATGATAAAATAACTGCATTGAATGCCGGTAACAATTATGAAGCAAAAATGTATGTAGATTACGTAAGAGTATATCAAAAAGGAGATGTTGGTGAAGAATTTCATGGACCTGAACTGAGCACAGGCCTGACAGACACCGCTGCTACATTCTTTAAAATACATCCTAACCCTACAACCAATCACGTAATCATTGAAGGAAATTTCGTACCTGAAAAAATCTCCATATTTAATCCTGCCGGTGTTAAAGTAATGGAGGTCTATGATACGATGATAGTTGATATGTCATCATTACCTGCAGCTAATTATGTGTTGCAGATTGAAATTGGAGTCAATGAAGTCGAAATTCATAAAGTGATTAAGGTGAAATAAAATGAATTTAGTTAACAGGCTTTTCGGTGTAGTTTCAAATAAATATATGTATATTTTGAGAAAAAATTCATTAATATATATCATCTTTATTTCCATAGTTGCATCAGCGAACGCTCAATTTTTAATTCCGGAGAGTAACAGGATGGTGTACAACTTGAACTATGATTGGAAGTTTGTTAAATCGGATGTGAGCAATGCATATACAACCACATTCAATGATACCGGATGGAAAACTGTCAGTTTACCCCATACGTATAATGATATTGACTTGTTTGATACATGGGTTACCGGAAGCGGTAATTATGGATGGGCTGGTAAAACGTGGTACAGAAAGCATTTTAAGTTAGATGAATCATTCTCCGGTAGAAAGGTTTTTGTGGAATTTGAAAGTATTCGTCAGGCAGGAGAATTTTACATTAACGGGACTTGGGTTGGCCGACATGAGAATGGAGTAGGTCCCTGTGGCTTTGATATTTCCGATTACGTACTTTTTGGAGATGACAATGTATTGGCAGTCCGAGTTGATAATACCTTAGGATACAAAGAACAAAGTACCGGTACAACTTACCAGTGGAATACTCCTCCTTTTAATCCTTACTATGGTGGTATTGTAAGCAATGTGAAATTGCATGTGACAGATAAGCTCTATCAAACATTGCCGTTATATAGTAACCTCCAAACATCAGGTGTCTATGTGTACGCAACCGATATTAATGTACAAGCAAAATCTGCAAATCTGACAGTGGAATCTGAAATTACAAATAGTAATCCCGAAGAAAAACCTACCATCTTAAAAGTGTTTGTGATGGATAAAGAGGGTAGTATAGTTGCTCAAGCTCAATCTCCCGTTACTGTATTTGAATCTGATGAAACAAAGAAAATAACTGTTTCACTAACATTGTCAGTAGTTAAATTTTGGTATCCGGATTATCCTAATTTATATAAAGTTTATACAGAACTGATAACTGATAATCAATCTACAGATATTTGTGAAACAACAATAGGTATTCGTAAGGTTGACTTTAATGTTGCTCAAGGTTTAACGATTAATGGACGTTTTTTATATCTTAAAGGATATGCCCCAAGGACTACGATGGAGTGGGTGAGTGTAGGAATGGCGCCAGATTGGTTAGGAGAATATGATTTTTTAATGATTAAGGAATCTAATGGAAATTTCCTTCGTCCTATGCATTGTGGACCTAAACAGAGAGAAGTAGAAGCAGCAGATAAGTTTGGTGTGATCTACGCTTGTCCTGCTGGAGATGCAGAAGGTGACGGACAAGGTCGTCAGTGGGAACATAGGCTTGAATTGATGCGCGACTTAACGATATATTACCGGAACAACCCTTCTGTTGTATTTTGGGAAGGAGGTAATCAGCATATCTCTCCAGAACATATGCAACAAATGCTTGATATTCGCCTGCAATGGGATCCTTACGGAGGTCGTTTTTCAGGTACACGCTCTACAGCAGCGGATTTAGCAGGAATTGCCGAATATGGTTCTACTATGGACGGTCTTGGTGGTTCATCTACCATTCCTTTTTGGGATGCTGAATATGCCAGAGCCGAGTGTCCAAGAAGAGTTTGGGATAAATATTCTCCTCCAAGTTTTGGTTATAAAAATATAGCAGACCCCAACAACAATATTGTAGAACATCCTGTAAATGATTTCAGACTCAATAGTTCAGAAGATTTAGCACTGAATAATATAAAAAAATACTATGACAGATGGATTCGTAGAGGCGGTCAGGGATTAAAAGAGATTATGGTAGGTGGTGCCAAGATAATATTTGCTGATGGCGTAAGTCATGGGCGTATGGAAAAAACAGAATTGGCAAGAGTAACAGGTTCTCTTGATGCAGCTAGATTACCCAAACAATCTTATTATGCCTTGAAAGTAGCTCAGAGTGATACAGCCGACTTACATATTATCGGACATTGGTCATATCCGACAGGTACTAAGAAAACTGTTTATGTAATTTCCAATATGGATGATATCAGCTTGGCAACCTATAATGAACAAGGAGTATTGGTAAAAGATTATGGTAAAGGAACTCGAACCAATCAATTTGAATTTTCTTTTCCAGATGTTACTTGGCATGCTGGAAAAGTAATGGCAATAGGATATAAAGATGAACAGATTATAAAAAGTAAGGAGATTTTCTCAACAGGAAAACCTGCTAAACTTAAGCTTACCTCTATTTTAGGACCCGAAGGCTTTATTGCAGATGGCTCGGATATAGCTATGTTTGATGTAGAAATATTAGATGCACAAAACCGACGTGTACCTACGGAAGAGAGGAAGGTTGAGTTTTCCTATTCTGGAGAAGGTATCTTCTTAGGTGGTTATAATAGTGGTATTGAATATAGTATTTTTCAGGATACTTTACTAACTGAATGTGGTATTAATCGTGTTTTCGTTCGATCAACCAGACAGGCAGGTAGCTTCACTTTAGGTGTAACTGCTAAGGATTTAGAGCCTGATATGGTTACTATTAATTCTCAAAACTGGGAATTAATAGATGGTTTAACACAACAAATGCCTCAAAATTATAAGATAGAAGTAGGAGAGATACCAGTGCGTCCTGAATTTCAATTTCAGAATATAACAGATGCAGAACTTAATGTGGAAGTTATTTCAAATATTACTACTATTATGGGAATTGAACAGAATGAATCTATTGCAATTGTTCAGCAAACAGCTAATGCCAATGCTTCATACTCTGTAAACGGAGGTCCCTTTGTACAAGTTTCAGGAACGGTATCAAATGGAGATCAAATTCGTGTTAAATTAATGTCTGATAGTCAGTATCAAACTACTCAGTCTGTAACAATTCAAATTGGAGAAGAAAAGGAAATTTTTGCTGTAACAACTAAAAAAGCCCCTCCATCTTCAACTTTACCTAATTTAGCATTAAATAAGCCTATAAGTGCTACTAGTTTTCAAGGAGGTAATGACCCTGATCACGTGAATGATGGCAGCCTTTCTTCCAGATGGGCTGCATCTAACGGGAATTTACCACAATCATTAACCATAGATTTGTTGGATGAATATCCGCTTTCACGCATCGAGTTGGTTCCCTATGCCAACCGGGCATATACCTTTATATTAGAGGGATCTGTTGACGGTGAGGAATATTTTATGCTGACTGACCAATCGCATAATACGATTGGCGGAACACTGATTCCTGTTGATTTTGAATCTCAAAGAGCACGTTATGTCAAATTAACAATTACAGGCGGAGGATGGGCCGCTTTGTATGAATTTCGTGTTTTTGCTACCCCTCTGAACACTATTCCCGACCAGTTTCACATCAACCCGAAAATAAACCAGGAGTTATTTGATTTGGTTGTCTCCGATCCTTTTGTCATTACCGGATTGGAAGATGAAACTGAAATATCGTTGGATGAAGCCACCGAAGTGGCAGCTTATTCTGTCAACGGCGGTTTATTCATTGCTGAAAATTCCATGGTAAAGAATGGAGATGAAATTCGTATTCAATTGGGTACAGGTTCCCAATATGCTACAACCTATGGCGTGAAAGTTATTATTGGCGGTATTTCCGGCTATTTTAATGTAACCACCAAAGAACCGGTATTTAGTGGATTGGAGTCTGATCGTGAACGGAAGATCACCCTGTTCCCTAATCCCGTAAGGGATTATTTACAAATAAATCCGGCCGATAACCGGGAAGTTGTTGTTGAAATTTATGATATTTCAGCTTCCCTTACTAAAAGAGTACACATGAGTAATCAATATGAGTCCATTGATTTGAGGGAATTACAACCAGGGGTGTATATCGTTAAGCTCTACCTGGACTCCACGGTACAGATCAATCAAATTATTAAAAAATAAAATTAAAACGTATGAAAACAAAACATTTGCTTCAATCGCTGTTTCTTACTGCCATTTGTTGCGTAAGCATCGCGGGATTTTCACAAACACAGGTGGGAGACTTTCTGAGTTTTGACAACGCATTTCAAACCATGAAATCGAATGGCGGAGGTACTATTGAATTGACGGCTGATATTACTGTCAGTTTAGAACAAAATCAGGTGTATTCCTTAACTTCAAGCGCAGGGAATGATATTAATATCCATACCGGTGCTTTTAAATTAATCTCCTATGGAACCAACAATAGCGATGATGATGCCATATTGGAAGTAGGTGATTATGTCCACATTTCAGGTTCGGCAATAGTGATGCAGGCAAGTAACCGCGGGAAAATCAGAGTTGTGGGCGGATCAGTCCATGTTGTTTCAGAAGGTGGCGGAGGACGCGCTTTATCTGCCGATCAGGGCTGGGTGATTGTTGAGGGTGGAAACATCGGTGTGGAGAACTCAGTGTCGGGCAATTCATTTGCGATTTGGGGCGGTAATTCCATGACAGTCAATATTAGTGGCGGTACCATTGAAGGTACAGGTACGGGAGTCCGTGCTGTAAGAGTGGAAAACGGGACAGCCAATGTAAGTAATGCAACCATTATTACCAATGCCGGGACTTACGGTCTGCTATCGTTGGGCAGTAACACGATGAACATTGGTGAGGGAGTTCTCATTCAGGGAGAAGGTACCGGTATTGTCAGCGGTGGTCCCACTTCCAAAGTAATCATTGCCGCAGATGCGAATTTACAAAACAATGCGACTACCCAATACAAATTAGATAATCCTGCCGCTGCCATCTTTGATTTGGGTAAACCATTGAGTATTTCTGCAGATCCTGCGAGTGGACATTCATTCGCTACTCCCGGTGAAGTCATTTTTTCCATTGTCGGAAATAATGATCTGGCCGGATACACACAGATTTATTATACCGTGGATAATAGTGAACCGGATGGAAGCAGTTCTCATATTGGGAATGGGGATGGTATTTTTATGTCCAATCCCACCAATACCATTAAAGCCAGGGTTGGAAAAACAGGCTATTTGCCACCGGAATTCAGCACGTATACGTTCACTTATACCGTTGAAGAATCCTCACCCATAACTTACATAACCGATTTTAATGATTTAAAAACTGCATTTAATGACTCTAAAACATCTTCGGGGACTTCTCAGTGGCAATTAACCGCTGATATTACCATTGGAGAAGATTTTACCATGGAACCGGATGTAAGTCACCCTGTTGAAATTGATGCGAATGGTAAAATAATTAATGCTAATGGTAAAAAACTCACGCTGGGTGGAGCATTGACTATCACTACAGAATCCAACACAGGATTAATAAATACTCGTGGAACCACCACGACCACCATTACAGGAGGTCATTACACCCTGAATGGCAATGCGGGCATAATATATGCGAATACCGGTCAGGGAGTTAGCAATACGAGCACCATCGTAAACATGTCAAATGCAACATTTACAGTTAATGGTACCACCAACGGTGCAAGCATTGTGAAGTTTGTAACCAGTGACGGGAATTCGGTTTCTGCTGAAAATTGTATTTTTAATGTAAGTGCCAAAGGCAGAGCGTTTAGCTGTATTGGGCCTCAATATATTACCATCAAAGATTGTGAAATGAATTTTGATGGAAATGACAATACTTCCATTGCATTTTTGCAGGCACCTACCAATTCGGTCAATCGCTCTAATCTGATTATTGATGGTTTACAGTTGGATATGCAAGCTGGTACGGTATTCTCCTGGGGTGGAAATAAAAATATCAATACAGTAATAAAAGACTTAGTACTTGAAGGTAATGCTGCTATTACTAAGCCAACAGGCGGCACCGGAGTTGTACGTAATTTTTATGATTTTCGAGCTTTGACTATAGTAGCTAATCCTACTCCAATGCAATTGACGGTAGAAACTGGCATAAGTTTAAGTATTTCTGATTCGGGAAGCGCTGAAGATGCTTCTGGATCTAACATCGTATATACAATAGATGGTTCAGAACCAGATGTAAATAGTGCTTCTTATACTACTCCTATTATAGTAGATAAGCCTTTTGTAATTAAGGCTGCTGCAACAAAAGATGGTTTTGTTGGAAAATCTCAAACATTTGAATATGATTTTCTTGCAACTGATCTCGAATTATTTGAAAATCAAACTTGGCCTTTTATTTCATCAAATACACTGTATCTTGGACAGAAAACAATTTTAGTTGAAATATATGACTTAAGTGGTCAATTGCAAGTGGTTGGAAATTATGTGGATAAATTAGATATTTCAACATTGCAAAAAGGAACTTACATATTAAAAACTAATCATAAAACATTCAAGATTTTACGATAGATAAACGTAAAATAAATAGTATTCATAAATTTATATAATAATCATGCTACATTCACTTAATTACTTATTTATTGGTTTTCTATTTTTTGTTACATTGGCAACCAATGCTCAAAGTATTCAATATGATAATAATACAATAAGAATTAATCTAACTAAAACTCAATCATTGAGTTCTGAATCGGGTAAGCAACAAATTCTAACTAATAGAGCTTATGTTGTTCAACGGGCGGAAGGTAGATTTGGAAATTATAAAACTATTGCTGAAACATCTTCTTCGATTTTTGAAGATAAAAATATTAGTGGAAACCCGTATGATTATTATTACAAGATAATTGATTCAAAGGATAATTCAGAACAAATTATTGCATTGGATATTGAACTTTTTGGACCAAACTTTTATTTATACAGTCCAGAAGATAATATGACAGCTATTAAAAATGAAATTAACAGCATTCATGGCAATATGCTACATCAGGAGTTTAGTTCGAACCGGTATGCCTTTTATTTTAAATCGGGAAATTATACCGGTGCAGGCACCTTGAATATTGCCTATTACACCCACATCGGCGGATTAGGGAAATCACCCACCGATGTCAAGTTATCCAATGTGTTTACTCCAGCTCCCTTACCAAATAACAATGCAACTTGTACGTTTTGGCGTTCCATGGAGAATGTGATGATTGCTGGAGCTTCTTCTGGCGATATGAATACATGGTTTCAGTGGGCAGTATCTCAGGCAGCACCTCTGAGAAGAGTATATTCAGAGAAAAGAGCCCATTACCAGTGGTGGTATGATGGTTGGTGCAGCGGTGGTTTTACTGGTGATTGTTATTTTGCAGATAGAGCAGGCTCATGGTCACAGCAACAATGGTATTTCCGAAATTCATTTGTCAACTTAGGATCCAAAGATTACAGCAAAGGTGGATGGAACCTCTGTTATCAAGGTATGGAATTCGGACCAACAGTGAATATGGCA
>Ga0172382_10006905_pt1 | contig 16308 bp, 14 predicted proteins | sample Leawel138RmetaG_FD_122245 | JGI IMG/M metagenome (GOLD analysis project Ga0172382, IMG submission 122245) | Leachate microbial communities from a municipal landfill in Southern Ontario, Canada - Leachate well 138R metaG | ecosystem: Engineered > Solid waste > Landfill > Unclassified | place...
GGCGGGGTCGCGGGCGAGCAGGGTCTTCACGTCGGGCGTGGCCACGGCGCGGGCCGGGGCGAGGTGGGCGGCCAGGGCCGCCACGGGCCCGGGGGTGCGCAGTTCCTCGTCTCCCAGGCCGACCAGGAAGGTGTCGTCGCCGGGGGTCTGGGCGGGCTCCGGCAGCAGTCCGGCCACCTGCCCGGCGGCATCGGGCAGGGCGGCCGGGGCGTTGGCCTCCTGGATGTCGGCCTCGGCCTGGGGCCGGGCCGGGGCCAGGTCGAACAGGGTGCCCTGCCGCTGGGCGCCGGGCGCGGCCGGGGCCTTGGGCGGGGCGGTGGCCCCGGCCGGGGCCTTGGCGGCCAGGGCCAGCACGGCGGGCAGCTCGCGGCCCAGGGAGCGCAGCTCGAACTCGGCCAGGAAGTCGGCCATGCCCCGGGCGTCGGGCGCGGCGCAGGCCAGGTCGTCCAGGTCCAGCTCCGGACAGGCCGTGATGTCCAGGGTGGTCAGCCTGCGGTAGAGGAAGGCCTGGTCCATGTGCTCGGCCAGGCGCTGGCGCAGGGCGGGGGTGAAGTCGCCCGCGCCCGAGGCCACGGCCTCGCGCAGGGCCTCCAGGGTCGGGTGCTCGTGCATCAGGCGCAGGGCGGTCTTGGGCCCGACCTTGGGCACGCCGGGGATGTTGTCGGCGCTGTCGCCGATGAGGGCCTGGAAGTCGGGCCACTGGGCCGGCGCGAGGCCGGTGTCGGCCCGGAAGTCCTCCAGGGTCAGCACGCTGTCCTTTTTGGCGCCCGGGTCCCAGATGACCACGCGCGGGCTCAGGCACTGGCGCAGGTCCTTGTCGGCGCCGACGATGACCACCGGGCGCCGGGGGCCCAGGCGCGCGGCCAGGGCGGCGATGCAGTCGTCGGCCTCCACGCCCTGGCTGGTGACGGTCCTGAAGCCCATGAGGGCGATGGCGCGCAGGACGTGGTCCACCTGTGCGCGCAGGTCGTCGGGCATGGGCGGGCGCTGGGCCTTGTAGTCCGCGAACAGCTCGTGGCGGAAGGTCGGGCCCTTGCCGTCGAAGAAAAAGCCCGCGTAGCGCACGGATTCGGTGCGCAGCAGCCCGAAGAGCATGCGCACGAACATGAACACGGCGTTGGTGGGGAAGCCGTCGGAGCGCGAGATGCCCGGGTTGGCGTAGAAGAAACGGTAGAGGAAGGCGTGCCCGTCCACGAGAAAGACGGGGTCCTGCTCCAGCCCGAGGCGGTCCTTGAGGGACATGGAAGCTCCTGGCGGCGGGTTACTGGTTCTGGGCGGGGGTTTCCGGGGCGGGCTTGCGCGGGCGCTTGCGCTTGGCGTGCAGGCGCTTCCAGACGAAGGCCTCCACCGAGGGGTCGTCCTGTGCGGCGGCCAGGGGGATCTCGGCCCGGGCGGCGTTGACGCGGCCCCCGGCGGAGCCGACATCGGCGAAGCAGCGCTGGGCGAACTTGCCCATGTCGCGGCGCAGCCCGTCGCCGCGGAAGATGACCACGGCCCTGTCGTCCACGATGCCGGAGATGGCCGTCCACGAGCGGCCCTGTACGCGCAGGAACAGGTCCGCCAGCAGGACCAGGATATCCGGGCTTTCGACGTGGTCCAGGAAGGCGAACAGGCCGTCGCCCATGACGCGCATCTTGAAGTACGCCTGGCAGAAGTAGCGCAGCCATTCGAGCTGGAATTCCGAGCGGTATATCTTGCGCAGCAGCAGGGAATCCGCGAATTTGTTCAGGTACTGGAACGCCCGCAGGTCGGCCTCGCAGAATGCGCGCTCGAAGGAGGACGTGTCCGTCTTGATGCCGTATTGCAGGGCCGTGGCCAGGAACTTCCCCGGGCGGATGTCCATGTTGTAGAGGTATTCCGTGAGCAGGGTGGAGTTGGAGCCGTAGTCGGGCTGGATGTGCACGAAGTCGGCCTCCACGGGGTGCTCGTCGCTGCGCGGGTGGTGGTCGATGACGATGGAGAAGCGCAGGGCCGCGAAGTCCTTGTGGTGGTGGGGCTGCGAGTCCACCAGGGCGAAGCGGTCGAACTGGGCCGTGTAGTTGGGGTTCATGCGCCGGGTGGGGATGCGCAGGCTGGCGATCATCTCCAGGTTGTCGGGCCGGGAGATTTCGTTGACGTGGGCGATGCCCACGTCCTGCACGCGGTGGACCATGATCCGCTTGAGGGCCAGGGCCGAGGCCAGGGCGTCGGGATCGGCGTTGATGGCTATGAGCCAGCGTTCCTGCTTGCGGAACAGGGCCAGCAGGTCTTCGAGTCGGGGCAGGGTGCGGAAATAGGCCACGGTCTAGTCCTCGGGCAGGGCCAGGGCCCGCCCGGCCACCACCAGGACGGCCCGGGCGCTGCGCTGCGCCAGTTGTCGGTTCAGGGCCCCCAGGGAGCGCACGAAGGCCCGGACCTCGGCCGTGGGCGCCACGGGCCCCAGGCCGACCTCGCAGGAAACGATGATGACCCGGGTGGGGCCCATGCCGTCCAGGGCGGCCAGCAGGGCGGCCACGCGCCCGGGCTCGTCCCCCGCGCGGCGGCAGGCGAAGAGCCAGAAGTCCAGGCTGTCCACCAGCACGGTGCCGTAGTGCCCGGCGGCGTCGGCCAGGGCCTCGGGCAGGGCTGTGTCCACCTCGCGCACGGGGATGCCCGGCCCGCGCCCGGCGCGGTGGGCCTGGATCTGCCGGCGGAAGCCCGCGTCCAGGGCGCGGCCCGTGGCCACGAACAGCCCCGGCCCCGGCGCGCGCGCCAGCAGCCGCAGGGCGTAGTCCGACTTGCCCGACTTTTCGCCGCCAAGGATCAGGGTCAGGTGGCCGCGTTCCATCGTTCCATCCAGTCCGCCAGCAGCGCCGCCGAGGCGAACAGGCCGGGGGCCTCGAAGATTTCGAGCATCAGCACGGCCTGGGGGCCGGTTTCGGCCAGCAGGCGCTCCAGCAGCGCGCGCCCGGTCCGGTCCAGCTCCGCCAGGGGCCTGTGCCGCCCGCCAGGGCCCGGCGCGCAGAGGTGCAGCATGCGCACGCGCTCCCAGTCGCGCGCCAGGGCGGGCATAGGCTGGTTGTAAGCCATGAGGTGCCCCAAGTCCAGGCACAGCGACAGGCCCAGGGCCGCCGAGGGCGCGAGCAGCTCCCGCAGGTCGTTGCCGCGCACGTTCTCCAGGAGCAGGGCCGCCGGGTCCAGCCCGTGTCCGGCCCACAGGGCCACCAGGGCCTCCAGCTCCCGCACCGTGGCCGGGGGATGCAGCACATAGGCGCGGGGCTTCAGGAACGCGGCCTTGTCCGCCAGCCCGCGTACCGCGTCCCACACCGCCCCGGCCCCGCGCTCCCAGGGCAGGTCCAGGGGCAGGTGCACATGGCAGCGCAGGCCCAGCCGCGCCAGCTCCGCAGGCAGGTCCTGTGGCCCGTATTCCAGGCAGGCCTGCGTCTCGAAGAACAGCAGCCCCACCTCCGGGGCCAGCCCGGCCAGGAAGCGGCAGTTCCCGGCCACCGTGTCGGGCACCACGAAGGACGGCGCGGCCCAGGGCCGCCCCTGGCGCGTGAGCCGCTCCCCGGCCCGGCGGAATTCCTGTCTTCGTTCCTCGTGCATGGCGCGGCACCGTTTTGCAGGCCTGCGCCCCCGGGGGGCGGGGGCTGGTTCGCGGAGGTCGGGGGGCGCCGGGGCCCGGGCGCGGGAAGGGCCCGCGCACACGTTCCGGCCGCTTCCGGCGGGGCTACTGGCCCAGCAGCCCGAGCTGGTGCGCCTGCTGGACGGTGCGCCCCACCAGGCGGGTGCGGGCCAGGGCGTCCTGGGGCAGCTCGGCCAGGAAGCGCGAGGGCGGCAGGCGCAGCTCGCGGCCGTGCAGGGTGCGGGTGGCGCTGTGGCTCAGGTGGAGCTGCGACCTGGCGCGGGTCATGCCCACATAGAGCAGGCGGCGCTCTTCGGCGAGCTGGGCGTCGTCCAGGGTCGTCTCGGTCTGTCCGAGCAGGAAGCCCGTGCCCGCCAGGGGCAGCAGCCCGTCTTCCAGGGCGGGCAGGAACACGGCCTCGAACTCCAGGCCCTTGGCCGCGTGCAGGGTCATGATCTGGATTTTCTCGGCCCGGTCGCGGACCATGTCCAGCTCGCTTTGCAGGTGGACCCAGTTGAGCAGCGCCTGCCAGCCGCCCATCTCGGCGAAGGAGCGCTTGAGTTGCAGGAACTCCGGGCTCTGCCAGAACATGCGGTCGAAGGGCGCGTTGCCCTGGAGGTAGGCTTGCAGGGCAACGGGGCCGCGCACCAGCACGCGCTCGGGCAGCTCCAGGCGCGCGTCGGCGCCTCCGGCGGCGTCCGCCCCGGGCGGGGCGATGCCGAAGGTGTGCCCGGCGGCGTCGAGGATGGCCGCCACGCGCGGCTCGGCCCAGAATGCCTCGGCCTCGGGCACGGAACAGGGCAGCCCCAGGCGGGTCAGGGTGGACTTGAGCACTGGCACCAGGGCCTTCATGCGCACCAGCACGGCGATGTCGCCGGGGGAGAGGTTCTGGCCCGCGTCGCCGCCGTCGGCCAGGGAGTGGCTCGTGGCGCCCAGCAGGGCGCGGATGCGCTCGCCGATCCAGCTGGCCTCGCGGGCGGCGGTGGGCGCGCTGAACAGGCGGACCTCGGCGGGCCTGTCGTTGCGGGCCACCAGGCGCGGGGCGCCGGGGGTCAGGGCGGCGGCGGCGGCGAGCACGGCCTGGGCCGAGCGGTAGTTGTCCCCCAGGCCGACGACCTCCAGGTCCGGCCACCAGGCGCGCATGCGCTCCAGGGCGTCGCCCGCCGCGCCCCGGAAGCCGTAGATGCCCTGGTTGGGGTCGCCGATGGCGAAGACGCCCTTGCCCCCCGGGCAGGCCAGGGCCTTGACCACCGCCAGCTGTAGCGCCGAGAGGTCCTGCACCTCGTCCACCAGGATATGGGTGTAGGGGTTTGGCCAGATGTCGGCGTCGATCTGCTCCAGCCAGAAATGCAGCAGGTCCGTGTAGTCGGCGAGATTCCAGGATTCCTTGGTCTTGGCGTAGGCGTGGGCGGCCTGGGCCAGGTCCGGGCCCGGCTCGGCCATGCGTTCGCGGTCCAGGTTCAGCCTGCGCCACAGGGCGCGCATCTCGCGGGCCTCCAGCTGGGGGTTGGCCTCGGCGAATACGCGCCGGGCGCCATCCTCGGTGAGCACCACGGGCGCCTCGCCGTAGCTCTGGGTCCAGCATTCGTAGGCCAGGGCGTGCATGGTGTCGGCGCGCGGCAGGGCCTGGGACTCGCCGCGCAGCTCCAGCAGCCGGCGCGCCAGCTCGCCCGCGGCGCGGCGCGTGAAGGTCAGGGCCAGGATGTGGCGCGGGGTCTCGCCGCCGTCCAGCAGGCGGCGGATGCGGCCCATGAGGGTGGCCGTCTTGCCCGTGCCCGGCCCGGCCAGGACCAGCACCGGCCCCGGGCCGGCCTCCAGGGCCCGGCGCTGGGCGGGGTTGTAGTCCGGCGCCGGGGCCGCCGCCCGGGCCAGGGGCGCCAGCGGGGGCAGGGCCGCCCCCGGGCCGGGCGCGGGGGCCGGAGCCCCGGGCGCCGGGCGCGGCGCGGGGCCGCGCGCCCCGGGCAGCCTGACCAGGGCCTTGCCGTGCTTCAGCTCGGCCTGCTCCTGGGGCGAGAACACGCTGATGACGCCGTATTCGCCATCGAAGCCCGGGCGCTTGAAGACCTGGCCGCGCCGCATGCGCCCGATGCCCTCGGCCAGCGGGGCGGACACGCGCGCCAGCTCCTCGGCGGGCACGTCCTGCAACACCGCCAGCTCCGAGCCGAAGCGCGCCACGAGCCGCCCGTAGAAGGCCTGAACCTTCTTGGTGCCCGGCCCGGCCCCCAGGACCTCGCCCAGCACCTCGGCCAGGGGCACCAGCGAGGTGAAGCCCGGGGCGTCGGCCGGGCGCTCGGGCGCCTCGCGGTCGGCCAGCGCGGTCACCCGGTGCAGCACGCCCACGGTCAGCGGCTTGCCGCACACGGGGCACACGCCCCCCCGCGAGGCCGTCTCGCGGGGCTCCATGACCACCCCGCAGGCCCGGTGCCCGTCGAGGTGGTATTTGCCCTCCTCGGGAAAGAACTCCAGCGTGCCGAGGAACTTGTGGCCCAGGGCCTCGCCGCGCAGGGCCCGGTAGATGCCCTCGTAGGACGGCTCCCCGCTGAACAGGCTGGCCTCGCGGGCCAGCTTCTCCCCCGAGTGCGCGTCGGAGTTGGAGATCATCCGGTAGCGGTCCAGGGCCGACCACATCCAGTTCATCTCCGGGTCCGAGGACAGGCCCGTTTCCATGGCGAAGATTTCCCCCGCCAGGTCGCCGTAGCATTCCTCCACGGAGTCGAAGCCGCTCTTGGAGCCGAACAGGGAGAACCACGGCGTCCAGATATGCGCGGGCACCAGGAACGCCTGCGGCCCCATGTCCAGCACCATCTCCAGCAGGTCGCGCGAGTCCAGCCCCAGGATGGGCCGCCCGTCGCTTTCCAGGTTGCCCACCTGGGCGAGCTTGCGCGTGAAGGCGTCGGCCGCGTCCAGGCTGGGCATGAAGACCAGGTTGTGGACCTTGCGCGTCTTGCCGCCGCGCTTGTAGATTGAGCTGATTTCCGTGCCCAGCATGAAGCGGGTCTGCCCGCGCAGGGGGTAGCCGTCCAGCAGCGGCACCTCGCGCTCCAGGCGCCGGGCGTCCTTGAGCACCAGCAGCCCCGAGCCGTCGGGCTCGAGCTGCTCGCCGATCTCCGCCCGCCAGCCCGGGTGGGTGAAGTCGCCGGTGGCCAGCACGTCCAGGCCCTTGATGCGCGCCCAGGCCGCCAGCAGGCGCAGCGAGAGCGCCTTGCTCGTGGCCCGCGAAAAACGCGAGTGGATGTGCAGATCCGCGCGGAAAAGGTCCATGACCGGGCGACTATACGGCCCCCGGCCCGCGCCCGCAAGGCCCAAGGTGCCCGCCGCCGCCATGCGTTGCGCCGGGCGGCCGGGTGCCCTAGAGTGGGGCCTGCCGAAACCTGCCCAACCCTGGAGAAGTGAAGATGATCGAGCGCAAGCCGGAGCGGCGGATCACCGACCCCGAGGAACTGGCCCATGTACTGCGCAAGGCGCAGATCCTGCGCCTTGGCATGTGCGGCCCCGAGGGGCCGTATGTGGTGCCCATGAACTACGGCATGGGCGAGGGCTGCCTGTTCCTGCATTCCTCGTGCTCGGGGCGCAAGGCGCGCACCCTGCGGGCGGACCCCCGGGTCTGCTTCGAGCTGGAAACGGACGTGGCGCTCATCGAGGACGACAAGCCCTGCGGGTTCAGCATGAAGTTCAAGAGCATCGTGGGCTTCGGGCGCGTGGTGGCCCTGGATTCCCTGGCGGAAAAACGCCAGGGGCTGCGGGCGATCATGGCTCATTACACGGGCAGGGAGTTCCCCGACGAGGCCTTCCCCGAGAAGGTGCTGGCCAGGACGTGCGTGATGCGCCTGGACATCGAGTCCATGACCGGCGCGCGCCACGGCTGGAACGGCTGAGCCCGGGCCGCGCGGCTACTCGCGCAGGGCCACCAGGCTGGCCAGCGCGCCCGCCAGGGCCATGCCTCCCGCCAGGGCCAGGCAGTGGCCCAGGGGCAGGAAGGCGAAGGTCATGTTCAGGGGCGGCGTGGCCGCGAGGTCGGCCAGGGCGAGATGGGCCAGGGCCAGCAGGCCCAGGGCCAGCGCGCCCCCCGCAAGCCCCTGGACGGCGCCGCCCACCAGCAGGGGCAGCTGGATATACCAGCGCCCGGCGCCCACAAGCCGCAGGATGTCCACCTCGTCGCGCCGCCCGGCCAGGGACAGGCGCACGGTGTTGCCCACCACCAGCGCGGCCGTGAACCCCAGCAGGCCGATGAGCGGCCAGAGCACCGTGCGCGCGAAGCGCTGCCAGGAGCGGGCCAGGTCGACCTGCAGGGCGCTGTAGTGGATGTCGGCCACGCCCGGGAGGCCCTGCAGGGCGCTCAGGGTCTGCTGCACGAAGACTGCGGGGTCGGCTTCGGGCGCGCGCAGGCTGACCACGGCCGTGGGCGGCAGGGCGCCGCCGGTGAGGCCGCCGATGGCCTTGGCCTCGCCGCCCAGGGCCAGCCCCAGCTCGTCCAGGGCCTGGGCCGGGGTGTAGGTGGTCTTGGCCTGGAAGCCGGGCAGGGCGTCCAGCCGGGCCCACTGGTCGCGCAGGGCGTCCTCGGGGGTGCCGGGCGCCCAGTAGACCTGGAAGACGAAATCGCCCCCGGCGGAAAGCAGGGCCTGGTTGAGGTTGACCAGCAGCAGCAGGAACAGCCCGGCCAGGAAGGCCGTGAGGGTCACGGCGCACAGGGTCAGGGCCTGGGCCAGGGGGTTGCGCCCCAGGTCGGCGACCCCGCGCAGCAGCAGGCGGGCCATGCGGGCGATCATCGCCGCCCCCCGGGCTTGGGCCGGGCCGGGCCGTCCTCGGGCTCGGCCGGGGCGACCTCCAGGTCGGCGTCGCGCCAGCTGGCGGCGGTCACGCGCCCGTCGGTCAGCTCCAGGTGCCGCGCGCCGGGCACGGCGGCCATCACGTCGCGGTTATGGGTCGCCAGGATGATCGTCGTGCCGAATGTGTTGAACTGCTTGAAAATTTCCATGAGATGCAGGGCCAGGGCGCGGTCGAGGTTGCCCGTGGGTTCGTCGGCCAGCAGCAGCTGGGGGTTGACCACTATGGCCCGGGCGATGGCCACGCGCTGCTGCTCGCCGCCGGACAGCCACGAGCAGGGGCACAGGGCCTTGTCGTCCAGGCCCAGACTGCGCAGCACGGCGTTGACGCGCTTGCGTACGGTGGCCCGGGGCACGGCGCGCACCTCCAGGGGCAGGGCCACGTTGTCGGCCACACTGCGCCCCGGCAGGATGCGGAAATCCTGGAAGACCACGCTCACCTGGCGGCGCAGCAGGGGCACCCGGGCGCCGGACAGGCCCTTGAGCTGGAACCCGGCGACCTCGGCGGCGCCGCGCCCCAGGGGCAGGGCCCCGTGCAGCAGGCGCAGCAGGGTTGTCTTGCCCGCGCCCGACGGGCCGCACAGGAAAAGGAAGCCGCCCTTGCCCAGGGAGAAGGTGACGTTGCGCAGGGCCCAGTGCGCGCCGAAGTTGTGCGACACATGCTGGACCCGGACCATGGGTTCGGGGGTGGTGTCCATGCCGGGGCAGGGTAGCGCGTTTGTCCTGGCAGGGCAATGGCTCCCGCCACGGGCCGGTCGGCGCGCCCCCGCCCGGACGGCAGGGGGAGGCCGGGGGCCGCGGGCCGGTCGGAAACTGCGGGCTGCGGGGACGCGGAAAAGCCCGGGGCGCGCGGCGCGCCCCGCATGGCCGGGCGGCCCGGGCCCTTGCGCTGGCGCGGCGGGTCGCCGTTTCGGGGCGCGCCGCTAGGGCCGGGCGCCGGAAAAGGCCAGGAAATCCTGGCGGGCCCGCTCCTGGGCCTGGGCGCGCAGGCCGTCGGCCTCGTCGTAGTTGTCCAGCAGCAGGGCCACCAGGGCCGGGTCCAGGGCGCGCCGCCCGGCCAGGGCGCCGAGGACCCCCGCGGCCTGGGGCCGGGTCATCCCCGCTCGGTAGGGCCGGTCCTCGGTCAGGGCGGTGAACACGTCGGCCACGGCCAGGACGCGGGCGCCGGTGTCCAGGGTTCCGGCATCCAGGCGGTGGGGGTAGCCGCCGCCGTCCAGGCGCTCGTGGTGCCGCGCGGCCCAGACCCCTGCGGGCTCCAGGCCGGGGATGCGCGTGAGGATGGCGTCGGAGTGGGCCGCGTGGAGCTTGATGGTCTCGAACTCGGCGTCGGTCAGGGGTTCCTTTTTCTCCAGCAGGCGGCGGGGCACGGCCAGCTTGCCGAGGTCGTGCAGGTTTCCGGCGACGTAGAGCAGCTCGGCCTCGGCGGGGGCCATGCCCGCCAGGGCGCCCAGGGCGCTGGCCGTGGCGGCGACCCCGCGCGAGTGGGTGGCCGTGAAGCGGCTGCGGAAGTCGATGATCTGGGCCACGAGGCCGGAGAAATCCACCAGGGCCGGGGCGTCGAGCATGGCGTCGCGCGGGGCGGCCAGGGCGCGCATGGCCTCGCGCAGGGCCGGGCCGGGCCGGGCGGCCTCCTCGGCCAGGGCCGAGGCGCACAGCAGTTCGCCCGCGGCCTCCACGGCCAGGGGGTCGAACATGCCGCCCGCGCCGTGCTCCAGGCGCTGGCGCAGGACCCCGGGCGGGACGCAGGCCGGGCCCGCGCCGCGCAGCAGGATGTCCAGCCGGTCGGCGACATGCACCAGCCCGGCCAGGCGCAGGGTCTGCGGGTCGGCGTCGGCCGCGTCGGCCTGGTCGAAGCGCTGGTGGTGCCAGCGCACCACGTCGGCCACCCCGGCCAGGGGCGCGAAGCGGCGCAGCAGGGTCCAGCCGATGGCGGCGTGTTCCACGCTGTCGGTTTCGAAGGCCAGGGTGTCCAGGCGCGTTTGCAGGGAAAAGGCGCCCACGTCGTGCAGCAGCCCGGCGAAGACGACCCGGGCGGTGTCGGCCCCGGGCAGGCCCATGTGCCCGGCCAGCCGTCCGGCCAGGAAGCCCACGCGCAGGTGATGGTCCACCACCTGGGGGCTGATGAGGTCGAGGGCGGCGGACAGGCCGCCCACCAGGTCGAACAGGGAGACCCGCCCGGTGACGGTGCGGGCGGTGCGCAGGGCGCTGTCGCGGGGGGCTGGGTGGTGCGTCATCGTCTGGAGATGTGCGGATTCCGGAGGACTTGAGGATGAGGGGTGGACCGGGAGAGGGAAAATAAGGCGGGATGCACGAAAAGGCAAGCCCCACAGGCCCCGGGCGGAGAATCGTCCCGCCCGGGGCCGGGGCGGCTGGCTACGCGGGGATGCTGATCTCCCCGGCGCGCAGCATCTGTTCGATCTGGGCCACGTCCTTGTCGCCACGGCCCGAGAGGTTGACCAGGATGATGGCGTCGGCGGGCAGGGTCGGGGCCAGGCGCATGGCCTGGGCCAGGGCGTGGGCCGACTCCAGGGCCGGGATGATGCCCTCGGTGCGCGACAGGGTGAAGAAGGCCTCCACGGCGTCGGCGTCGCTGGCGGTGACGTACTGGGCGCGGCCGATGTCCTTGAGGTGCCCGTGTTCGGGGCCCACGCCGGGGTAGTCCAGCCCGGCGGAGATGGAGTAGACCGGCGCGGGCTGGCCCTGTTCGTCCTGGAGCAGGTAGGAGCGGAAGCCGTGCAGCACGCCCGGGCTGCCCAGGGTCAGGGTGGCGGCGTGGTCGCCGGGGGTCAGCCCGCGTCCTGCGGGCTCCACGCCCTGGATGGCCACCCCGGCGTCGTCCAGAAAGGCCGAGAACAGGCCGATGGCGTTGGAGCCGCCGCCCACGCAGGCGATGACCGTGTGCGGCAGGCGACCCTCCAGTTCGAGGATCTGCTCGCGGGCCTCCCGGCCGATGACGGACTGGAACTGGCGGACCATCAGCGGGTAGGGGTGCGGCCCTACGGCGGAGCCCAGCAGGTAGTAGGTGTTCTGCGCGTCCTGGATCCAGGCGGCCAGGGCCTCGTCCACGGCTTCCTTGAGGGTCCGCTGGCCGCTCATGGCCGGCACCACGCGCGCGCCCATCATCTCCATGCGGAAGACGTTGAGCTTCTGGCGCTCGATGTCCTCGGCGCCCATGTGGATGGTGCACTGCATGCCCATGAGCGCTGCGGTGGCGGCGGTGGCCACGCCGTGCTGCCCGGCGCCGGTCTCGGCGATGATGCGCGTCTTGCCCATGCGCTTGGCCAGCAGGATCTGGCCCACGGTGTTGTTGACCTTGTGGGCGCCCAGGTGGTTCAGGTCCTCGCGCTTCAGGTAGATCCTGGCCCCGCCCAGGCGGCGGGTGAGGTTGGCGCAGAAGTACAGCGGCGAGGGCCGACCCGTGAAATGGCGCTGGTAGTAGTCGAATTCGCGCAGGAACTCGGGGTCGTCGCGGTAGCGCGTAAAGGCCCGGACCAGCTCGTCCATGACGGGAACGAGGGCCGGGGGCAGGAAGCTGCCGCCGTGCTCGCCGAAAAAGCCTTTGGCGTCGGGGGTGGTGGTCATGGTCTTGCTCCTTTGCTGGCCGCCACCGGCCGCGGAGCAACAAAAAAACCGCGGCTGGTGGTCCTGCCGCGGTCGATGAGTGTGGTTTGTTGTCCTGCTCGATGATCCAAACGCAACACGCGCGGCTCTGTTACCAGAGCCACCACCACTGGCCCGAAAGGGCGACGAGTTCGATGGCGTTGCGCATGGAGCGTGCATAACGGGGGCGGGCCGGTTTTGTCAAGGCGGTGCGGAACGCGGTGCGCGGCGGGGCCCCGGCGGAGGGCCTCCGCGCCGCCGGTGGCGGACTCCCGCCCCCGGGGCGGGCGGGCCGGCTGGTTGCCGGGGCCGGGCCCGGGGGCTATAACCGGGCAGGAGGACGCCATGGTCATCTGCTTTTTCGGCGATTCCCTGACCCTGGGTACGGGCGACGCGGCCTGCCTGGGCTGGGCCGGGCGCATCTGCGTGCAGGCCCTGTCCCGGGGCCGGGCCCTGACGTGCTACAACCTGGGCGCCCGGCGCCATTCCAGCGCCGACATCCTGGCCCGCTGGCGCGAGGAGAGCGGCCGCCGGGCCCTGCCGGGAGCGGCCACGCGGCTGGTATTCTCCTTCGGCGTGGCCGACGCGGTGGACCGCGACGGGCGGCGCAACCTGCCCGCGGCCGACACGGCAGCCAACGCCCGGGAACTGCTCGGCCAGGCCCTGGAGGGGCACGAGGTGCTTTTCGTGGGCCCGCCGCCCGTGGCCTCGGGGCCGCTCACGGCGCGCATCCGCGAGCTGAACCGCGAGCTGGGCACGGTCTGCGCCCAGCTGGGCGTGGGCTATTTCGACATGTTCGGGCGGCTGGTGTCCTCGGGGGCCTATCTGGCCGACGTGGCCGCCAACGACGGCATACATCCCACGGGAGCGGGCTATGCGGAGATGGCCGCCCAGGTGGCGGACTGGCCCGCCTGGCGGAGCTGGGTGGAGGTGTAGCCCGGGCGGCGGGGGCAATGGCCCGGCCCTGCCGCGCGGGTGCGGCGGGGCCTGTCGGGTCGATCCCCGGCACCTTTCCCTGTCGCGGCCTTGCCGCGCGGACGCGGCGGAACATGTCGGCAAGCGGGGTCCTGCCCGTCTGGGGGCAGGGCGCTCGGTGGCTGGTCCCCTGCCCCGCCCCTGCCGCCCGCGCGGGCCGTTAGGTCATGCCCGCCGCCTGTATGACGCTGGCTTTGGCCGCCTGCCCGCCCGCGTGGCCCCGGGCATGCCTGGAGCGTTGAACCAGGAATCCGTGGAACCTCGCCGCCTGCCCGCCCGCGTGGGGCACAGGCGTTTATCGTCGGGCGTCTGTCGCCGGGGGCCTGCCGCCGGGCGCCCCCTGCCGGGCCGTGGGCGCCGGTGCGCGCCTGCGCTCCGGGGGTGCTGGGTTTCCCGTCCCGGGATGGGCGCGACCCTCGCCCCCGTCCCGCCCTGCGCGCGGGCCGCCTGCTGGCGGCCGGGCCGCTGGCCGTTCATGCGGCCCTTACGCGCGGGCGACCCCGTGCGCCTGTTCCTGGCGGCTCCGCTGCCCGCTCGCATGGCGCGTACGCCCGGCGCCGCCGCGCCGCGCGGGCCAGGTGCACGCCTGGGGAATTTGTCTCGCCTGCCCGCCGCGCCGCCGTGCCGCCCGGCCCGACAGGGCCGCACTCGTCGCAACCGCGGCCCCGTGCGGGCCGGAAAAGCCACCCGCAACCCGTAAAAACGCAACCCCGGCTCCGCAACGCGACGACGCACCCGTCGTCCGGGCGCAGGCTGCGCCGAACGGGGCGTCGCGCGGCGGCTCCGGGGAGCGGCCACGGGGGGCTGAGTCCGGGGCGGCCCGTCGCCGGGCCGGGGGCCTAGTACTCGCCGTTCTTCCAGGACTGCTTGATGTAGAACAGGCAGCAGCCCACCAGGAAGAGGCCGAGGATGAAGAACAGGAAGTCCATAGTCGCGCTCCTTGGTTGGTTGAGGAAAAATTCACTTACACCGGATCGCGCGCGATTTCAACCGTTCCGCCGGGTGTTTGGGCGGGGCGCTCCAGCAGGGCCGCGCATTCGATGTGCGGGCTGTGCGGGAACAGGTCCACGGGCCGGGCCCGGGTCAGGGCGTAGCCCGCCTCGGCCAGCAGGGCGGCGTCGCGGGCCAGGGTCGCGGGGTTGCACGACACATAGACCACCCGGCGCGGCCCGAGACCGGCCAGGGCGGCCACGGCCTGCGGGGTCATGCCCGCGCGCGGCGGATCGACGAAGGCCACGTCGGGGACGTGGTCCAGCCCGGCCAGCAGCGCCCCGGCGTCCCCGGCCAGGAAGGTGCAGTTGCCGATGCCGTTGCGCGCGGCGTTGCCCCGGGCGTCCTCCACCGCGGGGGCGTGGATCTCGATGCCCGTGACGCGCGCGGCGCGCCCGGCGGCGGCCAGGGCCAGGCCGCCCACCCCGCAGTACAGGTCGAGCACGGCCTCGGCGCCCGTGAGCCCGGCCAGTTCCAGGGCGGCGCCGTACAGGGCCTCGGCCCCGGGGGTATTGGTCTGGAAGAAGGCGTCGGGCGAGACGCGGAAGGTCAGGCCCAGCAGCCGCTCCTCGATCCACGGCCGACCGTGGGCCGACACCTGCCGCTCGCCCTGGGCCACGGCGGCGTTGTTGGCGCGTACGGAATGCACGGCCCCGGCCAGGGCCGGGAAGGTAGCCAGCAGTTCCTCGCACAGGGCGCGCGCGGCGCCGCCGTCGGGCCCGGGGCCGGTGATGACGTGGGCCAGGGCCTGGCCCGTGGCCTCGGAGCGGCGCAGCACAAGGAAGCGCCAGACCCCGCGCCGGGTGCGCTCGTCGTAGGCCGGGACGCCCACCCGGCGGCAGAACTCGCGCGCGTGGCGCACCACGTCCATGCACGGCTCGGCCTGGAGGGAGCAGTCCTCCACGTTGACCAGGCTCGCCGAGGCGCGCCGGTGCAGGCCCAGGGCCAGCCGTTCCCCGGTTCCGGCGAAGGCGAACTCCATCTTGTTGCGAAATTCGTGCACGGCGGGCGAGGGCAGGGCCGGGAGCACCTCGCAATGGCGCGCTCCGCCCAGGCGCGCCAGGGCGTCGGCCACCTGCCCGGTCTTGCAGCGCAGCTGCTCGCCGTAGTCCAGGTCCTGGAACAGGCAGCCGCCGCACTTGCCGAAATGCGGGCAGAAGGGCTCCACGGCGTGGGGGCCGGGGTCCAGGACCCGGATGACCCGGGCCTGGGCGAAGCGCTTGCCCGGCTTGGTCACCTGCGCCAGCACCCGGCTGCCGGGCAGCGCGCCGTCCACAAAGACCACGAAGCCGTCCACCCGGGCCAGTCCCTGGCCGCCGAAGGCCATCTTGTCCACGGCCAGTTCCAGTTCCGCGTCCTTGTGAATTTTTTCGCTCATTGGTTGTTTTCCGGGGCCGCAGCCCTTGACATTTTCATGGTTTCGGACAATTTGGGGGTTCCAACGCCAACGAAGGAGCCAGGCCATGAGCGTCGTTTTCGAACTCGCCAAGAACATGCTGCACAGCAGCCCCCAGGGCTACCTGGGCGTGTCCCTGATTTTCATCTACATGGCGGTCATCGTCGGTACTGCCTTGTACCGCATCAAGCAGCACGGCGGCCACTAGTCCGTCCGGGTCCGCCGGTGTACCCCACTGGCGGCGGCGGTCAAGGAAAAAGTCCCCATTTCTTCCGGATGCCGGAGCCAACGCGCGGGTGCGCCCGTCGCGTTGGCTTTTTTGCGCCCCGGCCCGGGCGTCACTTCGCGCCCCCGGCGCAGGCGTCCGCACCCGGAGCCCGGCGCTCCCGCCCGGGCGCGGGCCTGAACCGGCTCCGCGCTCCGGTGTGTGCAGCCGGAAACAGGGGCAGCCCTCAACCCGCCCCGCGTTCGGGTGCTTGCAGCCGGAAACGGGGGTGAGACTGCTGTCCGGGAAAAGGGATACGGCTTTCCGTGTCGGTTCTCCGGTTCCACGGGGGCCGTCCGTGCCGGGTTTTCGGCGTGCCTGGCGCCCGTTCCCCTCCCGCCCCGCACCGGGGTCCGGGCCGCCGCCCGCCCCCGTCGCGTGCTGCGCCGCACTGCGCGTCGAGCATTGCTGCCGCGTACCCGGCGTCCGGGACGCGCCCGGCCGCGGTCCTGGTTCCCGCCTGTGGCCCGTCCCCGTCCTTGTCGCGCCCCCGCCTCCGGCGTCCGCCCCGCACCGGGGTCCGGGCCGCGTGTTTCCGGGCCCGCTGCGTGTTTCGCGCCGCGTCGCCCGGCGGCCTTTCGGCCACGTTCCCGGCGCACCCGGAGCCCATCCGGCACCCGGCACGGGGCCGGTACCCGACGCCCTTTCCTTTGCCCCCTGCCTTCCCTGCCCCGGA
>Ga0172382_10006907_pt1 | contig 16300 bp, 13 predicted proteins | sample Leawel138RmetaG_FD_122245 | JGI IMG/M metagenome (GOLD analysis project Ga0172382, IMG submission 122245) | Leachate microbial communities from a municipal landfill in Southern Ontario, Canada - Leachate well 138R metaG | ecosystem: Engineered > Solid waste > Landfill > Unclassified | place...
CTTTCTCTCGGCGAGCCCCGCCTGGATGATCTGGATGTTGTCTTTTACGCTTGAGAAGGCCGCCGACTCCTTGCCCTTGGTAATGAGCATGGCGGTCGCGACCATAACGACCGCGGCAAGCGCAACGACGACGACGAACTCGAGAAGCGTAAAGCCTTTGTTGTTCCCTACTGTTTTTAAAGCCTTGTTCATGTTCTCCTCCTATTATTTATTTAATAAAATGACATCCAAAATTATTATTTTCCAAGTCACTCAATGGTTAAGTCTTGTGCATAACCCCCCCCTTTCGTTTGATTAAATAGCATCCAAATCACGTATTTTCCAATTCAATGGCCTCCTGCATTGTAAGCACCTTGCGCTCATGCAGGTCTTTCAAGACTTCCTTAAATGTGATGCTCCCCTCCGCCTTAAACTGGTTGCCCTCGAGAGCGGTCTGGATACCCTGAAAGTCTCCCTTGGCGATGAGATTGCGGATGACGTTGTTGATGATGAGTATCTCCGGGATCAATATGTAGCCGTGATCCGCCTTGTAGACAAGCTTCTGGGAAATGATGGCGAGGAGGCTCTGCGATATCTGGTGACGCCACGCCGGGTTGTTCTCACCCCCCCACCTGTCGAGAAACTTGATGGTGCTGATGACCGAAGCGGTGTGGATCGTCGATATGACAAGATATCCCCTCGTGGATATATTTATAAGGGCCTGTATCTCGTCCTGGGTCTTCACCTCGCCTACCACGACAGCGATCAGGTTGTTGAGCAGGCTTGACATCAGGCCGTCGAGCAATGTCTGGTAATTTGTCGGGATCTCGTACTGCCGGACAAACGCGCGCTGGTTCATCATCAGGTATTCGACCGGGTTCTCGTACATGTATATGGTGCCTTCCACCTTTTTGCACAGGTCGTCTATTTCGGACGCGATTAGCGTTGTCTTGCCCGAACCCGTAATGCCCGTGTGCAGTATGAGTCCTTGGGGAGGCCTCATATCAAAGTCCAGCAGCTTTTTAATGGGCGTCATATACCCGAACCTGTCGAGATCCTTCAGCGATGGGATTGTGTACGGCAGGACCCTGGCGCCAAAGCCCAACCCCTGGTAATCATAGTCGAGACACACACGGAAGCGCCCGTACCCCTGAATGGTGAAAGCGAACAATATACGCCCGTTGAACGTTTCTTTGAGGATCCTCTGCCGGACCTCCTTCGGTGCCGAGTGTTCGAGCAGCTTTATGATTTCCTGCTTCGTCGGACGGTACAGGGGCATCAGCGGGAAGCTGCGTTTAAGGACGCCGACCCGTACAGGCGCCTTCTCCCGGACGAATATATCCGTCGCACTATATTCCTTGACCGCGTCCAGGGTCCTGATAAACCAGGGACTTGCAAGCTCCATCGCAGGTATCCCCTGATATGTGGTATCGCCCCTTCCATCGTCAATCGCGATGATGGCGTCTTCTTTTCTTGTTTTTAAACCTTCCACTCTCTCCTCCTTAAAATTTGCCTGTAACCCGATCCATAAATGTCATGATAATCATATAGATCGGGGACATGATCACAATGATCTGCGCGGCGACAAGAATCGTCGCGGCGACAGAAACAATGCTCCCAAGCCCGCCGAGCTTGTCCATGGCTGACTGGAGGAGATTCGTCCCGGCAGTCGAAAACCCTTCGCTCATCGAACCCGACTCCAGTTTGACCTTGATCACGAGGAAATTTTCCACCGACATGTATTCTTCGACCTCGTCAAAGACCTCGGAAACGTTTCTTACGAGAGATTCGGCCGACATCATTTCCATGATTTCCCGCCATTTCCCCTTTACGACACTCGCCGCCATGGCGAACGCCTGGGACGGGGAAAGGCCCGACACTATCGCCAGCCCGGATGTCCTGAATGCCTGCCCGAGTGCCAGGGAATTGTATATCCCTGATACGCCGGGGACCTTGTCGACATTCTTGGCTATCCAATACCCCGCCCCGGCGAGGAACATTGTCCAGCCCGAGAACAGCAGGACCTTCCAACGGACGATGAACATCCCCATCTGGTACGCGAACGTCTTGTCAACCCCGGGGAATTTCAGGGCGCCTACAATTTTCTGGAGCATGAACGACATGCCGAAACCGATGAGAATGGACGCGGCGGCGACAATTATGGGATATGTGATCGATTTCTTGACAGCTCTCCTCACGTCATACATCTGTTTCTCGATATCGATGATCTCTTTTATGATTTCCCGGAGGTTACCCGTTTTCTGTCCGATATTGAGAAGCTCTGTGTACTTCTCGAGGAGCCCGACCTCTGAAAGCGCCTCCGAAAAGGTTCTCCCGCCCCTGCTGACAAGGTCTGACGCCGTATTGAGCTTCTCCGACATCGAGGCATCGCGAATCTTGTCGGCGATACTCGTCATCGCATCCTGGACGGATATGCCCGCCGACAGCAGGGCATAAACGCTCTTCAGGACATCTATCTCGCGTATCTTGCCGCGCCTGGTGAGGGCGCCCAGTTTTGTTTTCAGTTCTTCAAACATTACATGAGGCTCCTGAGCGTCTCCAGGCCGACCTCGCCTGCTTCAATCTTGTTCACCGCGTCGGAGAGTATGTTTATGGAAGGGTCGAGGATTTCCTCCATCGCGAAGGATGATATCTTCCCCGACTCGAAATCCTGCGGGTAGAAACTATACACCTCGCTGATGACGGTCCTTCCGGCATAACCGGCCAGGACCTCCGATCCGACCCTCATGTGGCACGAGCAATCCGGCATATAGCCCGCCGCGTAGATGGTCTTTCCCCTCAACCGTTCGACCTGGTCGAGGTTCGGGAACCTGAGGTTTCTGACCCATTCAGGGAGTTCGCTCAAGACATACGCCTGTTTACATTTCGGGCAGAGCTTCTTTACGAGGACCTGGTTGACCCCGAGCAGAAGATTGTCAGAGATGGTGTCGATGCTGACGCCGTAGTCTTCGACAAGGGATTGCGGGATCATCGTGGCCCTTGCCACGTGAAGCGTTGCAAGAACGAGATGTCCTGTTTTCGACAGGTGCATCGCCGTCTGAACGGTCTCCGGGTCACGGAGCTCGCCGATGAATATTATGTCAGGGTCATGCCGCTTGCATTGCCGTGCCAGCTCGGCGAACCCGACGGGCTCCCGCTTGTTGCCCGAGGAGTCCTCTTCGTACTCAAAGGTCTGGAACTGCCGGCCATTGGGCAGGAGGTATTCGATCGGGTCCTCGATGGTCTGTATATGCTTGGTGGCGGGCAGGCTCGCGAGGAGAGTGTTTACCGTTTTGCTCTTCCCTGTACCTGTAGCTCCGGCAACCAGTATGATCCCGCGTGTGCGGGATATCGCTGTTTCGAGCTTTTCAACATGCTCCGGGTAGAAACCAAGGTGCTTTATGGTGTTCGAGGATATGTCCGACTTGGCCAGGATCCTCAGAACGACGTCGGCATTGGTTATATCCGGCTTCCACATGATAGAGACCCTGATGTCCACGTCATAATGCCAGCCCACACTTTCCTTGGGGATGACGATCTTCCCGTCGAGCGGACGGCGGATCTCGTCAACCTTCAATGACGGCGTGTGCTCCTTCGCCTGGTTGATAATGACTGTGAGCAGGCTTTTCCCCTGCTGGAGCGAATATGTTTCAGCATCCACAAGATCGCCCAATATTCTGTAGCGGAGCTTATAGATGTCCTTTTCTACGACCGGATAGAGGTGCACGTCGGTGACCCCGAGCTGTATCGCCTTTTTAATGATGTCACTCAATATCTCCATGACATCCTTGCTGAAATCTTTTTCCTCGGCCTGGGCCGGGCCGTCATGTGACGAATAACTGCTGACCCGCGTAAAGAGGTCCTTGGTTATGAGATAGACGTTGTCGCGATTTCCTATCTTTTTAAGGGCGCCCTTTATGGCTATCGGGTGCCAGAAATAGAGATTCCGTGCGTTTTCTACAAGGCTGTTCTCGCAGGAAGATATGATGACCCTCTCGGAATCAACGTCGAGGATCTTCCCTTCCACGGCGGTAGCTTCCGGGATATTTATGTGCGATGTGAAGACGGCGAGCAGATCCTGCCAGGTCATAAGGCCTTCGATCTCGCATATAAGCTCGTATGTCCTCTTCCCTGATCGCTTGGCACGCTGCTCTATATCCGTCCATTGCCCGCCATAGCGCTTTTCCTTTATCAGATAGTCGGCGATCCAGCCAAGCACGGTATCGGCCTCCATCATTTCAAGGTCCTGGATCTCCAAGCGTCCGTCAGATTTATTTATCGTTACAGCTGCCTGGCTCATTTTTATCCCTTCCCCTATTCGGATGCGACCTGCAGCATCCTTCCGCTCTTCAGCTTTACACCGGCGGGAGTAATATCCACGATCTTTTCACCGTACAACATCCCGCCTATCTGCACCTCGCCCCTTGACGTAATGGCCGTTTTCCTTCCCCCCGAGACCATGACGCCATATAAAGAGATCTTCTCCATAGGGACGCCCCCGGCTGCGATGGCGTTTATATCCAGGGACCCGGGAGCGAGTCCCGGCGCCATAGGCTTGCCGTCCGCGCCTACAAGGTCCTTGATGTCGAATTTCGGCGGGACGCCCGGCGTGATGACGGGAACACCCGGTTTTATGCCCGGGCCCTTAGGGTTCCTGGCCGCCATCTTGTCGGCGTATTTCTTTTCGAATCTGCTCTTGAACGGCGCCTCGTCCTTCAGGGCGAGCTTTATCGGGACGGGCAGTTTTTCGTTTACAGGCACGGGGGTGGCAACCGTCGGAGCACTGTCGTTTTGAACAGAAGGAGGAGGGGGTTCCGGCGATGGAATTTTGGGAGGAATACCTGCCGCCGTTGCAGATGACCCCCCTCCCAAACCCTTCTGTTCGATCTTCCCGGGTGACACTGGTGCGACAACCGTTTTCTCACCTTCTTCCGGAGACTGCGCGAATTTGATTTCCTGCGCAGATGGCGGGGCAGGCTTTGCATCATCGGAAGGTATGCCGGTATCAGCCGCGGCCTCGGGTGGCTTGTCACCGCCGAATGTTATCCCGCCCACACCCTCACCGGGTCCTGGCCTGAACATTGTGGCCTTTGCCGGATCTTTGAGTTTTACTTTCATGACGCCCTGGCCCTGCGCAAATATATACGCCCCTGCCCCGGCCAGGATAACGAAGATGACGAGGCCCAGGGTGACGGGTGAAACCGGCTTTTTTGTCTTGACGGTGACGGACGGCTCTTTCGGCGTTGCTTCGCCGTCCCCGCCGGACGATACACTGTTCGCGGCGTCTTCCGCCGCTCTTGTGTCGGCTTTAAATTTCTTCGCGGACCCAAATCCGAAGAGACCCTTCTTTTTCTTTTTACCGTCTCCGGCGGGGGTGTCAATTGTTTCGGGGCCGCCGTCAGTTTTTGCCTTTTTAAATTTTTTGAACAGGTTTATATCCATAAACTTTCTCCTATCTCTACAGGCTGCACAAAAAGAAATCACCTCTCGCCGACGTCTCGTCGATCACCAGGCTGTTGATGACGACAGGGGACATGTAAATCGAATTGAGCATCTTCGCTACCGCGCTGTAGTCTTTCTCGATGATCACCGAAAACTTCCACCCGTTGTCGTCCCGGGTCGCTACGTTACCAGAATCAATGAGGGTCTCCAGGGCGCCCAGCCGCGCTTTCTTGGCGGCCTCGACGAGGGGGGACGCGATGGATATATCCTCCCGTTTTTTTGTTACCTTTTTCTCGTCCTGCATGGTAAACAGGTCACCCGCCTGCTTTGCGCCCGGATACGGGTAGATCGATTCGTATATAACCGTCAGATTTCCCTGTATTTCGTGCGAACCCTGCGGATTTATCCTGATCGTCGCGCTTTTCATCGCGATGTCCGGTGTCTGGTCGAGGGAATCCACCACATGCTTGTACTCCTGGAGCATCTCCTGTGTGAGTAAAAGTGACAGTATTTTCGTCTCTCCCGTGGATAGCGGCGGGTTCTCTTTTTCCAACTCGGCGGCCGTCTTCCTGGGCGGGGGCGGTTTCGCGCCGATTACGCCAAACATGTAAAGTCCGCCCACCACGAACCCAGCTATCACAACAAGCACTATGGCTATGTACAAAGGCTTGGCGGTGGTGGAAAACTCCTTGGCCATTTTTACCCAGTCGAGGATTTCTGTCGCTACCTTGGGTTCGCCCAGGATAGCGTCGTATGACTTGCCTTCGAGGGCGAGAAAATCCTGCGGGGTGTCGGTAACCCATTTATAAGAGGCGTTTACAGTAGTTTGGGCGACGGTGATTTCAACAAATATATAGTTCTTCTCGCTTTTTTTGAGGAAAACGGCGAGGCGCGTCTTCCCCGTCTTCAGAAGATAACTCGCGAGGAGAAAGACCATGTTTACCTTCTGCGTACCGATCCACTGCTCCCCGATCTTGCGGCTTATCCTGGTCGCAGGTTTCAGCTTTTTTATCGTCGTTGTTACAGAAAAGGGCAGTGTGCCTTTCAGGCCGCGGGATTCTCTCTGATCGAGAAATCTCCCCTGGGCAAAGTCATAAACGACATTGTCGTTATAGCTGTCGAAGCGGACGAGCACGTTAAACCCCCATCTCTTCAGAAAAAGTGATTACGACGGTTAACTCCGAAGTGTTGTTCATGGCGCTGTTGTAGCCAAACAGGTATGAGAGCACCGGGATCTTGACGAGAAACGGGATTCCCATCTTCTGTTTATCCGTCCTCTTGATCTTGAATCCCGAGATGGCCACGGTTTCACCGACCGCCATCTTTATCGGAATCGAGACGTAGTTTCTCTCTATGTTGGGCATTTCCAGATCGCCAACCGTCTGGAATCCAAGCAGGTTACTGAGGTCGACCGATGTGTTTACCAGATAGATCTTGTCCTTCTTCATTTTCATGGGGTTCATGGTCATCTTGAGGCCTACTTCGGTACTTTCCATCTGAGGCGTGGTGATGGTCTGGTTATTGACGACCTGCACGATGCTGCCCGTGTTGTACCAAACGGTCTGGTACAGGTAGAAGGGCAGTGTCGCGCCTGATACGGCACGTGTCTCCCAGGTCTGGACCACATTTACGGTCCCGTATGTCTCCAGCGCCTTTATGACGGCGGTGAGATCGGTATCCTTGATAGTGAGCGTGGCCACATTGCTCGTTGCGCTCCCGAGGCTGGCGCCCATGAAGTTGGAACTGATCTCGACCTTCGGGCCGGAGCTTTTCAGGAGGGCCCACCAGTTGATCCCTGTTTCGTATTCGTCCTTGTAATCGATCCGGAGGAGCGCGATCTTCATCAGGATCGTCTTGCGCTTGACGTCATCGAGCTTTATCATCTCCCTGATCATTTTGATGCGCGAGGGGATGTCACGGACATAGATAAAACCTGAAGACATTTTTGTGATAACGCCCTTCCCGGACAGGATTGGCTTAATATATAAGAGCATCTTGTCTATCTCCCTCTCCGAATGTTCGCTGCTTGTCAGGTTGTTCGAAGAAGAAGAAGAACTGCCGCCGCCCTGTCCCGGCGCGCCGAGGCCCCCGGCTGATGATCCGCCGGAACCGCCCCGGTTCAGAGAGGTGTTGGATGTTCCGGCCGAAGTGGTGTTATTGTCTTCCTTATGCTTGACGTAGATGTCATGGACATTGAGGATCGCCTCTTCAAATTCCGTTATGTGGTACACGCCGTCCGAAATTCTGTAGGCAAAATCAAGGCCGGTCACAACACTGTCAAGCGCTTCTTCGAAAGACGCACCCTCGTAAAAACAGGTGACCTTTGCCTTGCTTATATCTATGCCTTTGTCGATCACGATGCTTTTGCCCGCCTGGCGGCTTAAAGACAATACGACATCGGTCAGCGGCGCGTTCTTGAAGTTGATACTGACCTTCGTGCCGTCCTGCCCCGCGTCTTTGACCAGCGCGTCCTTCAGGAGGGCCCGTTTAAACTCCTCTTTTTTGTCAACATTGTCCGCTGCTCCCACTATGCCGCTGGACGCGACAAGGAGGGAACACGCGATGAAGGGGACCAGGTAAAATAGAATTGCCGGCCTGATTCTCATTATTTTAACCCTCCTGGTATCTTTTTACGCGGCACACATACCCGTCCGCCGTTATGAAGGAGCCCTCCATAGTCCCGATAACGATCGTGTTCTTCCTCCCGCTCGAGACAAACGTCAGGACTATCCCGTTTTCCGCTTCGGCAAGGATGTATGAACTGCCGTTGATATCGAAAACACTGCCGGGAGAAGACACGACAGCCTCCGGGGCGTCCCCTGCCGCCACCACGCCGCTTATCTTTTCCCAGGCGATCCTGGAAGGTTTCGGGGAAACGGCGGTGCGAGTGTTATAGACCGCGATAATGTACGGCCTGTTCCCGCTCTTTAACGCCTCGGCATTCCTGACGACCTTTATCCTCGCATCGTCCATCAGCGCTCCCAGCCTCTCGCTGTCTGAAAGCCGGGCACGTTTTTGTGATTCCAGGGCCGCGGTTTCCGCCGCTTTTTCCCTGGCGGCCTTAACCTTCTCCGGGTTCGCGCCGAGGAAAGCATCCTCGAGGGACTGTCCGATGTCGTTGGGCTTCTTCTCCTGCGCCATGAGCACTGCCGGAAACAATGCCAGAACCAGGAGAGAGAGAATAACTATTGCCCGCCCCGCAAATGACTTTCTCATTTAATTTCTCCTTAAGATGACGAGTGCAAAAGGATTTGGCCCCGATGTGCTCAGTACCGAGAGATCGGGGTTCCCGCGCTCTGACATCTGCATTTGATCGAGTAGTTTTTTTAACTGTGGAACCGTTGTAAAATAGTCGATAACATCAGCGGTCGCTCTCTGGAGCGCTTTCTGCATTTCCATGAAGCTCACGAGTTTTTCGGTTTCATTACGGAATGTGCCCGCAAGGGAATATTCGATCTTGCCGCTGTTTCCCAGTGCCATCGTCACACCGGCCGGCACCCACGATGGAAAGCACGGCGCCGGTTCATAAAGCCCCGGCAGGACAGCGACCTTGCCCCCGAACGCCCATCCGCCCACGATCGGGACAGTATCGGTGTTCGTAAGAAGACCGGCCTCCTTCGCAAGATCAAATGGAAGAATGACCTGGAGACTGCCTTTATGCTCTTTAATGCCGAGACCGTTCTGCTTGTCGGCGGGAACGTCCGGGACCACGATAAAACTCTTTTCCGCGGCCCGGATGAGATATTTTGAAAAAGGCACACTGCTGCCCGATATGAGCTTCCTCATGTCCTGCCGGGTCGCCGGCATCTTCTCCTGGGCTGCCGTCGCAGACATTTCATCAACGCCGTTCGTGAGGGAAGGCATCATCGTCTTGCACCCGCCCAGAAGGATCCCCGCCGCCAGTATGGCTGTGAGTACCCCCAATCGTTTCATCCCTGTCATTTTCATCCCCTGTACCCTCGCTTTCCCTTGCTACGGTGTGAAATAGATATAAACGGGCACGCCTTTTTCCACGATGATGGTCGGCCGTTTTTTGCCCCTGTCCGTCACTTTTCTGTTAAGATCGTCAAACATCGAAGATCCCGCCGCGAGGCCGGCCTCCTTGCCCCTGTCCGCCACTTTCGTCTGGCCCGTCACTGTCGCGCCGCTTGTCACTTCGATTGTTGTCGTGTCCGACCTGAATGCATCGAGGAACGAACTCGCGCCCTTCATGATGTTGGCAACTGCCATGCTTTTCACGTCGTCGTGCCTCACTGCGGACACGATCCCGTCGCTCATGTCTATCGATGTGACGAAACCCTTCATCGGGTAAGGCTTGCTATCCGGGGACAGTACACTGGTTATCTCGACCTGGAACCTCAGGGCATCATAATTTGGCATCGTCTTGCCGACCGCCTTCCAGCCTTTCAACAGCGGGTCACTCATAACACCCACGAACGATGCGTTCTGTCCCGCGGAGTCAAAAGTTCTGTCAACTATGGCTTTATACGGCCTGTAATACTCGACCTGAACAGGAAACCGGGTCTGCTGGGACGCGCTTTTCCCGTCTGTCATGTCGGGAGCCTTTTCGAGCTCCCTTCCCTCTTTCGCGGCTGCTTTTGCGGCAACAAAACCACCGGAGCCCCGTTTGCCATAGAGGTACGCGTAGAGATCTGATTTTTTATCTTTGCCTTCAGACCCGCGGGGCATGTGTGTCTGGCCGGTGATTATGTCCGGGGCGTTTGTTTCGACGACCGGCGCCGTGGGGTCATAAACGTCCTGCGCCGAGGCGTTCTTGTCGCTCTTCACGCTTACCGCACCGACAAAACCGCCCTTATCGCTTTTCATAATGGCGGCCTTTTCCTTACTTATGGCGTCTTCAACGGTACTGCCGGGGCGGCCGTCAGGTTGTCCCTCGCCGGCCTGTTCCGGCTTGATGTCTTTCGCGGGGGCATCTTTGCCGTATATTTCCTTCTGCCTCTCGGCTGCCACTGATGCGGAAGTTATCCTCGTCTTTTCTTTAAAACCTTTTATCAGTATGCCGACAAAGATCGCGGCCAAAAAAGCGCCGGCTACTGCTCCGATCGTTATGATCATCACTTTATTCGAGGGCTTGAATCTTGCCATATTTTCCCCTTACCCCCGCCTGTCACTTGCCTGCCGCAAGGGGCCTGATTATATGCGGCGAGTCTTTAAGGCAGATAGAATTCCCAGAACGTATGGACACCGAACGAAGCTTTCCTTTGTGATTAAAGAAAACAACCATTTGCCCGACCGGGCCCCGTTCGAACGCGTAGACTGTCGTTCCGATCGTGAGGGGTTCTTTATCAAACAGCGTGTAGACATTTTTCAGATTATGAAGGGACTGCAAATATTTGTATTCGTTCGGTCCGATCTCGGCATATTCTCCCTGAACCATACAGAGGCTCTCGCTGTTGAAGACGAGAGTGACGATCTCGTTTCCCCCTCTTGGCGCGGTCACGGGCACCCGGGAGGGTATCTCAAAACGGTTCCTGATGCCTTCGGCGAAATCATTGCCTTCGGGGAGGGTCTTTCTACCGGTGTTCAGGGTATTCACGTCGCGGATAAGCTCGCCCATGGCTTCGATAATCTGCGGGCTGACAACGTTCCCGGGTCCGCTGCAGTTGCCGGCCGGTGGGGTTGAGAGGACGATCCCGCCGGCAATGCCGGCGATCAGACCAACTCTGATTATATTTTTTATTGATTTCATCAAGTACTCCTCCCTTAATTGAAATAGCCGTCGGAGTCGATTTTTTTCAGTAATGGGAAAATTTCTATATTTTTTCCTATCCCGCCGTCCGGGTACTGGTCCGCCAGGACCTGCAAGGCCACCGACAGGGCCTTTCTCTCGCTGCACCCCTTTTCATTGACAAGCGACACGGCCAGAGCGTCGCGCGCCGCCCTTTCGTCCCTGTGTGTCGTGTACATCCACCGTGACAGCGAGGTCGGGTAATTGATAATGACCCCCCTGCCGATCTCTTCGTTCATTGCCAGGATCTCCGCAAATTTGCCCGGGAAGAAACGAAGGGATTTGAGAAGTTCTTTTTCATCCGGGCCGAGGCCGAGTACGCTGACGATGTTGTCGATAGGTTCCATGGCCGGGCTTTCGGGTGTAATCTGCCGGGTAAAGTACTTGTTCGGGGACGACCCCAGGAAGGACACGCCCATCGAATCCTGTTTATTGGAGCTTGCGATATCCATGATCTCCTGGGTAACGAGATATGTCCCGATGCCCAGGGTCCTTTGCTGTCTCGAGTCTTTATCGAGCTGGTTAAGGATGACCCTGTCACCGCGCAGGTTATGAAATTCATCGTATATGAAAAGCTTGGGCCGCTTCTGGACCTTCAGTATCCATTCGCTGTCCTTGGCGAAGGGCGGCATTTCATTGATGTTGTATACGGATTTCCTGTAGGCGTAGTCACGGTAAAGAAGGAGGAGCATGGCCAGCACCTCTTTACGGCCGCGCATCGCGCCAAGATGAAAGCAGTATACATCCTTGTCCACGATAAGGTTTGTGACGCCGTTGAAGAGGACGGACTGGGGCCCGCTGGTATAAAGGGTGAGCGTCCGTCTCAGGATATTGTTTATCTCCCTGTCCCGTTCGCTCGTGTTAAGGGCCCCGTCGGAAGAGAGGACCTGCACGAAGTCGGTCAGGATGGGCGTCGCCATCGACTGCGCCATTTCGGCCTTGTTGTAATATCGCCATTCACTGGACTCCGTGAATTTCTGGATGTAATAGTCACGGTATTCCATGAAGGTTTCGAACTTCGGGGCGCCCGCGAGGAGGGCCTCCTGCATTTCCAGGGAAAGTTTCAGGTTTCTCACCTTGCGCGGCTCTTCCCTGAAAAGCCTTTCGTAGACCCTTTTCACGGCCCGCTGCAGGACACCCTGCGTTTCTTTTGGCAGGCTGTCCTCGCCCTCTTCGACGAGCATGCGTGTCAGCATGGCGTCGAGGCTCATCTGTTTTGACCCCGTCGGCTGCGTGAACCCGAGGCGTAGATCGAACAGGTTCACCCTGTACGTGTCCTTCATGCCGACAGGAATGAAGGATCCTCCAAACGCCCGTACAACAGGCTCGTATGAAGACGCCTCGGCCATATCGACTATGAAGACGACCGGGTCGTGGATCATCGCGCCGGCGATGAGGGAGTTGACAAAAAAGGATTTACCGCTGCCGGAGGGCCCGACAACAATGCCCGCCCATTTGTTCTGTTTCGGGGAGAAGGGGTTTATCGATGTGATGCCCGAGAACCTGTTTTTGAACAGGATCGACGGCTCCTCCCGGTCCCCGCGGTACATGCCCCTGAAAGGTATGAGCTTCATCGCTTCATGAGCATAAATGAACTGCATGTCAAAGCTCCGCACCGCACACGACGGCAAAGACGCAACGAACGCCGATTCTTTTCTCCACCATTCGGTAAAGATCCCGGCGCCCTCCATTGCCTTTGCGGCAGCGACACGTATCCGCTGGAGCTTTTCCTGCAATACGCCCTTGTCCCGGTCCCAGACAAGAAAGCTGAAGAAACACTTCCCGATCTTCCAGCCTTCCCGCGCACGGTCAGCAAGCATGTCCTCGATCGCTATGACCTTTTCCTTGTTCTCGACCGAAGCGGCCGCTTTCTTGCCGCTGAAGATCGTCGCGAGGAGCCTCTGGGTTTCAAGGTCCTTCATGAGCCTTCCCTGGTCTTCATTAAAGAAAGTGGCGTTATAGACAAGCGGGAAATCCAGTTCCTGGAAGAGCTTCATCCCGCAGTCGTTGGGGATGTAGGACGGGATCGTGTCCATGACGAGGGAGGCGAAATAGTACGTCCCGTTGGTCAGGTAGAACTCTTCAACGTTGAAGTCGGAGTGAAAAAGCCTTTTCCTGAGAGGCTGGAGCTTTGACAATGCGAAGTCGAAATCGACGGGAGGGCTCTCGGGGTTTATGATCTGGGCCATGGCCCCCAGGAGCTGGTTGCCCGAGAGTCTTTGAATGTCATATCCGAGCGGCACCAAAGTGTTGAAAAGAAGCATCTCCGCCTCATTCATCTCTCTGTCCCGGTTGGCAAAATCAATCTCGTCGAGGGCCATCTTTTTCTTGCCGTCGACGGATGCCCGGACATTCAAAGGGACCGTTATCGTGCACAGCAGCGTCGTGTCAACCGACTGCAGCGGCCCGCCTTTCGTGAATGCCTGGATGTTCTCCTTCGCTATCGCCTCAAGAACGGGATCCTTGTTACAGAGCTTCAGGTGCGCATCCATAAGCCCGGACATGTCCGCATTCAGGATATAACTGAACTGGACAAAACTGTTCTGGGCCGTCATGTTCTTAAGGAACTCCGATATCTTCTTGAATTCATATTCAAGGACATCGTTCGACAGCCCCTCGGAACCATTTGAGGCAATAATGTATGATCTGACCTTTTCATGGCTTGTGAGGATCAGGCCATCGCCGGTCATCATTGCGACAGGCAATCTTGTGTAGAATGGTGTTGAGCTATTCCCCCCGAATAGCCCGAAAGTCGGGAATCCCATTTCAGCCTCCGTCCCTGTTTGATTTTTTTTACAATCCGGGTTTATTGTCTAATGACAAACCCCCTGACAATCCCTGTTCTTCGGAGCGGGAGAGGTTTTCCTCCAGCCGGGCGTAGTATTCTTTTTTCACCGGCTCGTACTTTTGGCCGAGCCCTTCATCAAGCTCCACCAGTTTTGAAATATCCGCCTCGTGAGGAGGAATAAGACCCCTGGTGAGAAACACGTCGTTCTTGAATGAAGTTGTCTCGGCGGTCAGTTGCCGCGCAATGAACAATGTCTCTACATATGTGCCTCCGGGCATTGTCACGCGCATACCGCCACCCCCCTGTTATGGCGTATTTCGTCATACACGGACGGGTTGGTCTCCCTCAGATATTCGAGAACACCCGGCTTGCCTGTATCGGGGCTGTCAAGAGAGTTGGGCAGGGTTATCGAGCATGTACTGGGGTCGGCATAGCCGAGCTTGACCGCGAGCTTTATCGATCCCTCGATCAGCGCATCCCTGACCGCCATGTAATAATCGTTTTTCCACCAGACGTCGCCGAGGGATACCCTCAGGAATGATTCGGACCCGTCCACCGCGACGGGGTTGACCACCATGTGGACATGGAAAAGGTCCCTCGTGAAGTGGTATGCCACGATCCCGGGGAAATCCTTCAGGCGGGAATCCTGGCTTCGGACGTTTTCGATGAAATCCCATATGCCCATGCGGTACAGCTGGAAATACTGTTCGGGGAAACTATAGTTGTAGGTGAAATGGTAACCCATAGCTACCCGCGGCCGTCCGCGACGGCCCTGTTGCCTCAGTCTCTGGTTGGTTGTCTCGATATGGCCTATCCACCAGTCGATCAGTTCTGCGATATCCGTAGTCGGCGTATTCCAGCGTTCCCATTCGATCCGCCGGGTATCGTCGACGACCTGCGATTTTTTATCCATCCCGAGGACGTAATTGAGCATGGTCCGTATTACTTTCACATTCTTCGCTTTTGAAAGGTGTGCTGAAGCGTCCATTCGATATTCCCCCTAAAAGTTGGCCGGCAGGCCTGTTTTGTCTATGAAGCCGGCAAGGTCTTTGTCCAGGGCCTTGAGGCTTGTCCCGATTCCGATAGCCATCGCTTTCGCCGCCACCAGTTTCATCTGCTGGTTCTGAAGCATCAGGGTGTAATACTGGAACCGTGCCGCGTCCTTCCAGGCGGCATCGTCCGTCGACTTATCAATAGCACTCACGTTGTATGTTCTTATTTTCTGGAGAATGTTTCTGGCCACGTCGCCGGATTCTTTCGCGACGAGAAAATACTTCACGTTTACTCTCACAACGTCGCTATGTTTCTTTCCCTCACCGGCCAGGAAGACGGCGAGTTTTTTCGTATCTTCCGCGTTCTGTGTATCGAGGGCGCTCCGGACCGTCCGGGCAAACGGGAGGGGCAGCGGTTTCGGCTCGGCCGCGACCGATCTCCATTCCCCCGCTTCGAGGGCGCTCCGGACCGACTTCCTGACGTTCTCGCTTACCGCGAAGGCAACGGCATCGCTCTGTTTTTCGCTGTTCATGGCCTGCTGCAAGGTGAGCTCCACTTTGCCGATCGTGCTGCCTACGGCATTCTGCGCGGCGGCAGTGGTCTTGTTTGCCTGGCTCGTGAGGCGGTCCGCCGTGTCGTTCAGATAAGAAGAGACCGCGGCCAGTGATTTGCTGTTCGTGGCCGAAATGATCTCGTTGATCTTCTCATCGGTCAGGGAGGTAACACCTTTTGCCTGCCTCAAGCTCTCGAGCTGCCGACGGAGATATGCCTCGTTAAGGTTGACGAAACCTGTTTCCACCTGAACCCCGATATCATTGCCCCATATAAATTTCGCGTCCTGGATCCCGTTGGCCACAAAATTGTTAAGCTCGCTCGTAATGGCCTTCGTATTGGTGATCGAACCCAGGCCGGATGAGGCGCCGTTCTCTACAAACTGGGCAATATCGAGGTTCTGGCCGAAGTCCATAAACCTCTTTGAGGTATCCGTGGCCGTGCTCATGAAATTCGACATTTGCTGCTGATACTGCCGGGCTGCTGTCTTATATGAGTTGAACCCGGAGCTTTCAAGGAACTGCCTGTTGTAATTGCCTACCGTCTGTTCAACGAGTCTTTTCGGCATGTCGCTGAGTCCTTTCAGGGCTGTTTCCAACGACTGGCTCGTCGAGCTGTTAATGCTCTTCATCAGGGCTTCCGGTGACATCTGGTCCCTGATCACCGACAATCCGCTGTTGAGGCCGGCGTTCATGATCCCCTCGATCTTGCCGGTTATATCCATTGGGTTCATGAGGCCGCTCGTCAGCATTTCACCGAAAGGGCCCTGCAGGTACTCAAGCTTCACCCTGGACAGC
>Ga0172382_10006908_pt1 | contig 16299 bp, 14 predicted proteins | sample Leawel138RmetaG_FD_122245 | JGI IMG/M metagenome (GOLD analysis project Ga0172382, IMG submission 122245) | Leachate microbial communities from a municipal landfill in Southern Ontario, Canada - Leachate well 138R metaG | ecosystem: Engineered > Solid waste > Landfill > Unclassified | place...
CAAACCCCAACGAGCAAGAAGGAGAAAGCCGCCCACTTGACCAAAACCTGAGACCCAAACCATACATGAAGGCGGGTCACTTCTCGGCGAAAATCCCGGGTCAGCTCTCAGCGGAAATCAACAACCTGTGCGCGGAAATGGCCGCCGCGGTCGAATCCAGCCGCGCGCTCGTCTCCTACGCAGCTTGGTGCTTTGATCATGAGCCGGCACAATCGGCATTGCAGGCGATCCTGGCCAAGTCGCACCTCGACGATGTCGGCAGCTTCGTCGCGCGCCGCGCGATCGAAGTCCACGGCGCCGTCGGCCTGACCGACGCGGTCGGCCTGCACTACTGGTGGAAGCGCATCGCCTTCAACCGCACCGTGCTGGGCGCGCCAGACAGCTTGCGATCCGAGGCCGCCCGGATGCAAGGCGATGGCCCGTAAGGGTAGCGCGCCCTCGGAACCGGCTTTCTCCAGCGAGCGATTGACGCCGACGATCGCGCGCCCATGAATCCTTCCTTCGAAGACCTTCGACGCGGCCGCGCCGCCATGGCAGCTCTGCGCCTGGACGTTGGCAAGCCTGGCCGACCCGACGCAGGCGCTAGTCGCGCTACCAAACAACGCCGCCGAAGTAATCTGGATGTGCGGGAGCTGAAGCCGGGGCCAGCAATGGCCAGCCACGGCTTCGAGCCCGTTCATCCGGCGCGGCCGGCTTCCCCGATCTGCGTCCGGTAGAGCGCGCCGAGGCCGTCTATCGTTTGCGTGTAGCCGGCCAGTCGCAGCAGGTGCCACGCCATGGCGTGGTTGCTGGAAGTGACGGGCTTGCCGAGCTTCGCCTCGACCTTCTCGGCGATGCGGGCGACGCGCAGGCTGGTGCAGGAGATGAACACCGCCTCGCAGGCATCCGACGCGCCGACCTCCATGATCGCCCTTTCGATGGAGTCAGGGGTGATGCGGGCGACGCGGTTGTCGTCGGCCTCGTTGAACGAGCCCATCACCGGGATCTCCAGCCCGCGCTCGATGAAGGCGGCGCGCAACGAATGGTTGATGGTGGCGATATAGGGCGTCAGCAGCGCGACGCGCTTCCTGCCCAGCGCCGAAAAGGCGGCGACGGCGGCGGTGACCGGGTCCGTCACCTTGACGCCCGGCATCACCTCGCGCACACGCTCGGCCACGGCGGCCTCGCCGATGACCAGCGCGCCCGAGGTGCAGCCGAAGCCGATGGCGCCGAAGGCGACGTCGGGCAGAAGCCGCACGGCGCCCGGAATGTCGGCCTCCATCCTGCGCAGATTGTCCGGCGTGATCTCGACCGGCGACGGCAGGCGCGCGCCATAGAGCGCGACGCCGTCCGGCAGCGCGAGGCGGAACTCGTCCTCGATGGTCTGGTCGGTCTGCAGCACCAGAAGGCCGATATTGGCCAGCGTGCCGACGCCGGCGTCGGTGTCGAAGGCGATGTGCTCGATGTTCGAGATCAGGTCCGCCGGCGCGGCCGGCCTTGCAGCGATGGTCATGATGTTCCTTCCCGGAATGTGAGGCGGCGGATCGCGATCAGGCCGCGTCCTCGGCCGGCGGCTCGCCGCCGAGATAGAGGTGGCGCATGGCCGGGTCGGCCAGGAGGTCGGCCGCCCTGCCCTCGATGGCGACCTTGCCGAGCGACAGCACATAGGCGCGGTCGGCGACGCCGAGCGCCTCGAAGGCGTTCTGCTCGACCATGACGATGCACATGCCGGTGCGGTCGCGAATGGCGGCGATGGCGGCGAAGACGTCGTGCATCATCGCCGGCGACAGGCCGGCCGAGGGCTCGTCGAGCAGGAGGACGCGCGGGCCGGAGATCAGCGCGCGCGCCAGCGACAATATCTGCCGCTCGCCGCCCGACAGCGCGGACGCCTTGCGCTCCTGCTTGGAGGCCAGCATCGGATATTCGCGCATCAGCGCGGCATAGCGCGCATTGCGCTCCTGCGCCGCGAGATGGCGCGCGCCGAGGAGGATGTTGTCGGCCACCGTCAGCGTCGCGAAGACGTTGTCGGTCTGCGGCACGAAGCCCATGCCCTGATGGCGGATGCGCTCGTGCACCGGCATGGCGGTGACGTCGCGGCCCTCGATCTCGACCCTGCCGCCGCGCGGCTTCACGTAGCCGGCGATGCACTTCAACAGCGTGGACTTGCCGCAGCCATTGGGGCCGAGGATGGTGACGATCTCGCCGCCGGCGGCGGCGAGATCGATGCCCTGGAGAATGTCGGGGCCGTCGCCGTAGCCGGCACGGACCTTGTCTACCCGGATCATGACAGCACCTTCGGTCGTTCGACGGACTTGCCGAGATAGGCTTCGACCACGCGCTCGTTCTCGGCCAGTTGAGCGGGCGGGCAGTCGGCGATGATCTCGCCGCGATCGAGCACGATGCAGCGGCTGCACAATTCGCGGATGAAGTGCATGTCGTGCTCCACCACCAGCATGGCGACGCCGCGGGCGTTGAAGGCGCGCAGCAGCTCGACCATGCGGCTGCGCAGCTGCGGGTGGACGCCGGCGGTCGGCTCGTCGAGGCATAGAAGCGACGGACGTGTGCGCAGCGCCAGCGCGATGGACAGCAGCTTCTTCTGCCCGCCGGAGAGCGAACTGGCCGGCTGGTGGGCGACGGCCGAGAGGGCGAACTGGTCGAGCAGCGTCTCGACCTCGGGGTCGTCGGCCTGGCGGCGCAGGAAGGCCTCCACCAGCCCCGCGCCGTCGCGCGAGCCGGCGGCGAGCACCTGGCGCACGCTCATGCGGGTCGGCATCGACGGCAGCTGGAAGGTGCGGACCAGACCGCGCCGGGCGATGGCGTGGGCGGCGAGGCCGGACAGGCCGGCGCCGCGAAAGCGGATCTCGCCGGCATCGGCGCGCGAGAAGCCGGAGACGATGTTGAGCAGCGTCGACTTGCCCGAGCCGTTGGGGCCGAGCAGGCCGACGATCTCGCCATCGGCGACGCGAAAGCGCACGTCGGAGAGCACCTGGTGCGCGCCGAACGCCTTGGCGATGCCCGTTCCCTGAAGAACCGTTTCAGCCGCCATCTCAGCCATTGTGCTTCTCCACCATGCGCGCCGCCGCCGGCCGTCCCGTCGCCGGCGCGGGCCGTGCGTCGCCGATGCGTTCGGGGATCAGGCCCTGCGTGCGCCACATCAGGAAGACGAGCAGCCCGCCGCCCACCAGCGTCAGCCGCATCGCGGCGACATATTCGGCCGGCGCGCCGAACGCGTCCTTGACGAAGGGCACGAAGGCAAACAGGAACTGCATCAGGATCGCGCCGACGATGGCGCCGAGATGGTTGCCCGAACCGCCGATGATGACCATCGCCCAGATCAGGAAGGTCTCGGCGGCGACGAGCTGGTCCGGCCCGACGAAGGTGACGTAATGGGCGAAGACGAAGCCCGACAGCGCCGCCATCGCCCCGGCGACGACGAGGGTGGCGGTGCGGGCCGCGTTCAGGTCGTAGCCGAGCGACAGCGCCAGCATCGGCTCCTCGCGGATCAGCTTCAGCGCGAGGCCGAAGCGGCTTTCGGTCAGCCGACGGCAGAACCACCAGGCGGCAAGCAGGATGACGAGGCAGAGACCCAGCGTCATCAGCGGGCCGACCGGGCGCGGCCAGTCGCCGAAGATCAGCGGGATGCCGGCGATGCCCTGCGCGCCGCCGGTCAGGTCGACCTCGTTGGTGATGAGGATGCGCAGCACCTCGGCGACCGCGAGCGTGGCGATGCCCCAGTAGTCGGCGCCGAGATTGCGGCCGAGCTGGGCGAAGGCGACGGCGATGGCCGTGGAGAAGGCGACGCCGAGCGCCAGCCCCGCGACCGGGCCGAAGCCGTTGGCGAAGGCGAGCGCGGCGCCGTAGGTGCCGGCCCCGAACAGGATGATCTGGCCGAAATTGATCAGACCGGCGAAGCCGACCTGCAGATTGAGGCTGAGCGCCAGCATGCCGTAGAGGCAGGCCATGATGGCGACATGGAGCAGGAACTCAAACACGCTTCACCTCGCTGACGAACAGGCCGTGCGGCCGCACCAGAAGGACGATCACTAGGAGCAGGAACGAGGCCGCGGTGGCGTAGGCGGCGGGCACGAACAGGAAGGACTCACCGACCAGCGGCCCGAAATTGACATTGGTGACCAGCGTTTCGGCGACGGCGATGACGACCGCGCCAAGCGCGGCGCCGAGCGCATTGCCGAGGCCGCCGAGGATGGCCGCCGCGAAGATCGGCAGCAGCATCTCCATACCGAGATGCGCGCTCATCTCGCCCTTGACCGAGATGCCGATGCCGCCCAGCGCCGCCATGATGCCGGACAGGAAGACGACGACATTGGTGACGCGGCGCGTGTTGATGCCGGTGCCGCGCGCCAGCACCGGGTTGGTGGCGGTGGCGCGCATGCAGCGGCCGAGATCGGTGCGGAACAGGATCAGCGCGAAGGCGGCGATGGCGAGCGCGCTGATGACGACGGAGATCAGCTGGTGGTCGGTGAAGCGCGCGCCGAGAAAGCGGATCGGCGGGTTCAGGTCCAGCTCGAAACGCTGCGGGCGCGGCCCGGCGGTGACGAGGAAGACGGCGGAAAAGACCATGCTGAGCGCCAGCGAGCCGATCATGGCGATGGCCGAGCCGGCGGTGAGAAGCCGCTCGAAGATCAGCACGTTGAGCACCACCGCGACCGCGCCGACGAAAACGCAGGCGAGAAGACCGGCGACGATCAACGGCAGGCCGAGCATCTGGAGGCCGAGCGCGACCAGCGCGCCGGTGGTGGCGTACTGGACGAGCGTGACGTTGGGAAACCGGATCAGCGAATAGACGCTGCTCAGGCCGATCGCGATCAGAGCCAGGTCCACCGACCTGATGACGACGTCTATGACGAACTGGATCATACGTTCTCTCTGGGGTGTTCACGGAAACGGGCGGCGCGGCGCCGCCCGCTTCCGCCTCCGGTCAGCGCGGCTTGATGCCGTCGTCGATCTTCAGCTTCTCGTAGGGTTGCTTCGAGCGTTGGCCGTCGGCGTCGAAGACGATCGGGCCGGTGGCGCCCTCATAGTCGGCGCCGACTTCGACGAGCGCGGCCGAGATCGCGGCGGGTTCGGCCGAGCCGGCCTTCTCGATCGCCGCGACGAGCATCTTGACCGCGTCGTAGCCGTAGCCGTTGAAGCTGGAGCGGAAGCCCTCGCCATACTTGGCCTGATAGGCGTCGGCATAGGCCTGACCGTTGGCGCCGATATTGTTCAGGTCCATGCCGACCTGGCCCTGGATGAAGCGCGGGTCGGAATCGGAGGTGCACATCGACAGATAGATGGCGTACCAGGGGCTGGAGCCGGCGCCGATGCCGAGCTCGAATGCCTCGCGGCTGATGGTCGCCGCCTCGCGGCCATAGGCCGAATAGACGTAGACGTCGGGCGCGCCGCGCTCGAGCTGCTGCAATTCGCGACGATAGGTGGTCTGGCCCTCGGTGTAGAGGATCGCCGTCGTGATCTCCCCGCCGAGCGCGGTGAACGCCTTCTCGAACTGCGTGACGACGCCCTGGCCGAAGGCGTTGTTCGGCGCGATCACCGCCGCCTTCTTCCAGCCATTGTCGATCACGTCCTGCGCGGCGAAGCCGGACGAGACGTTGTCGAGGCCGATCAGGCTGAACGAGCCCTCGCCGAGCTGGCGCACGAGGCCCGAGGACGAGCCGATGTTGAGGTGGACGCGCTTCTCCTGCACCAGATACTGGCCGACGGGAATGGTGATGCCCGAGGAATACTCGCCGATGACCGCCGGAACGTTGTCGACGGTGACGAGCTTCTTGGCCGCGTCGAGCGCCGAGGGCGCGCGGCCGCCGGAATCCTCGACGATGACGTTGAGCTTGCCGCCGAGGACGCCGCCGGCGGCGTTGACCTCCTCCACCGCCAGCTCGATGCCGCGGCGCTGGTCGTCGCCGATGGTGGCGCTGGCGCCGGAAAGCGGCAGGACCGCGCCGATGGTGACGTCGGCGGCCTGCGCGACGATGGACGTGGCCGCGAGCAGCGCGGCCGTGACGATGAGCTTTCGCACGTGGAATCTCCCATTTTTGCGCACCGGCGCTTTCGCCGTGCTTCCTCCGTTGGCGGAGTTATGTAGACATATCTAACAGCATATGTGAATACACTTTTTCACGCTTGTGTTCCCGCAGCCCTGTATTCTTTTTCCTCCCCGCTTTCCCGACGAGCCGCCGGTGCGCCGGGCGGCCTATTCCGCGGCCATGGCGAGGGGCGGCCGGCCCGCGCCGTCCTCCATCTCGCGCCATGCGCGGCGGGCCTGCTCGATGCTGCGCTCCTTGATGGGGCCGTAGCCACGGATGTGCTCGGGCACTTCGGCCACGGCCACGACGCTTGGGTGGGTGGCGGGCGTCAGGGTCGCCAGCGCCCTCTCGACATGGGCGCGGTATTCCTCGATCAGCGCCCGCTCTGCGCGGCGCTCGACAGTATAGCCGAACGGGTCGAGCGCGGTGCCGCGCAGCCCCCTGAACTTCGCCAGCACGCCGAAGGCTTTCAGCATCCACGGGCCGAAGCTCATCTTGGCCGGCTCGCCGGTGGCGGGGTCCTTGCGCGCAAGCAGCGGAGGCGACAAGTGGAACGTAAGCTTTCCCTTACCGTCGAAAGTCTCAGCCATCTGGCGGCGGAAGGTGCCGTCCGTGTAGAGCCGTGCCACCTCGTACTCGTCCTTGTAGGCCATGAGCTTGAACAGGTAGCGGGCGACCGCCTCCGCCAGCGGCCCTTCCGCCCCCGTCGCCGCCTCCTCGCGGCGGCGCACCTCGTCGACGAAACCGGCATAGCGGGCGGCGTAGCGCGCGTTCTGGTAGCCGGTGAGGAAGGCCACGCGGCGGGCGACGATCTCGTCGAGCGACTGCGGGCCGGATGCGGCCTCCGGCCGCTTCGGCAGCAGCGTCTCGATGGCGGCGGGATCGGCGGCGGCGAGCCGGCCGAGACGGAAGGCGGTGCGGTTCAACTCGACCGCCGCGCCGTTCAGCTCGATGGCGCGGTCGATGCTGGCGGAGGCGACCGGGATCAGCCCGCGCTGCCAGGCATAGCCGACCATGAACAGGTTGGTGGCGATGGAATCGCCCAAGAGGCCGGTGGCGAACTGGGTCGCGGCCACGGTCTCGACCTGTTCGCTGCCCGCCACGTCGCGGACGATGTCGGCGAGGCCGAGGCCCTGCACCTTGAAGTCGGGATCGCGGATGAAGGCGCCGGTGATCGTCTCCTGCGAATTCAGCACCACGTGGGTCGCGCCCTTCGCCATGACGGAGAGCGCCTCCTTGCCGGCCGCGACGACGAGGTCGCAGCCCAGCACCAGATCGGCCGCGCCGGTCGAGATGCGCACGGCGTGGAGGTCGTCGGGCCGGGGCGCGAAGCGCAGATGCGTCGTCACCGGGCCGCCCTTCTGCGCCATGCCGGCCATGTCGAGGGTGGAGCAGCCCTTGCCCTCCAGATGCGCGGCCATCGCCAGCAGCGCGCCGATGGTGATGACGCCGGTGCCGCCGATGCCGGTGACGAGCACGTTCCACGGCCGGTCGAGCGCAGGCGGCGCCGGCTCGGCGATGGGGCGCGCCGCGATGGCGGCCGGATCGACGTTCTTCGGCCGGCGCGGCTTCACGCCCTCGACGGTGACGAAGGACGGGCAGAAGCCCTTCACGCAGGAAAGATCCTCGTTGCACGACGACTGGTCGATGCGCCGCTTGCGGCCGAACTCGGTTTCGACCGGGGTGACGGAGAGGCAGTTCGACTTCCTCGAGCAGTCGCCGCAACCCTCGCAGACCAGTTCGTTGATGATGACGCGGCGCTCGACGCGCGGCTTGGGATCGCGCTTGCGACGCCTACGCTTCTCGGCGGCGCAGGTCTGGTCGTAGACGATCGCCGACACGCCCTCGACCTCGCGCAGCTCGCGCTGCACCGCATCCAGCTCGTCGCGGTGGTGGATGGCGACGTTGGCGGCGAACGGCTCCTGCCCGGCATATTTCTCGATGTCGTCGGAAACGACGGCGATGCGCTCGACGCCCTCGGCGCGGATTTGGTGGGTGATGCGCTGCGGGTTGAGCGTGCCGTCGTGGCGCTGCCCGCCGGTCATCGCCGTCGCGTCGTTGAACAGGATCTTGTAGGTGATGTTGACCTTGGCGGCGACCGCGGCGCGGATGGCGAGCAGGCCGGAGTGGAAATAGGTGCCGTCGCCGAGGTTCTGGAACACGTGGCGCGTCGGCACGTAGGGCGACTGGCCGATCCAGTTGGCGCCCTCCCCGCCCATATGGGTGTAGGTGGCGGTGCTGCGGTCCATGGCCTGCGCCATCCAGTGGCAGCCGATGCCGGCGAGCGCCCGGCTGCCCTCGGGCACGCGGGTCGAGGTGTTGTGCGGGCAGCCCGAGCAGAAATAGGGCGTGCGCTGCACCGGCGCGAGACTGGCGAGCTTGCCGGTGTCGATGGCGGAAAGCCGGCCGATGCGCGCCACCAGTGCGGCGTCGTCGACATAGGGTAGGATGCGCGCGGCGATGGCGCGCGCGATCTGCACGGCGGTCAGATCGTCATGGGCGGGCAGGACGATGCGGTTCTCGCCGTCGCGCTTGCCGAAGACGCGCGGCCGCCGGTCGGCCGGCATGTTGTAGAGAATGTCCTTGACCTGCCCCTCGATCAGCCGCCGCTTCTCCTCGACGATCAGCAGCTCGTCCAGCCCGGCGGCGAAGGCCGTCAGCCCCTCCGGCTCCAGCGGCCAGACCATGCCGACCTTGTAGATCGACAGGCCGAGCTCCAGCGCCCTCTTCTCGGAGATGCCGAGCTCGTCCAGCGCCTGTCGCACGTCGAGATATGACTTGCCCGTGGTGACGATGCCGAGCCGGCGGCGCGGGCCGCCGAGGACGACGCGGTCGAGCCGATTGGCCCGCGCGAAGGCGAGCGCGGCCGGCAGCTTGAAATTGTGCAGCCGCCGCTCCTGCTCCTGCGGCGTGTCGGGCCAGCGAATGTTCAGGCCGCCCGCCGGCTTGTCGAAATCGAGCGGCGCGGTGAAGGCGATGCGGTCGCGGCCGATCTCGATCGAGGCCGAGGAATCGACCGTCTCGGCGATCAGCTTCAGCGCCGCCCAGCAGCCGGAATAGCGCGACAGCGCCCAGCCATAGAGGCCGAAATCGAGGATTTCCTGCACGCCGGCCGGGTTTAGCACCGGGATCATCGCGTCCATCAGCGCATATTCGCTCTGGTGCGAGGTGGTGGAGGACTTGCAAGTGTGGTCGTCGCCGGCGAGCAGCAGCACGCCGCCATGGGGTGCGGAACCGGCGAGGTTGCCGTGGCGGAAGGCGTCGCCCGAGCGGTCGACGCCCGGCCCCTTGCCGTACCACATGGCGAACACACCCTGCTTGTTGGCTTTCTCGAGCAGGTTGATCTGCTGGGTGCCGAGCACGGCCGTCGCCGCGATGTCCTCGTTGAGCCCGGCCATGAAGCGGATGTCGTTGGCCTCGGCGAAGCGGCGGGCCTGGCCGAAGGCGCTGTCGATGCCGCCGAGCGGCGAGCCGCGATAGCCGGTGACGAAGCCGGCGGTGTCGAGCCCGGCGGCACGGTCGCGCCAGCGCTGCACCATCGGCAGGCGCGTCAACGCCTGCGTGCCGGTCACGTAGATCCGGCCGTCCTCCAGAAGATATTTGTCGTCGAGCGAAACTGCGGGGACAGCCATTGCAGTCTTCCTTGGGGTCAGTCTTCACCGACCGCTGGGTTGCCATTTTCCGCCCTCAGTTCAGCAGCATTGACGGAATATGTCAATCCAATAGTGGATACACATTGCGACGCGAAGGAACTATGGACTGCGGGCGCACCCTATCCAACGCTGAGCCGCCCCTCATCAGGCCCTTCGGGCCACTTTCTCCCCGTAAACTGCAGGGCAATCGCATATGGAAATTTCTGCCTCCGCGTCATCCCGGCCAAGGGCGCGAAGCGCCCGCGGAGCCGGGATCCATTGGCGGCACGATCGTCAGGAACGGCCCGGTCCTCGCCTCGGCGCGCTCGGCACCACCATCGCAAGCCCGGAGCCCGGCCGCGCTGCTCAATGGATCCCGGACAGCCTCCGCTTCGCTCCGGCCTCCGGGATGACGAGAGAGGTGCCCACCATATGCGTTGCCCTGCCGTTTACGGGAAGAAGGGATGTCGGCTGTTCCCTTCCGGCTATTCCTGCAAGGCTTATGACTGGCGAAAGCGAAGATGAAGACGCTTCGTCTCCCAGTTCACGGGCAGAAGGTCCCGGCAGGAGATGAAAGGCGGCGCAAGGCGACCCGGATCGAGTGCGGGCGCGATTAAATCGCGATGGATTCAATGCCACCCCGGAAAGCATGCCCTATCCGGTCGCGGCCTTCTTGCGCCGCGCGGCGATGGGCTGCTGGCCGGCCATTCGCGCCGGCGAACCCGGCCGGCCGAAGAAGATGCGCGCCAGTCCCTCCTTCGTCACCTCGATGGCGTGGGCGGAGCTCAGCGTTATGTGCTGCTCGACGATCTCGCAGCCCTTGGCGACGTCGCGCCGCCTGAGGCAGTCGATGATGCCGTCATGCTCGCCGTAAAGGCCGGCGCGGCGGCGCTGGCTCTCCAGGTCGATGCGGCGGAAGAAGCGGATCAGCGAATTGATCGCCTCCAGCGACGAGATCATCTGCTTGTTCGCCGACAGCTGGACGATGCCGAGATGGAACGCCTCGTCGGCCTCGGCGACGCGCGCCCAGTCGGTCGCGTCGTGCGAGGTGCTGTTGTTCTGCCAGATGGCGGCGATCGCCTCGATTTCCTCGTCGGTGCCGCGCTCGCAGGCGAGCTTGAAGGCGGCGCGCTCGATGGCCGCCCGCAGCTCGTAGAGGTCCTGCACGTCCTGGGGCGTGATGTCGCGGGCGTAAAAGCCCCGGTTCGGCACGAAGCTCATGAACCCGTCGCGCACGAGGCGGTTCAGCGCCTCGCGCACCGGCGTGCGCGACACGCCGAGGCTGGTCGCAAGCTCGACCTCGTTGACGCGCTCGCCGGGGCGGAAGCGGTAGTCCACCGCCAGTTCCTTCAGCGCATCATAGACCTTGTCGACGCTGTCGGCGGGCCGCCCGGTCTTCTTTGCCTTCACCACTTTCTCGCACCGTCCCTGGCTCCGGACGTTCCGTCCGGCAGAATCTCGATATCCGGTATCTCGACATCCGGTGCGGTGAGTTCTGCCACGGATCGGGATATGGAACAATCCTCTTGTGGATACACTTGTGCCCACATATAGTGCGCCGCGTACCCCGTTCAATAAAGGAGATTTTCATGAGCACGATTAAGCGGATCGACCCCGGCGCACGGATGAGCGGAGCCGTCGTCCACGGCAACACGGTCTATCTCTCCGGCCAGGTCGCGCTCGACGCCGGCGGCGAGAGCGTGACGGCGCAGACGAAGAACATCCTCGATCGCATCGACACCCTGCTCAAGAAGGCGGGCACGAGCAAGAGCAAGCTCCTGTCGGCCTCGATCTGGCTCGCCGACATCTCGACCTTCGAGGAGTTCAACGCCGTGTGGGACGCATGGGTCGACACCGACGCCACCCCGGCGCGCGCCACCGTGGAATCGAAGCTCGCCGCGCCGAAGTTCACGGTCGAGATCGCGGTCATCGCGGCGGTCTGAATACCGCCCATGGAGGGGTAGAATGCGCGTTATCGTTCTCGGCGCCGGCGTCGTCGGCGTCACGACCGCTTACGAACTTGCCCGCGACGGGCATGAGGTGACCGTCATCGACCGGCTGTCCGAAGCGGCTTCCGAAACCAGCTTCGCCAATGCCGGCCTGATCGCGCCGGGCCATGCCTACACATGGTCGTCGCCGAGGGCGCCGCGCATCCTGCTCCGCTCCCTGTTCGACGACAGCCAGGCGCTGGTGTTCCGGCCGAGCCTCGACCCGCGCCTGTGGGCGTGGTCGTGGAAGTTCCTGATGAACTGCACGGCGGCGAAGGCCAGCGCCAACACCAAGCGCAAGGTCCAGCTCTGTCTCTATTCGCAGCGGCGGCTCGAGGCGGTGGTCGATGAGACCGGGGTGGACTATCACGGCGTCGGCGGCGGGCTGCTCTATCTCTACCGCAAGCCGGAATCGTTCGCCCGCGGCACGGCCAACACCCGCGTGCTCTCCGAGGAGGGCCTGGAGCTGCGGGCGATCCAGCCGGACGAGGCGGCCCGTATCGACCCGGCGCTGGAGCCGGTCAAGGACAAGTTCGCCGGCGCGATCTACTGCCCCTCCGACGCCAGCGGCGACGCGCGGGTGTTTACGCAGAACCTCGCGCAACATTGCGCCGAAAAGCTCGGCGTCAAATTCCTGTTCGACACCGAGGTCAAGGGCTTCGAGACGGTCGGCGACAGGATAAGCGCCGTCACCACGAGCGCCGGCGCGCTTGCGGCGGACGAGTTCGTGCTGTGCCTCGGCGTCTTCGCGCCCGACTTCGCCCGCCAGCTCGGCGTCAGCCTGCCGATCTACCCGATCAAGGGCTATTCGGTGACGATGCCGATCGGCGGCAAGAACAATCCGCCTGCCATCGGCGGCGTCGACGAGGACAACCTCGTCGCCTATGCCCGCTTCGGCGACCGGATGCGCGTGACCGCGACGGCCGAGTTCGCCGGCTTCGACAGGTCGCACAAGCCTGAGGATTTCCGCCACATGCTCGGTGCGATCCGCGACATCTTCCCCGACGGGGCCGATTACGGCCAGCCGCAATACTGGGCCGGCCTGCGCCCGATGACGCCCGAGGGAACGCCCATCTTCGGCCGCGGCGGAAAATTCTCCAACATGGTGTTCAATGTCGGCCATGGCCACATGGGGTGGACCATGTCGGCCGGCTCGGCACGCATCACCGCCGACATCGTCAAGCGGGCAAAGCCCGACTTCGACGCGAGCGGCATGATGGTGAAGAGCCGCTGAGCCGATAGCGCTCTCTTCAGGCGATGATCTCCATCGCCCGCGCCGCGAAGCGGCGGGCGAGCGGCCCGACCGCCGCGGCATTGGCGGCGACCGCCGTGCCCGCCCTCGCCCGGTCGGCGATGCCGACGAAGATGACGGCGAAGCGGAACAGCGCGAAGGCGATGTGGAACGTGCCCAGCGCCCCGGTCGGCGCGGCGTGGCGATAATAATGGTCGAGGAACTCGCGCTCGGTCGGAATGCCGAGCGCGGCGTGGTCGAGGCCGAGGATGCCGCCATACTCGTCTGGCGCGGTGTGCCAGGGCAGGACGCAGAAGCCGACATCGGCGAGCGGATGGCCGAGCGTCGAAAGCTCCCAGTCGAGGATGCCGATGACCCTGGGTTCGGTCGGATGGAACATCAGGTTGCCGAGCCGGAAGTCGCCATGGGCGATCGACACCCGGCCGTCATCCTCCGGCAGGTTCGCCGGCAGCCATTCGGCCAGCGCCTCCAGATCGGGAACAGGCTCGCCGGTGGATTGGTGAAGCTGCTTCGTCCAGCGGGCGATCTGGCGCTCGAAATAGTTTCCCGGACGGCCGTAATCGGCAAGGCCGATCTCGTCGGGCTTCACGGCATGGAGCTTCGCCAGCGCCTCGGCCATGCCGAGATAGATGCCGCGGCGCTCCTGCGGCGGGAGATTCGGCAAGGCAGCGTCCTCGAAGACGCGGCCGTCGAGCCGCTCCATCAGGTAGAACGGCGTGCCCAGCGGCTCGTCGTCGTCATGGAACAGGACAGGACGCGGCACCGGCACGCCGGTCGGCGCCAAGGCCTCCAGCACGCGATATTCGCGATCGACGGCATGGGCGCCGCGCAGGATCGGGCCGGCCGGCTTCTTGCGCAGCACCAGCCGGCGCGCGCCGTAATCGACGAAATAGGTCGGGTTGGACTGGCCGCCGCCGATGACCTCCAGCCGCATCTCGCCCTCGCCGAACCGCTGGCGCAGGAATGACCGCAACGCCTCGGGGTCGAAATCGGTCTTCACTGACGTCGTCTGCATGATCATCCCTCAGTTCGAAGCCGGCGCGGGCACATCCCAACGCCAGAAATCGTTGCCCTCGGCCTCGAGGTTGCGGTTGAGCACCATCTTGTGGACCTCGTCGGCGCCGTCCACCAGCCGCGCCTGGCGGGCGTAGCGGTAGATCCATTCGAGCGGGGTATCCTTCGAATAGCCGCGCGCGCCGTTGATCTGGATCGCCGTGTCGGCGGCATGGTGCAGCAGGTTGGCGACATGCACCTTGGCCATCGACACCTCCTTGCGCGCATAGCCGCCACGGTCGAGCTCCCACGCCGCCTTCATCACCAGCAGGCGGCCGATCTCGATCCGCATGGCGAGGTCGCCCAGCATCATCCGGATCGACTCGCGCTTCGACAGCCGCTCGCCGAAGGCGAAGCGTTCCGCCGCATAGGTGCGGGCGATCTCGACGCACCGCTTCGACAGGCCGAGCCAGCGCATGCAATGGGTCAGCCGGGCCGGGCCGAGGCGCATCTGCGTCAGCTTGAATCCGTCGCCCTCCTCGAGCAGCCGGTTCCCGACGGGAATCTCCATGTCCTCGAGCACCAGCTCGCAATGGCCGCCATGCTCCTCCGGCCCCATGATCGGGATGCGCCGCTCGATGCGCCAGCCTGGCTGGTCGCGGTCGAACATGAAGGCGGTCAGCCCCTTGTGCGGGTCGTCGGAGGTGCGCGCCAGCAGGATGAAGTGCCGCGCCTCCTCCGCGCCGGTGATGAACCATTTGCGGCCGCGGATCACGTAGCGGTCGCCCTTCCGCGTCGCGGCGGTCAGCATCATCGACGGGTCGGAGCCGCCGCCCGGATGCGGCTCGGTCATCACGAAGGCGGAGCGCACCTTGCCGTCGACGATCGGCTTCAGCCAGCGCTCCTTCTGCGCCGGCGTCGCCGCCAGCTCCAGCACCATCATGTTGCCGTCGTCGGGCGCGGCGGAATTGAACACCGCCGGGCCGAAGATCGAGCGGTTCATCGCCTCGTAGCACACGGCCATGCCGACCTTGCCCAGCCCCTGCCCGCCGGTCTCGGGCTTCAGTTGCAAGCACCACAGCCCCTCGGCGCGCGCCTCGGCCCTCAGCGTGTCGAGAAGGTCGAGGCGGATGTTCTCATGGGTGTCGTAGCTGGCCGGGTCCGCTTCCAGCGGCAGCACGCGATCCTCGACGAAGCGGGCGATGCGGGCGCGGAAATCCTCGATGCGCGGCGATACCGTGAAATCCATGTCCGCCCCCTAGAGCGACGAAACGAGATGGCCGCCATCGACCACGAGCGAGGCGCCGGTGATGTAGCGGCCGGCATCGGACGCGAGCAGCAGCAGCGCCCCGTCGAGATCGCCGGGCTGGCCGAGCCGGCGCTGCGGGATGCGCCTGACCAGCGCCTGCCCGGCCTCGCTGGCGAAGAAGTCCTGATTGAGGTCGGTCTCGAAATAGCCGGGGCACAGCGCGTTGACGCGGATGCCGTAGCGCGCCCATTCGAGCGCCAGCGCCCTGGTCAGGTGGACCAGCCCGCCCTTGGAGGCGGCATAGGCGGGGACGTTGCCGGCGACGCGGTGGCCGAGGATCGAGGCGATGTTGACGATGGCGCCACCGCGCCCGGCTTCCTTCAGCCTGCGCGCGACGGCCTGCGCGACGAGGAAGCAACCCTTGAGGTTGGTGTCGAGCACGCGGTCCCATCCCGCCTCGTCGAGGTCGAGAGCCGGGGCCGCGCCACTCAGGCCCGCATTGTTGACGACGATGTCGAACGGCTCGGCCGAGGCGAGCGCCGCCTTGACCGAGGCCGCGTCGGAGACGTCCATCTCCAGCGCCCGCGCCGTGCCGCCCGCGGCGGCGATATCGGCCACCGCGGCGTCGAGCGCGCCGCGCCGGCGCGCGGCGAGCGTGACCGCCACCCCCTGCCGGGCCAGAACCCTGGCGAAATGCAGCCCCAATCCGCCCGACGCGCCGGTCACGAGCGCCGACTTGCCAGAAAGGTCATCGAAAATCATCAGCGTCTCCCCGGCCTGCCGCAGGCTCGTCCATCGCTATTTCCACAGGTGGATTTTTAAGTGTATTCACATATGATTTCAAAGTCCACGGTCCGTGCGGCCGCGCGCGCCCGGGCGAAGCCCGGAGACGCGCGGCGAAAGGCGAAGCCGATCAGTTGCGGGCCCTGTCGACCAGCTTTTTCTCGGCGATCCCCGCGCGCCCGCAGGGCGAAGCCCGAGGACGCGCGACGAAGGACCGTGGATCGCCTTAGTTGCGGGCCTTGTCGACCAGCTTGTTCTGGGCGATCCACGGCATCATGCCGCGCAGCTTCTCGCCGACTTCCTCGATCTGGTGCGAGTCGTTGCGGCGGCGGATGCCCTTGAAGCGGGCCATGCCGGAACGGTACTCCTGCATCCATTCCGA